>Ga0123355_10019997_pt1 | contig 10676 bp, 5 predicted proteins | sample TergutEmb28metaG_3_FD_89872 | JGI IMG/M metagenome (GOLD analysis project Ga0123355, IMG submission 89872) | Embiratermes neotenicus P1 segment gut microbial communities from Petit-Saut dam, French Guiana - Emb289 P1 | ecosystem: Host-associated > Arthropoda: Insects > Digestive system > Gut ...
CACTACCAGCAAACAACCCCATATGCAGTAACACGTGGTCTTTTTCTCCTGATGATGGGCATAAAGATTCCCGAAACATGTCGAGACATTAGTCAGTATTAAACATCTGAATTGACAATAAATATCTCTATACTGTTGCATCTTTTTGGTATTGTTTCTCCACACTTGAAACTGTCTCACTGTTTTCCTGTAGGAATGTGAGACCACATCATAATTATCACTGTAACCGCGATAATTGGCATGCTTTCATCCACAACCTTAAATGTGAAGGTTTGTGGATAGTTAGTAAACATTATTGGATGTTAGACAGTACCATTCAGAAACTTACAGTCACACGTACCCAGTCAAAGGGTTCCAAGATTGCCTAAACCTTGGTATTCTAGGCCACTGCCGTCGGTAAATAACTATCCGCTCACAGTCATATGATTAGAACATTATTTCAATGTAGGTTAATCCAATTTTCATTCGAATTGTGTCTATACTCAATATGGGTGTGTAATGATAATTTTTGACAGTTAAAAATGTATTGTTGGTCTCTGGGTTCAATACCGGTTCAGTCGTTGCAGAACAGAATTCCGTGTTTTGGTCGATCGTGGGTAGACGTAAGCATTGCAGCTGTTTTACTTCATAAGGTTCCTTGTTTTGTAATTATAAATTCCACAGGACTCTAAATAAACTTCACAAGGTATTTTCCGTTCCTGAAAATTTATTAACTAGCAAATATCCCAGAAATTAGTTCATGACTGTTATTGAATAAACATGACTTTAATATGACTAAGAGTAGTTAATTCTGTCCTACTTATTTTTGACAGCGTCTTTTCTTGTGTTTGATTACCAGAAAGTGTAAAATTATTCTCTGAACACTGGCAAAAGTTTCCGAGAATTATGACTCTTTAAAGTACTGTGGTTAATGTGGGTGAATTAAATGCAAGCTCCTAAATTCATAATATAGGCCTATTTATTTTAATATGACGCCCCAACAAATAATGCAGGAATGGTGGTTTCAGACTGTTCACATACTGTCACTTTCTATATAATTATAGAAATTCCATCAGAATTTGTTGACGTGTTGTACAGATGACCTTTCTGTTGAGATAATGAGTTAGGGAACAAAGGAAACTGAAATGCATCAATTTTGCTCCCATCGTTAAAAGTGTGAGGCATATCCATGACATGTGCCAGCTGGTGGAGTTTGTAATGTATATATGTCTAATGGAAGTGTCTCCTTTTACAGGGATTTGAACATGCCACACCCCTCAATAAATCCCTTTCGTTCGGTAAAGCAGGTATCTGGGGTTCTAGGGGGCGGTGACTGTTAAAAGTAGAGTCTTGAGGGATGTGGGTAGGCTTCTCCGAAAAGCTGGTAGGTATGTACCCAACTACAGGTAACACATCCCTTGAGATGCAATGCAAGTGCAGTGATGTCAGATGTAAAACCAATTAATGTTTACATTCAGATACGCGTAAACGTGTTAATTTTGTGCATTGGAAGCCAAATTACGGAGAAAATTCCTTAATTATTTTTTCTCCAAATATTTACGGAATAGCTTTCCTCTTTATTATATAATATATTGAGTAGAAACACTTTTTTAAAGTATCCTTACCAATTCGAAAAACGCAGTAAATATAAGCAGGGTAAATGCATTGTCTCAGAACCAGTCGTACATAACAAATAAGTCGGGATAAAAGAGGCACAATGTTTTAGCCTTTTTTGAAAACATGAAGTAATACCAACACTACTGTAGGTGTGATAGTATTATAATACCCTGTAAACGTATCGAAAGATATTTAAAAAAAAAAAACTTTACCCAAGGAGCTTACAAGAAATTTTCTTTGGATACAGTTAAGAGTGATGTCATGAAAAGTTGTTATTAAGTTATTAATATTGTTTAATGTTATAAAACAGGGCCTGATGATGATTTAATCAGCCACAATACAGGATGTTCTTTTTTCCCTGCTTCGCCGAAAGTATTGGCTCGATGCACTGCCAGCGTTGCGTCGTACACCGCGTGTCGGGGAGGTGTAACAGCCGATGACGGGAGCCAGACCAACGATTGCAATGATGATAAACTTTAGAGAGTCTAATAAAACCTCACTGAAGCGTCGGGCCGGCCCTTACAGTCAAGCTGGATAAAAACAGTACTTCTTACCTGATTTATCCTGTTGTGTATGACTGCCTTTGATCAAATATTTTTACAATTGAAAAACAACGGGAGTGTGTCATCTCACAGTAAACAGGGTAGTTGTTCAACTGTCATATTGTAATACATAAGATTGTTTTTGTAAAAAGAAGAGAAAAGTTTAATTGGATTAAACCTTTCGATTTTGAAAAAGGTTATCACACCTGTTATCAGTAGAAGCTTGTTTATTATGTTTATAAATGTAATGTTTAAAATAATCGTACTGACTGCTGTAAGTGGAAGTTGGTTTGTCTGAAATACATAAGCTAGGGTGGTGAGGTATCGGTGTATCCGTGATTTTAGGTTGCGTTGTATCAAACGACTCCACATTTTTTATTGTTGTCGTTTTGTTTGAACTGCAGTTGTGGGCAGTCTAGGTTTGCTCGTGTTTGTCTCTTGTATATACAGCTGTAGATATAGTGTATTATTAATACAACAAATTGCATAGAATTATACGTACTTCTTCCTAATTAAGATCAGTGTTTTAGAGTAACTTTAGAACAATGACTAGATGACATCAAAATTACAAACCCTTGCTTTGCCATATGAAAAATGTGATTACATGTGACGAATAATTTTACTTTGGGGCGAACAAAGGTGGGCGAATGTCGGGTTATTTTATTAGTGTATCAGCGTTAGGCAGCTAGATTATTTCTTTCAGTTTCTGTTTTCAATTACTTTGGAAAAACACAAGAGAGTTGAAATTTATGTTACTGACATTATTACTACGAAGGGACTACATAAAGTACCGATGTTGTACAGTAAACGCCTTTACTTTCTCGGAACACAAACATTCTGAAAGATATTTGAATATACCTTAGAGTATATATAGGTCGATTACAGCGTTAGAATATTTATTACTTGTTTCCTTTTTGCACTCCAGTGCTCCTCTATTGACAACATTCTTCTGGAAATGATATAAATGTTAGCTGTCTCCTTAGCTACTTAATATGCCAGATCGAATGACAGTGACATTTGTGACTGGATATGGAAAGGCGTAGCCATAAATTTGATCGTTATTCCAGAGTTGGTTGTGTATCATATGAAGGATAACTAAATAATCTTCATGTAGAAACAACCTGGCGTTTTAGCAAATTATGCTCGGCGAAACACATTCATTGCTCTCTAGCCTGTGATAGAGGATCTGACATACCAGGTCCAAGTATACGCAACAAGTTATGAAAGGAAACGGAGGGCTTGCAATTAAAATCGTAAGTTGACAGACATGTTAAACTAATGCTAATATTACACGTAATCATTAAACGTACCAAGAACCTCTATAGAGACTGGATGTTTAAAGAGGAGTTAAACCTAACAAATGTATACAAACAGTATCTTAAATTGTTATTACCCTAAACTTCTAATGGGAGAGCATTTTCAGAAATACGAAAGCATTCTTTGAAAATTAGTTCCGTTTCTTTTGTGTTCAAGTTCTGAGCACATACTTCTCGACTCCGAATTATTAATGGCTAGTATAGCTAACCGCACATTTGTATAAATAAAATTTAGAAGTGTGCAGCTGTTTTCTGTTAGTTGCAATTTTGCTTCTTTTATATGCAAAGGGTATAGTCGCTAAATTTTCATCAGCGAACTCAGCATATGTACTTAGGCATGGTGTTGGTTGTGTGAGTGGCTGTTGTGACTGGTTGTGACTGTAACCCATTGAACATATAGAGTGGAGGGGAGACACTCATTGGTTCTCAGCAAGAGAGGCTGTACATATAAAATGATGTCAGCAACTATACAGTAGGCCTGTCCAGCAATCTGTATTGGCCGATGTGCCATAAAACGTTAAATATTAAAATGTACTAAGTTTCTTATAAATTACACTTTTATATTTTTCTTGTTCGGTTGTTTGTTTTAAACACCATATAATCCAAAAACCTTTAATTCTACTTATTGTTACATGCTAGAAATGGTTTGTTATTACTAACATTTTTCGATATATTTAACGTTATGCACAGTTTTTGAAATTCTATATATAAGTTTGGTGGTATTTTAGTATATGTCTATATGAAAATCTCTAAATTCTTATTTGTTCTGCCCTTTTATGTGATCAGAAATGGTGCATTCTGCTTTTTGCTCTCATATACATTAATATCTGTTCTTGTCTTTATGTGTCGTCACATGTTGTGTATATTCGCTTTAAATTTTTATATCCTTTATTATATTAATTGAAACAGTGACGAAGATTTTTCTTATCGTTAACATTTTCTCCGTTGTTAAGACAAGTTTGTTTCAGAATGTATTATATTATGCTAATTGAATCTATAGATAGCTCTGAATGTCAAATTTTCAGCATCGAACTGATTACTGATAGTTTGAAGATTTAGACGAAATCTAACAATAAATTGGCGATCTTATCGATCTCAAACAATATGCCTAATACTCGGAATATACAGAGTTATTCAAAATGATTGTCGGGGTTTTAACAACTTGTCATACACAGTACACCTGAAACAGGAGTATGTGTGTTTTTTTTTTATTTAATAGAACTACACTCCAGATTTTTGTTACATACCTTACAGGTGCTCTATATGTGCACCCTTTGTGATTCTACAAACATCAACACGATAATTGAGTTCGTTTCGAACTGTTTGTAACATGTCAGCGGTGATGGTTTTCAATTGCGGTTCTGATTCTTACCTGCAGTTCCGGTATACTTGCGGGAAGAGAAATGAACATAAACCTCTAGATCCATCGGTGCAACTACATACTCCTGTCTCAAGTGTACTGTGCATGACAGGTTTTAAAACCCCGACAGTCGTTTTGAATAACCCTGTATTGTAAAGAAATGTGAACATTCAAACGAAGTAGGATTTCATTTCATTTTGTATTTCTCCCTCCCTTTGTGTTAAGGAAAAACAAGTGTGTATAAATATTATTTGAATTGTGAACATTGGTTTGAAATTACTGTTACTATGACATTCACAGATTTGTTACAGCATGTCACAGTGTTGTTTGTCGCGACATGCATAAATGACTTCAAAATGCCCCAAGTTCAATCTCTGACTCCTGCATAATTTAATTCATGTGTTCCGAAAACTGTTTACCCATCTTCATTTATGGGAACCCCGGTTAACGATACTAATTTTTTGAATACCAATATGTGTGTCTTCCTATACTGATGAAACTCGTAGGCTTTCCTAACAAGCGGCAGTTGTATGAATGTTTGAATTATTAATTTTAAGTACAATCTGTGTCATATAATCATGTGATCGTGTATGTTATAATAAATAGTACATAAGTAGGTAACTATTGATTTAGATGTAGAACAACGCCAAAATTTTGACAGTGTCCAGTTTTCAAGAGACGAAAAAATCTTTAGCTGCTATACGTATTAATAAGAATTAATAATAATAATAATAATACAAGACAGAAACTTCCTCCAGTACTACGCGATAATGTGGATGTTTTTGAAGAAAAATATACAATATGTGCCATCAATGTTCATAGTACGGTTGGTTGCATGTAGGAAAATATTCACCGACACATTATGATTATTTCTAATTTATATAAACAGTCCGTAGCATTCTTTCTTCACGTTTTGTTCAATAAAATGCTAGATACTGTAATCCTTACGTCGTGTGTAGAAATGAGTTGACATGTAGATTTTTTTTACGTTAGGTAAAGGAGTGTATGTTTTTATTTTATATGTATATATGTGAAGTCGTTCCAAACTTGTACTTCTACTTGTTGTGTAATAAATGCCTGTTTCATTTCACCTTCCTTTCTTACAAAATAAAAAAGTATCAAGTATTGCAACAACACTTATCGTTCCAGACTGTCAGTGTTCTCATCACCTTGCTTAAGACGAATCCGTTTAAAAAGACTACGGCCTTTATAATGTGTAAACTTTCATCACATCACATCACTCTTGGCGCCACTGCCCTGGGTGAGCCTTGGCCTCCTCAACAATCCGCCTCCATTTCTCTCTATCTTGCATCTTCTCCCATTCACTGCTTTATCCCCATTGCCTTCAGGTCTGCTACCACATCGTCCATCCATCTCAAACGAGGTCTTCCTTTTCTTTTTCCTACAAACAGTCTTCCTTCCATCATCTTTATTGGCATCGCTCCCACTTCCTTTCTCTTTACATGTCCCAGCCATTTTATTCTTTGAGCTTTTATAAATTTCATAATATTTTCCCCGTTTATGGATCTATTGAGTTTTTCATTATTTCTAATTCTCCAAATGTGTAAACTTTAATATTGTTGTTTAATTAATTTCTCGCTGCCGTATTCAGCCACCTTTTGCATGTAAGAGCAAATGTTACTTCAGCCTTGCAAACAAATTCCTCAGAGTCCTTGATTTGTTAATAAGCCCTTAGCTCCCCAAGAAGTACCTCGCATTTTATGGAACATGAAGTTTCGTTCTTCATCGTCATTATAGCAACCCATCACTGCTTCTATCCTGAGCCAGATGAATCCAGTGAACCCTTTAACTTATTTCTTTGTGATCCATTACCATTCCAGCCAAACACTATAAGCATTTCACTACGCCCCCTTGCGTGTAATATGTTCCATGCTTTTCATCATCTTTGATTTCATCTAATTAATAATACTTTGTGAGAGGTACGTTTTCAGCGTGGATTTAGACAGTCTCCTAAACGTGACATGCAGTTCTTCCTGCAGAAAAATACTCTTCTTGATCACAAAGAGGACACAGAAGTGTTAATATCAACTCGCAACGGATCGGGTCTTGTTGAATGTTACACCTTTTCGATATTTGATTTTTTTTTTTTTCCGTTTGTCACATTCATTGTGTGTTTCGACGATTTTACATGTTTCTACAATTTCTGCGTAACCCTAATTTACTGTCTACAGCAACTGTTGTCAGTCGCTGCTTCATTGTGCTAAATTATATTAACTTTAATGATAATCGAGTTTCGATCGATGCGAAAACAAAATGGAGAATTGAAACATTGTCGTATGAAGTTAGACATACGCAAAGACGTAATATTACCTCAAACTGCCCGTGTAGTATTCAATTCCAAACACTTACCCAACTGAGATGGCTGGCTAACAGCCATCTTGAGGATGTGATGATAACTGATACAACGCTAAAACAGTTTTTAGAACAAGAAATCACACGATGGAAACAGCGATTTCCTGCAAAATATAATCCTGTTTGGGAAGAGGTGCTCTCGTTAATTAATACAAACTTTAGATGAGATCCGGACAGCCAACTGAATCGCTTGTATGAGAGCAGGGTAGGTAATACACTCAAAATGTGTGTCTGAGAAGGAAACTGAAAGCTGAATCCTATGGCCAAATATGTCATAACCAGTAAGTTATGGATGACACGTTTCTTGGTATGAAGTGATATACTTCTATACGTAAGTAGTCATCAACTTATGTGCACACTTAACCAAGGCATAAAGACAGTTTGGTCTGAAAGTTTGTCGAAACAATGGAGTGCCTTTATAATTCCTTCGTTTTCGTAACAGTGTCTACCAACCTAACAAGTCTTAATTCCATCATAAAGAAATTTGTTGATCTGGCCCGCCGTCAGTTTTGGATGTATGCATTGTACAATAATTTCATTCTAGACAAAGTTGTTACCAGCCCTGAAATTGTTGTGCTGTACCTATATGCTGATCTGTTCCTTGATTTCTACTGTAGTCGACCAGTACTCGCATCGGCAACCCTTCTCCGCTTGCTTCGAATGTTTACACCCGTTCCTAAGATTTCTTTTGGCTCACACTTTATGCCTTCAATGGAATCATACTCCCGTAAATTTTATATTTTCTAGCACTTGCTGCCCGCAAAATCCTGGCCATATCCAGCAGCGTAGCTAGGATTATTTACTGGCCATTGTGCGAAGTTTAGTGATGGTGTATGTCGTACCTATGACGTACATGACAGTATTTTATAAAACTGTCAAAAATAGACCTGATTTTGACATAAAGCTTTCTTTGTTTAAATCTCGTTTGTTATTTACTTTCGTATGAGGGTAATGGTGAAGTTAAAGTTCACCTTAGAACAGGCCACGAAGGCCCAGAGAGGGAGTAGAGGTATAGCTCTACTCTTTGTACAGTGGGTGGTCAGCGCCACGCCCCGGCCGTTTTATCCCCAGGAAAGACACGGTACCGATTGTATAGGAGTTTGGGTGGACCCCAGGTCCGGTCTGGGCGCGTACGGGAAACCTCGCCCCCCCCCCGGGAATTGATCCCCGGACGTCTAGACCGTAGCGAGTCGCTATATCAACTGAGCTAACCCGGACCACGCTTATGAATATGTTCTAAATCCCGTGAGTAATGCGTGGAATTCGTGTAGCGTCAACACCATAGCTTGTAACGATGGACGTTTAGGGGCCCATATGTTTCACATACTCCTCATTTAAGACAATTATACCCCTGTAGGAATCGTTCTTTGTGGTATATTAGTACAGTGACAATATAATGATGATGATTATTATTATTATTACTGTCAAAAAACACAGAATATGTGAGGGCCGATTCTAGATGTATGTTTCTCTAGAGCTGCCATTTATTTCAAGACTTTTTTATATTTTACTTGCTTGCGGAAGCATGCACACACACACACACACACACACACACACACACATAGGTATGCACATATAGACACACACACGTGCATAAATACACACACGTTTATCACCTGCCTGAACCCTCGACTTTTTGCAGGTGTTTTGCAGTTTGCGGTATTCCGTCGATCAGTGTAAGTTTAGTGGTGTGTTTTTAAAGAGACAACAAACTTGTTACTAAGCTGCGGCCTCAAATTGTCAAATACTCGTACTTTCTATCTTCAAAAGTGCCCTCACTAATAGATATTATAATGCAGGCTGCTCTCCGGCTTCGTACGATCAGTCCCTTGCATTGCACTGTATTGTCTTACAACACGGCTGACAGAATAATTTCTGCCCTTTGAACTATATTTTTCATTTCTGCTAAAAATTACTCGTTTAGGTGTTACCAATAACATGTCACGTAAAATGTGCCGCACAATGTTTTATTTAATGACACTTTGGGTGGACCACACCTGAGAGCCTCTGACATTTTGGACGATTAATGAGTGAATTGGAAAGGATTTGGGAAGACAGATGTGGTGTCGTAATTTTAGATGTACCCCGATATGTGACTGTGGGATCTGAAAAACTTCTGAGAGACAACAAGCAGAATATTCGAACTGCCTGCTATGACACGGGACCTCTACAGAACTAAGCGGAAATTCCAAGTACTGTAACAAGACAATCGGTGCACAATGTGCGGAGACGGATTTTAAAATAAGAAGAATACAACAGTGGTTAAAGAGCTGATTAAAGCCCAGGAATTACCGGGACGTCACAGCGTGAAATACCGTAAAAATAGTTATATTTCGTGCCAAAATCGGAATTAGGAACGATATTATAAGTGGAAAGTATGGTGTTCGATTTATTACGGACCGGGTTTAATTGACGGCGTTCCTACCAACGCTGAGAGACAGATGTAAAATTAGAGATTTTTTTAATTAAACATAAGGAAAAAGTAGCCATTACGTTATTCCAGTGGCCGAATACCGGAAATTCCTGTCGGGTTTAGTCTAGCATCCACTAACTATAGTATTGACAGCTGGCGAAATATACAGCTTTAGTTCAATTTGTGGGTCACCATCATATATTTCTATTCTACAATGTAAGTAGAATAAACGTCGCTTTTCCCTATAAGGTACCAAATTGCCAAAATTTTGGGAGAAGTTCCCCGGGTCTATAAGTTTTGTCGCGTGAATGCATAATTTTTCTAGTGCTATTTGTATATTACAAATTTTACGCACTGAAAATGGCCGACGGCTAAGCGACCAGTTCCGGGAAATGAATGTTACGTCATTCGGTCTCGAATTTATTAAAATATAAATTTCTGTGTCTTGTTTACGATTTACTTCGAAATATTTTCCCTTTTACCCACCTCTTCTACCTGATTATTTATTTGTTTACTGTAGTTTAGGAAATATATTCAACAAGTAAGTTGTTCCTGTAAGCTGATATTCCGATGTCAGGTTTCTCATAACATCAGTCTTGCAATTATTTACATATGAAATAGACGTCTTTTCCATAGTGCCTCTTTATACAAATCGTTGAAATTTACAGCATAATCTTAACCATTAATTTAGAATCTCAACCTTGAATCGAAGACCAACCTCACCCAAAATTTATTGTATAGATGTGCCTACAGTTTTATGAACAACTTTGACTATATTCCTGTTACACATGTCTGTTATTTCTTTCCTTTAGTTGCATATGAACGGTACCATAACATCGAGTAACAAATTACTTCACCTTTTGCAGTCTTTTCGACAACGTTTTTAACGTTCTTGATTTTGTTATTAGGAATGGAGACCCCTGTCTCGTGACTGATTTTTTTTTTTTTTTTTTTTTTTTTGGTTTGGGTATACAGGAATAGGGTGTCTTATGTTTTCTTGGCTGCAGGATAAAGGAAAGGGGATGTGTTTGGGCTTTTTGTGGGGACCTGTCCGCAATATTTGTGGATTTGGCTGG
>Ga0123355_10019998_pt1 | contig 10676 bp, 13 predicted proteins | sample TergutEmb28metaG_3_FD_89872 | JGI IMG/M metagenome (GOLD analysis project Ga0123355, IMG submission 89872) | Embiratermes neotenicus P1 segment gut microbial communities from Petit-Saut dam, French Guiana - Emb289 P1 | ecosystem: Host-associated > Arthropoda: Insects > Digestive system > Gut ...
ATGGCTGGAAAGCTTTTTGTTGAAATATCGTGGGACGGTTATTATCATCTCTCACGATCGGTACTTTTTAGATAAGGTGACGACTAAAACCATTATTTTGGAGCGAGGAAAATGCCAGCTGTTTTACGGAAATTATTCATTTTCGTTGAAAGAGCAAGAGCGCTTGTTATTGTTGGAATTTGAGCAGTATAAAACCCAGCAGAAGAAGATTGAAATGATGAAAGTCCAGATAAAGCGGTATCGGCAGTGGGGTCATGAAGGTGATAATGAGAAGTTTTTCCGGAAAGCAAAAGAGCTTGAGAAACGGCTTGAAAAAATGGAAGAACTGGAGAGACCACAGCTTGAAAAAGCAAAGATCCCGATTAAGTTTCAAGGTGGTCGCACAGGAGATGATGTTCTCGTTGTGAAAGATTTTAGTTTAAACTTATCTGGGAATCAGCTGTTTGAAAAAGCGGATTTACAAATCTATGTCAAAGAAAAAGTTTGTTTGATGGGAGATAACGGAACGGGAAAAACATCGTTTATTTTTGCTGTGATGAATAGGCTAACTGATTTTACAGGCGAGATTAAATTAAACCCAAGTGTAAAAATGGGCTATATTCCCCAGGAAATTCGCTTTGATGATGAGAAGAATACGCTTATAAATGAGTTTAGAAAAGAGTGCTCTTGTACTGAAGGAGAAGCTCGTAATATTTTGGCGAAGTATTTATTCTTTAAAGATGATGTTTATAAACGAGTAGGATCCTTGTCTGGTGGTGAGAAGGTATTATTAAAGTTGGCAGCATTGATTCAGAATGAAGTTAATTTTCTGATCCTGGATGAGCCGACTAACCACATTGACATTGAAACGAGGGAGATGTTGGAAGAAGCGTTGCTTAGCTTTAAAGGAACGTTGCTCTTTATCTCTCACGACCGTTATTTTATTAATAAAATTGCTAATAAGATTGTCTATGTTAAGGATAAGCAGTTTACTAGTTTTTATGGTAGTTATGACGATTTTAAGAAGCATGAAGAACGAAGTAAGTAATATTGAAGGATCGGATGCGTTTGTAATTCGATTCTTTTTCTAGTTGAAGACAAAATAAGAGCTGTTGTTAAAAAAGTTCTTCTTATGCAGTATAAACCTGCAAGGTGAAGAACTTTCATATGAATAGCTCATTAAACTGTTATTTCCTTATAGGACATCGCACATCTTTTTTTATTATGGGCTATACCAACACATAGCACATTTCCACTTAATTTTGCATAGTAGCGAGTTTCTAATATTTGGTCAAGAGCCTCTTGCTTGAAATTTTCTATGTTTTCGCCATACTTAAATTCAATGATAATATGAGGTCTGAGGTCAGGTTGTAATGATTTCATCAAAATGTCGCTTCGACCGTCCCCATTATTGTTGTGTCTATTATTATAGCTTTTTTCAGAGGATTTCACAAGGGAAGAAATAAGCTTCGATAAATTTAAAATACTTTAACTTCCGATAATTAATGTTATGTAAACCAATGCTTGTTTTTATAAATTTAAAGGCATTGAGCATAAGTTTGACTATAGTCGCCTTTGTCTAAGCAATCTAGTACTAGAATAACGTATACACTCATTTTTTGGTTGACAATTTTGCAAAAAATCATTATGCTTGTTATAGTCCTCTTTCGTGTCAAAAGTAACTATTACAAAGAGGTGACTAAATATCTGGAGGTTTTAGGATGGAAAAAATTATCACAGAAGGATTGTCAAAAGACTTTTTATGGGGGGCAGCATCAGCTGCGAATCAGTGCGAAGGTGCGTATCAAGAGGGTGGTCGCGGACTCGCTAATGTGGATATGATGCCACATGGTGTGGACAGGGAAGCGATTGCAAAGGGGTTGCTTAAAAATTTCGAATTTGGTAAAGATTATTACTATCCAGGGCATGTGGCTGTCGATATGTATCATCACTATAAAGAGGATATTGCCTTAATGGCTGAAATGGGATTTAAAGTGTTTCGTTTATCAATTGCTTGGACAAGAATTTTTCCTAACGGTGACGAATTAGAACCAAATGAAGCAGGTTTGAAATTTTATGATGATTTATTTGACGAATGTTTGAGACATAATATTGCGCCTTTGGTTACTTTGGTTCACTTTGATGCACCAATGCATTTAATCAAAACGATAGGCAGCTGGAAGTCTCGGGAAATGATTGATCATTACTTACGATATTGCGAGGTAGTTTTTAAGCGTTACAAGGATAAAGTGAAATACTGGTTAACATTTAATGAAATTAATATTATTATGCACCTACCTTTTAACGGAGGAGGGATTTATTTTGAAGATGTTGAAGATAAGCAACAAATTATGTTTAATGCGGTTCATCATGAGTTAGTAGCAAGCGCTTTAGCAACGAAGCTTGCCAAGGAGATTAACCCTGATTTTCAAATTGGTTCAATGCTGGCAGCAGGAAATACTTATCCATATTCATGCCATCCAGAAGATGTGATGCTAGCAATGGAAAGCGATCGTCATAATTTCTTCTTTGTCGATGTTCAATCTCGGGGTGAATATCCTGCCTATGCCCTTAAAAAATTTGAACGTGAAGGGATTGAGATCCCGTTTGCTCCTGGGGATAAAGAGATTTTGAAAGCTCATACAGTTGATTTTATTTCCTTTTCGTATTATGCATCACGTTTGGTTTCGGCGAATCCGCAAAATATTGAAGGTGCAGAAGGTAATGCCTATTCGGGACTTAAAAATCCTTATTTAGAGATGAGTGAATGGGGTTGGCAAATTGATCCCATTGGGTTACGTGTGACGATGAATGCCATTTATGATCGCTATCAAAAACCTTTGTTCGTAGTTGAAAACGGGCTTGGAGCAGTTGACGTTCCAGATGAGGCAGGTTATGTTGAAGATGATTATCGAATTGAGTATTTACGACGACATTTAGCAGAAATGATCAAAGCTGTTAACATTGATGGTGTTGATTTGCTGGGCTATACATCTTGGAGTGCCATTGACTTGGTGAGCAACTCGACGGGGGAGATGAAAAAGCGTTATGGCTTTGTTTATGTTGATCGGGATAATGAGGGGAACGGAACCCTTAAGCGGACACCGAAGAAGTCGTTTTATTGGTATAAAAATGTAATTGCGACTAATGGGCGTGAATTGTAAACTAGGAAAGGTGTTTCCATACTTGATTTAATATTTAAAACGCATTAGAAGGATGTGGAGATATGGGTGAGGCAACAGATTATAGCAATTGGACGCTCATGCATAAAAATATCGTGGTTGCTAATTTGGTTATAATTACAGAAACAGGTTGGATATCACAGGTTACTGATACGTTTAACTTAGAACATGCTCCTGTCGGAACGGTAAAACAAGCACAAATTGATCGCTCAGAATTAAATAAATGGGTAAAAGGACGGTCAATACCTGCTAGTAGACAAAATTTAGAGTTACTATTTGAAGCGTTGGATATTTTTAATTCAGCTGCATTAACTTTTGAAAGTTACGGGTTAAGTTTATCAGATCAATACTGGATAAAGCCAGTTGGGATGGATAGTACATGGGAATCTGTTAACTATTTTGAAAATGAATTCAGTGATGATATAGGAGAAATTTTATTTCAAAATAAAGATGCCTCAGATTTTAATGTTGATATGAGTTCTCCTGATAATACTTTAGATGGTGTTTTGCGAAAAAAATGGACTATTCAAAATGAAAAACGAATATTAGTAAAAGGTAGTGACGACTCAATTGAACAAGAGCCTTATAACGAAGTTGTTGCTGCGAGAATCATGGCAAAATTAAATATTCCCCATACGCCATATACTTTAACATCTATGAGGGGTAAAGCTTATTGCTTATGTGAAAATTTTGTTAATAAAGATACTGAACTTATTACAGCAGGAAGAGTTCAAAATGTTATGAAGCAATCATTTGCCCATGATAAATATCAACACTTACTAAAATGTTGCGAGTTTTTGGGGATGGGTGATATGAGACAGCATTTTGAACAGATGATGGTAATAGATTATATCATCGCCAATACTGATAGGCACTGGGGCAACTTTGGGTTTATTCGCGATGCTAACACATTAGAGTACCAAGGATTTGCACCAATCTACGACAGTGGAACCTCGTTATGGAATAAGAATCAAGAGGTAATAGATATCACGATTAGTAAAACATTCGAGCCTACACATAGCAAGCAAATCCAATTGGTAACAGACTTATCATGGTATGAGCCAATACCGAAACAACAATTGACGGAAATAGTTGAGGATACGTTAAGCAAGAATAAATATATGAATTTAGAGAGAGTAAGATCAATTGCAAAAGGAGTTAATCGAAAAGCTGATTTTATTACAAACTTGAAAAAAGAGTTATCGTAGGCTTGGACTGAACACTTTTTTTCCCGCTACTTACGAGCAGTTCAACTGTTTAAAAGTAGGAATATGAAATTAGAAGGTGATGTAAAATGAGTGAAATAAGACCAATAGCAATAAGTGATGCGGAAAAATTTGCTGCTTTACAAAAAGAGCTGGCAAAAGAAACGAAATTTATGATGAGAGAACTTGAAGAATGTACAATGAAAGGTGAACATGCTAAACAAATGATTGCGAGTGTACACCAGCATAATAATTTTTTGTTTGTTGCAGAGGCAAATGGTGAAATTGTCGGATTTGCATCAGCTTCCAAAGGCGTCCATAAAAGAACCAGGCATTCTGCGCATATTGTTACTGGCATCAGAACTGCTTATCAGGGACAAGGAATTGGTAGTCAATTTTTCAATGAGTTAGATAAGTGGGCTAGGGACGAAAAATTAAGACGGTTAGAATTAACGGTAATGACTCATAATCAAAAAGCAAAGTCTTTGTATGAGAAAAATGGTTTTATAATCGAAGGAATCAAAAAGGATTCCATGTATGTTGATGGTAAGTATGTCGATGAATACTACATGGGCAAAATATTGACGCCACTATAGTGCAATAACTTTTAAATCTTAATGATGCTCAGATCGCCAAAAGTACCGTTAAGAAAAGGAAAAATACGGCTCGCAACGGTATTATCTGCATAAAACACAGCAGCTCATCAATCCTAGTGATGCTGAATGATTGATGGTCTATAATTAATAGCAATAATTCCCAATTAAAGTCACTATAATTTCAAAGTTGTTGCACTATAATTTCGGACGAAATGCTTGTTCGAATCATTCGAATTAGTGGATTATTTTGATGATCAACCCACAACATACTATCGCAAACGATGGCTTGACCGCTCATATTTTTGATGATGAGTAGGTCAAGCCATAATATTATTTTTTGATGCTATATTTCGATAAATTGCATCTTAGTAGTTCATATTTGCATCTTGGTAGTATAGTGTTGATTTGTGGCTAATCATCTGTAATAATAAAAAGAAGGTGAGTTGGATGATTTTAAAACTGGAGCAGGATTTGTCGGTAGAAGATATCGAAATCCGTATTAAATATTCTGTAATGACAGAGGATGTTGAGCGAATTACAACAATGCTAACATCAGCGACCACCCGAATATTATGTAGCCAGGACAATGGCGAAAAGCTTGTCAACGTTTCGGATATTTACTATTTTGAAAGCGTGGATAAAAAAACTTTTGTTTATTGTGAAAAAGAGGTATACAGGACGGCGCTTCGCCTTTACCAAATAGCGGAGGATTATGCGCATTTGGGATTTATGCAAATAAGTAAGTCCTGCATCTTAAACATAAATGTACTGGATTCAATCACTCCATTGCCAAGTAGTAGAATGGAAGCAACCTTAAAAAATACTGAGCGAGTTTATGTAACAAGAAAGTATCTTGAGAATATTAAACGTGCTTTACAGGAGGGGATGTAACTGTGAAAAAGGTAATAATGAATGTCTTCACTACAACTGGGTTTGCTCTTGTCATACTGGCAGCGATTGAAATGAATAGTCACTTGACCATCCCTTTTAGCAAAACAGTTTTTGAAATCTTAGGGGCAAACATTGTGATTAACTTGGGCTTGCAACTGATGAGAAAAATTGAAAGCCAATACTTATTCTTGGAATCTTTTTTAGATGTGGTTTATATAACAATTGTGCTAGTCATTTTTGGGTGGATATTTCACTGGTTCGAACTTACGCAAATATGGACGTTGGCGTTAATGGCTGTGGTGATATATGTGGTTGCTACGTTTTTGAGAATGGGGCGCGTTCGAGAAGAAATCAATGAAATTAATAAATTGTTGGAAGAAAGGGACAAACGTTCAAAACGTAAAAATAGAAAATAAACTACTTTTTAACAGCTAGAAATGTCCGTGTATGAGCTGGTCGAGCTATTCATCGAGGAAACTGGAGTACCACCAAAAAGCCGAGAACTAAGGAGATGGTGAAAATGAGAAAAGATACATTTAAATTTATGTTAATATACAATGCGATTGTTTTCACTGTCTATTTTCTAATATCAACCGTTTTGTTTTTTTATACTGGCAGCACTGCTTGGACACTAAGTTTTCAAACTGTGCCTGTTTGGGTATTTACATTTTTGCTTTCATTTTTGATAGCCTATGCGAGCAGAAAACATTTAGGATTTGGGATATTTATTGTGACCACAATGGTAGTTATCACATTCGTCATATACTTCATTTATCAAACTGATGTATTGAATGATTTTAGTACGGAATACCTATATTTTTTTCATAATTTTTAAAATAATAAGTTAAACGAAATGATGAACGAAATTAAGCGAGGTGTCAAGATGTCAAATAAAGCTAAATGGGATTTTTCAGAGTATGCCTTTACTATTACAGGAATAATTGTTTTTGTGCTCTTAGTTGTACCCGAGTTAGTGGAATCTTTGTTTGGAATTAGCTTGCTGGGTGGTAGTCTTGCTAATCTTGATAGTGTTGAGCTAGAATATGCAATGTCAAGTGGTGTCTGGACGCTACAAGAACTGCGACCTTTATCGCCATTGTTATTTATTTTGACAATAACAATCGTCATGTTTAAAGAAGCTTTTGATGCAAAAATTGATGGCGGGTATCAAGGATCGGTGTTTAGACATACCTTTGAGAGTATGCTAGAAGATGCAATTTATATGGCGATTACAACAGTAATGTTATACAGTGCCATTCTTTTCGGATCAATGTATATTTCATGGCTTGCAGGACCAATAACTTGGATCTTATTTATCTTTATCTTTCCGATAGTCAAGAGGAAAAGTGATAAAGCAAAAATGCCATTATTTCTTCTTACTGTATTTGTAATTGGGATCATTGCAGAACTAATAACAGGTGCATGGATTGCTTTCCCTTTTTCATGGCTTCTTATTTGTGTAGTGAAATTTGGAGTAACTATTCGAGAAAGAATCAAATGTGAAGATGATCTTTTTGAATTCTTATACTACGCATTCTCTGTAGTACTTATAGCTGTTGGTCTCACTTTAAATTTCTGGATGGCGTCTTGGATTGCGTTTCCCGTGACTTTTTTGATTTGCTGGGTTGTAAAGAAGCTAAAAATCTTTGCATAACGGGACTATGAAGAAAAAAATTATCGGTTTAGATGAAAATCATTTAACATTAAGGAGAAAAATTTTATGAGAACACATTATTATTTCAGTTGGTTTGAGGATGGTTTTCCTGAAGAACTAAAAAAAGTTTTAAATGAAGATATAAAGGAAAGAAAATCGCTAGTGACAATTAGCACAAAGCCTGCTGATTTTAAGTATCACGAAGAGGAATATAATATGGTCAAAAATGAGTGGTTTGGCGACGCAGGTATTGTTTTTGACAAGCATCATTGGATTGATTATAATGTGTCAAAGGAAAAGTCGCATAAGTTACTAAGAAATGCTTCTGTGATCTTAGTGATGGGTGGAGATACTGCTTCACAAAACGCCTTTTTGGCAGAGTATGAGCTGACCATGCCAATTAAGAAAAGCAAGACTAATATTATTATCGGATTTAGTGCAGGTTCAGAAAATATGGCTGCACAGTGGATTTATGCAAAAAGTGCCGGATATAGAGATGCTGAAATAGTCCAAGTTTATAACGGTTTGATGCTGGATAACTTTGCTTATATAGGTCATTTTGAGCATGATAAGTTAGAGCTGATAAAAAATGAACTTTTTCCAGTATCCCATGATTTTGATATCCATGCCCAGTGTGATGAGGCGGTTATTCGTATAAAGAATGGAAAAATTGAAATTTTAGGTGATGTCTACTTAATCAGCAATGGAGAGATTCAAAAAATGCCTGAAAGTGGTTTTACTGAGTAAGATTCTTCATTAAGTTAAAAGCAGTTTATTGAATTTAGAAAAATGTGATTATAAGCAGAGAACCATGAATAGGCTGCCATACTGTAAATCCATAATGAACTAGTGCCTTGTGTCATCTAAAACTTATCAAAATGTAAGAATTTGTAATAACGAAATATCTAAGGTAAACCGCCAACACTTTTTTGCCTAAAAATAGCCGAAAAGGTTGATGAGCACCAACTTATCACTTGAAAAAAAGGCGTTCCAACAACCTTTTTGCCTAAAAACAGCCGGAAAGGTTGATGAGCACCAACTTATCACTTGAAAAAAAGGCGCTCCAACAACCTTTTTGCCTAAAAATAGCCAAAAAGGTTGATGAGTACCAACTTATCACTTGAAAAAAAGGCGTTCCAACAACCTTTTTGCCTAAAAATAGCCGAAAAGGTTGATGAGCACCAACTTATCACTTGAAAAAAAGGCGTTCCAACAACCTTTTTACATATAAAGGAGTGCGTGTACCTAGTATTGTTTTTGACTCTACTGGTACAAAAAAAATGACTGCACTGGCTGGGTATATTATGGAAGCACTAGAGCAAGGGCGAGTTCTTGTAGTGGATGAACTTGACAGTAGTATTCATTTTAAAATAACCCGAGCAATTGTTGCCATGTTTAATAATGAATTAAATACAAATGCTCAGATGATATTTACTGTTCATGATATCAATTTAATGGATTGCAAAAGATTATTCCGCAAAGAACAAATATGGTTTGTGCATAAAGATGATAATGCCGCTTATGTGTATTCGTTAGGTGATTATACAGCTGCTGCCAAAGGAATTCGAGATACTACTGATATTATCGAAAAATATAAGAAGGGGATATTAGGTGCACTGCCTGAGCCAGAATTAATAAACTCATTGCTGGGTATTAAGGAGACTGGGGGCGAATCAGTTGATGAAGAATAGGATACCTTATTTTCTTAATAACTCTGATGATAAAATTAGTATTTGTATTATTTGTGAGGGACATGAGGAATATGAATATTTAATGAAACTGAGATCATTGGGTGTATGGAGTGAAAAATATAATATTGTTCCTGTTAATGCAGAAGGTAATGGCAATATACCGGCTAGATACCAAGATAAATTTCAAAATGATTCATTTGAGGTTGTTTTTGCATTCTGTGATACCGAAAAAAAGCCCTATGAGCAATACATAGATATTAAGAGAAAAATCAACGATTTTCATGGTGTGGATAATATTGCAGATCAAATCATAATTTACGCAAATCCATGCACAATGCAAATAATCTTGTCTCACTTTCAAGATGTGAAATTAATGACAGCTTCAAAAAGAGTAAATTCAAAATTAATCGAGTTTGGTATGAGGGGTTAGTTGAAAAAATTAAAACCTGACAACTAGTTGTCAGGTTTTAAATGATATCCTCCTATTGTATTAAAGTATTGCTTAAAGAAGATAACTAGGTAGTTGCGAGTAGTCAAATTATTTTTTTTATGCCACTAGGGCTAAGAATTACAGGCATTCTTGCGCCACCTTCAAGCTTTTTATAATCTATTCCCTTTATCAAGTCGCGGCTAGTCAATCTAGATTTTAGGGTGAATACGCTAATATTATATTTTTCCGCAACATACGCCAGAGTTTTGATCTCATTTAAATCTTTAATCATTTCCAACCTCCGTGCTTAAATAATACAAGTCATCGGGGCATAAGTCTTGCCCTTCTTGCCACGCTACTGTATAGCCGTCGGTTTGGACTGTTTTAAAGTAATCTTTATCTCCTAACATGCCGTACCAATTCCCGCAAATATGCGGCTGCACATCATATATTTTGCGCTCACCGTTATCAAATTGTATAAGTAAATTAAAGTTTTCCATCGGTGTAACATTGATAGCTGTTGGTCTCAAATGTACCACAATATCCCTCCTTCCTTCTACACATCCCCTCAATGAGGAATAGCCACTGTTATTTTAAAGGCTCTATTTTATACGATTTTTCACCTTCTTGCAGTAATGCCCAGTTAGTTAATAGATCATGATGCCTAAGCATAATCCAAGATTTGGTATAAGTTTCTTGTTTTTTCGGCAAACTCCCTTCTATTTGATTTCCTTCTAGGTCGTATACCGCGCGGTGTTCGGCATATCTAACATGCACATGAGGTATATGATGCTTTCCACCTCTTTCATGATACATTGTTATGACGATGCCTTGAAACGTTGATAGTGCTGGTGCCAGTGTTTTCCTCCTCACTTGCTTGTGTGCATTATATCACTAACGTTAGTGGCAGTCAATATTTTTTTAAAACCTAAACTCCCCTTAAAATAAGCGTAGACAGGAAAAAACTATTTCAAGCTGTTCATCAAATCATCGTAGGCATTAAAAACCTGTAATATTTGTCTTTGCTTCTTTGTTAAAGCCTTAGTAA
>Ga0123355_10019999_pt1 | contig 10676 bp, 8 predicted proteins | sample TergutEmb28metaG_3_FD_89872 | JGI IMG/M metagenome (GOLD analysis project Ga0123355, IMG submission 89872) | Embiratermes neotenicus P1 segment gut microbial communities from Petit-Saut dam, French Guiana - Emb289 P1 | ecosystem: Host-associated > Arthropoda: Insects > Digestive system > Gut ...
AGTGCGGTAATGAACCTTCGGGTTCCGTGAAATGCGGGGAATTTCTTGACTAGCTGCAAACCAGTTAGCTTCTCAAGAAGGACTCTGCACCATGGAGTAAGTAAGTAAGTAAGTATATATATAATATAAATGTCTTTTCCGGAGTCAACTTCCGAAGCGTAGTGTTTGTTAAATATACTTAACGAAGTGGACGCTATGTAATAAAGTTGCTGTGTGTATTTGACTTTTTGTGTGACACTTTGACTCTCGATTGACAAATTGTCGACAGTTCCAGTGCAGGTTTTTTGATCGAATCAAAGCGGACATATTGATTCCACCTAATATGTATTTAAGCAACTTGATAATTTAGTTTTGCTTAGCTGTGTGTATTGGCTGTCCACACTCCGAATTTGGCATCGATAAGAATGGCACTGACTTGCCTCAATCATTCTGTTCCAGCCAAAGTTGTTGGATGAATTCAAAACAGTGAAACAGTCGTCGAAACTATTGCAAGATTTGTCACTGAAGACTCTGGCCTTCTTCGCACGAAGAATCTGGAAACAAATATTATAGCCGTGCCGCATTAAGTTTGATAGTGGTGTTGCCTGTCGCGAGGGATTGCCGCACAGTAACTTCCTGCTTGGAAGCTGCGGCTGCCAGTTGCGTAATATTCCAAACACAGCTACATCTACGGCACTTCTCTTGGAACTAATTGCAATTGTACGACTGTTGATTAGGCTCTGCACGGAACAGAATTAATTTGATAAGCTTAGCCAGCCAAAAAATTACCCGCCTTCTATGGAACGCGAGGATCCAGTACTATGTTCTCAGAGACCACTAGTGGATCCTTTCCTGCCCTGAAGCCATATGAATTCACTGAACGACGTCACGCACGTGTCTGTAGGAGCCATTTTAACACTGTCTTATCATCTCACCTAGGTCTTCAAGTGGGCTGTTGCCATCCAAGTTTTCCCACCAGTATTTTTTAACTATTTTTAAGGATCTCACTCCCGCTACATGTTCTACCCATCTCATCCTACTTGATATTATAGCCATTGCAATAATTATTTGTCATGCCACGTGGAATTAGTGATGGGAAAAGCGGAAATGGGACAGTTTTTCCTCATAATCTGGTTTCCATGTCAATATAATTTCACCACTAACCTCTATTGCCATTTCATTCATACGCCTTCGACGACACATAATATTTGCTACTGATAGCATCGTTAAACAACACGCTTAAAGAAACACATAAAACGGAAACGTTTGCTTGTGTGTATTTTGTTTTGCGTCCTTTTTTAGACACCCACCAGACACTTTGGCTTGTAGCTCAACCCACAGTGAAACTTAGCAGCAGGAATATAAACCCGTAGTTCGGAGGGCGTATAAATATATGCAAAACGTCCCGATTCAAATGGCCGGTAAACTTAAGTGCCTAAGAACACGAGAGCTTGATGGTAATAAAAAGTGTTAGACTTGTGTCAACTCTCTCCTATCCAGTTCATGGAAGCCGTGCTTTTATGTTGTTGTCAAGTGGAAGTGTAAAATCCACACAAATGCTCCACCCTACGCTTTAAAACTGTCAATTTTTTTTTTAAATATGCACTATAAAGTATCGTTATTATTGACTTGACAGCTACATTTAACCAAACGTTTATTAATCATGCACTCCAAGAACTGGGTCACACTGGACTGAAGCCGTGTCTTGCGTTTATACTTGTCGTTTATGACGTTATATCAGCATCTAGAGATGCCGTCATTCGTGTTTCCGTGAGGAAGTCAAACCAGTTCGCGGTTCTGTCTTCTCCTTGTCATTTAGTCTCTGAAACTTCTACTCTACACACATTAATGCAATCAACGCCATGTGACAGGTCAAACCACTGCGCTTAAATAACCTGTTACGTCATGTAGCATCACTCTTCCTGACACATACAATGGCTCGCTGCGTTTGTTAGGTCTGAATTTCTCATTTGCAGGTCCAAATTTGACCCATAGCATATACACAGTGTGCTTCAGGAGGAATAGTAAATATTTTTGGAGGTGGTAGTATGGGCTATTCCGAGTAAATAAGTTCATATAAACATGTGTCCAATTTTCAGTTGGTGTGGAGATACAGCTGTTTGAACGGCACGAATAAAAAGCCTTACAAAAGCTATGGAGGAAAGACAAATGACGTATTGATTGCATTTATTTTTTATGTAAATAATCTCAATAAATTTCAACAGTTCAAAGTAAGTATTAAAAAATCCCACCATCGACTGCAATGCACTTTTCAACCCTCTTTGCAAGAGTACGTGTAGCTCTCCTGAGGTCGTCTTTGTGTTCCTCCTTTATAAGGGCAGCACTATTCATATGCGAGGACCAATTCGCCTCTTGTGTTTACTTTTTCTTTGTAGACTTCGCTTTTCGTCCATCCCCACAGACAAAAATCTGATCTGTAGGCGCCAAATTCAAACAGCTGTATCTTCATACCCATTGAAAATTGGACACATGTTTATATGAACTTATTTACTCGGAACACCGAGCCAGGGCGGTATAACCCTAACATCAGTAATGGAGGAAATGCCATTACCTTCCGGAATTTTCCGAGACAGGTTCGGAGGCTACAGTTGGTCCCCCAACACCGAACTCGGGCGCCGCAGGCTAATCCCCTGTGAGCCTTAAATTAACGGATTAAAGAAACGGAAGCAAGAACAAACCATTCGGCTCATTCTATGACGACGATTGGCATAAAAAAGACGGACGAGGATCGGGTTCTGGAATATAAGAACAATGCTTGAAGCATCCAGACTGAGTCAGGTGATAAACGTGGCGAAGAACGGTGCTTGAAGAGGCCAAAGGAGTGAAAAAGACCTGGGCAGAAATCAAGTGCGACGCCAAGAATAGAGTGCGGTGGAGGATTCTTATGGATGCCCTATGTTCTGCAGCGGAATGATGGGACTATTGATGATGATGATTTACTCGGAAGAGTCCATACTACCACCTCCTAAAATATTTACTTTTCTTCCTGAAACTCCCTGTATATATATATATATATATATATATACTCTTTTAATACCTTTCGCCATAGGTCTTTGATTTAGTGCGTTCTAAGATGTGTCTACCAACTATTTGACCCCAAGCAGGTCAAAGAGCTCGAATAATCCGAGCGGTATTTCAGGAACAGTCAGAAAGACAAGTCACAAATAGCTAGACCTATGCCTCATTATTTTCTTCTTTCGCTGTCCATCTCTTGTATTCTTCCTCTCTTTTTCTGTTCCTTTCTTTTGCTTTAATGGATGATACGTTTGTTTCTTCAAAAATATTTTAGCGGAAAACAGCGGTTGAAATGAAGAATTGTGGTTTTTGCGATCTTGTGGAAGTTCTATCAAGGACTTCTAGTCGACTTCATGTTTGAGGCGCTACATATCATGTTACAGCGGCAGTAAAGAATCAAGAATTATTGTAAAAAACTGGGTTTGAACTGTGTGATATTCTGATGACAGGACATGAAGCTACTGTGTAAATGTCGGCTATTCTGCCAGTGTGATATCCCAAACCTCCTGAAGCCTGGAATTTGTACCAATAAAGCATAATAACGTGTTTCCTACCTGAAAGAAAAATCAAAGCGCCTCTGTCACAGGGTTCAGTCTTTTAATGCTCTTTATGGAAGTACTTATTGTTGATTCCGAGAATCGCACGAAACACATAAACTGTGTTTGAAAATTGTAGAGATAACTTTAAAGCAGGTGGTGCAGACAACTGCTATCAGCGTTTGAAAAATCAAGTAGCCTAGGAGCCTGAAGAAAGGAAATATGTAAAATGAACATTTCGAAAGTAAGATATGTTTCGTTTATACTACAGAGAAGGAGATTTGCATTCTTTTTTTCTTTTGATGTTTAACACGATTTTGTTTCGTGTGACTGGAAGAAGTTGTGTGGGATTGAGCGATTTATTGTTGCTGCTTGGAGACTGGCTGTTGGTAACATTCTTCATCCTTGGCAACGACTGTGCTTTGGCGGTTTAACTGAATGCATCTGAAATAAGAGCTTATCGTGGCCCAGACCAGTACACTAAGGAGTACTAGCCGGTCTGTCTAAGCAGTACCAAAATATAAGATTGATTATTGTAGGCCACACATTTCCAGGCGAACAGTTTCCTTATAATTTGGCCAGCAGTGTGAGTACACAAAACCGTGGAGTGCCGGACAGTGACATTGTATTTTACAGTAAGCATAAATTCCAAGTCTACCCTAAAAGTTATTTAAACCGTAGACTGTGAAATTAGTCGGCTATATACTTAGGTCCTTTAACTTCCTAATTTGCCTTCGTAAACTCAACAATATGAGGCCCGTTTTAAAATATTGCTTTATATGTAGTGTTCATTTTTCTTAGTGATCCGAAATAGTTTAGTCGGTATAGCGACTTGCTACGGGCTGGACGGTCCGGGGATCGAATCCCGGCGGGGGCGAGATTTTCTGAACCCGTCTGAGTAGGCGCTGGGACCCAACCAGCCTCCTATACAATGGGTACCTGGTCTTGATTTATTGATTGATTAGTATTTGGGTTCGAGCCCTTACGGTCCCGATAAAAATGGGCCCTTTTTTGCCCCATAATCTGATGCCAGTTAAAGGGAGACCTGCTCCTTCCGTAAAGTTCCAGATGGCCCCCAGACTTAAACGCTTAATGTCCTCTGGTTCCAAGAAAAAGGTCCCAGATACATGTCTGAGTGAAGCCACAGCTTCACACTCACAGAGGATGTGGGCCGAGGTTTCGTCCTCTGCTCCACACCTCCAACATAAGGGACTATTGGTTAGCCCCATTAACCTTTTGGCGCCGGAATTATTTTGTTAAATTTTAGCACACTCTGTATATAAAATGTGAATAAAACAGGAACCAAATACGTTAGAATTATGAAACAAACTGCATTTTGAAGAGAAAAAACGGACAGTTTATACCGTGTTTAAAATATTCAGTACCTGTATTTGTTGAATAAATATATAAAATGAAACGTTTAGAGGTTAGCGATGCGGTACGACCACTATAGGAGTCTTTAGGCGTCAAAGGGTAAAGGGAAGATGTCTTCTCAGGGTATTATGTCCAGGTACCGGGTCTTTCCCGGGGGTAAAACAGCTGGGACTTGGCGTTAATCATATACCCCATCTAGCGCCGAAGTTAGAAAAGAATAGAGCTATAGCACTAGCACTACTCCCCGTCTATACTCTCAGGGCCTGTAGTAGGGTGAACTGCACACATCATGTTCAAACATCGCCTAGAGCCGCACGTAGTATGGTGGCCCAAGTGACAGTTTTCTTTCATTTCATTGCTTCGATGTCGAAGGCAAGGTACAATTGTTTCGGGATTCAAACTAATATGTGGTGTCAGGTATACTGTAGATATGCAATGCCTTCAGGTTCTTGAAGGCAGAGTAAGTTTCTAGCTATTAATAATAACGATCCAGTTTCTTCATGAACTGTAACATAATTTTGAAAAATCTAAATTAGTAATTACATGTCATATAAGACAGTGAGAGCAACATAACGCCAGAAGGCACTTGATTTTATTGGATAGTAATTTATATGCAAACACATGTTAGCAGTCCTCTTCGGCTTGCAGAAAGCAGATTGGCTAAGTTAAGCGTGACAAACATAAATCGTTGTGGACATAAACATTATTCAAGGAATGTGGCCACCTGGTTCTAAAGTAATTTATTTGTTGTGTGGGCTTCTTATGACTTAAATGCTTAGCACAATAATTGTGCTGATTTCAGTCTTAGGCACTGTCTACGGAATGAACTCTGAATACGAAAATCGGGATAGAATTTCTGACCTCTTACTCAAAATAGAGAGACTATTTTTTACGGTCAGTTCACCGTGCATCGTGATAAATTCTTATAATAGAACCAACCAGATACACTAATTTCTTAAATTTATTTTTGGGATAAAATTATACATGTTTCGGACATTTCCTCTGTCCATCATCAGGAGTTTTTCACTGTACGACCAGAAATGGTATATGTCATACAGGTCTGCTAACAGCTTACTGCTCGCAAGCTGTCAGCAGACCTCTATGACGTATACCATTGTTGTGTGTACTGTGAAAAACTCCTGATGATGGACACAGAAACTGCCCGAAACATGTAGAATTTTACTCCAAAAATAAATCTGAGGAATTAGTGCATCTAGTTGGTTTTACTAGAAGAATCATATTTATGGACAAATCAACTTGCTTTCAGAAGGGCTCTACTGCAAACATTCAATGCCGTCCTCCATGCATTACACATGCGCTCTTCTGTCGTTATGGTGTTTATATATGTAAAAGTACAGTATCCCTATTTACGACTTGAAGGCATGTGTGAAGTGGAGGCGTAGTTCCAGTCAGTCCGAATCTCGGCACAAGATGGAGAGAGTGGTGATCTCAATGCCCCTGCTGCCGTACCTCCGCGGAAAGATGCCCGGTACCGACTGAGTAATAGGCGTGATTTGTTCCCAGAGTCAGTCTGCGCGCTTTGGAGAAGAACTGTCTTGTCCCTGTCGGCAAACGAACCAGTGTTTCTCGGACGTCCAGCCCGAGGTCTAGTCACTCTACTGATCGAGCTGGTCTCGTTCTCTTATAATGTACGCAAAGAAGGATGCTTCAAGGTCGTGTACTTAGACGTGAGCTAGATTTGTTATGTTCTGTAATTTGTTTACGGAGTAGTCGAACAAAATTACGTCTGATCCCGTGTGGCGCGGGATCGCTTGATTCAGGTGTCTGTCCCACGCACACGCCACATTTTATGTTCGTAATTTATGTTTGCCCGTGAAGAATAGGGGTATGCGGTGGCACAGAGCTACAAGCCCGAAAGTCGCGGATTTGATTCCCGATGGGGTCATTTGAATTTCTCATTGATTTAATCCTTCCGGCCGCACTATGGCCTTGGGGTCGACTCAGCCTGTAACAGAAATAAGTACCAGAGGTATCATTTGGGGTAACGGCGGACGGTGCGTAGGGCTGACAATCTTACCACCTTCATGTGCCGATTGTCTTGAAATTCTGGAAGCCTCAACTTCCTGGATCCCTAAGGGCCTGTCCAGACCTGTAATGGGATAGCTTTATCCTTTACCCTGAAGAATACCCATACATCTATAGAGCTAGTTCATTCGAATAAAATTTATGGTAAACATTTATAGATGTACTATATTCAGTTTAATTATAATTTGATGTGTTTGTCGCAACTTAATGTATGACTTCCCACCAAAATTAAATATGTCCATTTTTTTAATTTGCGCAAATGTGTCATAAAGATTCGGAGACTTGAGCTTCTCAAGGACTGTGTGCAGAAGAATATCCTAATTATTCGACTCTTTACTCCATTGTGAACCCCTCACCTTGGGGGAAGGCATAAGCGGTAAAAGAGGGAGCTGTATATGAATATATAATGTATCAGTCAAACACAACAAAATTTTACTATATTTTTTATTATTTGGGGCAACATGTTTCGATTCTTATAGAATCATCTTCAGGCCCTTCTAAGATACAGATCCTTACTTAGCAATTTTTAAAATGCGCTGTGGAATCCCCAACGATTACATTCTTGATATAACTATGTATAAAATTCATGTGTTGTTATGTTCTTATTATACAATCAGGATACTTATTTCTAAAACTTTAACCGGTACATATGAAGGAGGTTACACGTGTGTATTTGAGATGTGTTGTTATAGACAACGTTGGATATTGTTATATATATATTGTTGTATATCGTTATATATAACAATATATTGTTATATATACATATATATTGTTGCTATATCCAACGTTGTCTATAACAACACATCTCAAATACACACGTGTAACCTCCTTCATATGTACCAGTTAAAGTTTTAGAAATAAGTATTTTGATTGTACAATAAGAACATAACGACACATGAATTTTATACATAGTTACATCAAGAATGTAAGCGTTTGGGATCCCACAGCGCATATTAAAAATTTTTAAGTAAGGATCTGTATCTTAGAAGGGCCTGAAGATGATTCTATATGAATCGAAACATTTTGCCCTAAATAATAAAAAAACATGTTAAAATTTTGTTGTGTTTGACTGATACATTATATATTCATATATGTGTTAAACACTTCGAGATGGCAAACATTAAAAATTAAATAAAAAAACGGAACTATCTTAACGAGTCTCTAATTAGCGTGTCTCAGCCTGTGAAAAGAAGTTCAGATGTCGTTTCTTTAAACGGTCCAATATCTCTTCTTCTCCCTCCTTTTCAATTACATGTATCCGTTTATTCGACACTTGGTTCATCATGCAGTGTCTTTAACCGACGAGCAAACAAACTCCCTTCCCTCCGGTTAGTCCTTTTGAATAGACTTGTTTAATCCCTCTAAGATCTGATAGGAGTCTGTGTAAATTATTTACACCTTGAACAGTGAGAGAGATAATATCACATAATATACCATGTGTCTGAACTCTCCTACGTAATCACCAGCAGCTTAGAAGTCGTGATCAACTTATCTGTCTCAAATGTCATTATCCTTGTGCCCCGATCTCTCATACAAACCTCCTCAGTGCGTCTGGCTGAAGTCATTCAAACTACTGTACCCAAACACTTGTTAAGTCACTACTGTATCTGGAGATGCCCAACTTTATTTTGTTCGTATTTGCCAGAGGCACGTTTTATATCATTGAAACATCTTATTAAAGTTCTGAAGATTACTGAGGACTGATATGTGATGCAACGTGATGTGGTAGAAATTGAACGATTTTGCGGGGGAAACTAATGCCTCCAACAGTAATTTAAAATTACAAAGACAGATTGTTTCTTCGCTTCTCTGGTAAATTCTCTGACCTAAAATGCATAATATCCCAAACAAAGGTAACCTTCATAACCCCCGCCATCAGAAACTTAAATCTCGCCAATGCGATTGATTCGCCTTCTCCACTGTCTTTTGGGCTAATCTCCACGGATATGACGCAGTAACCAGGTATGTATTAGAGCGTACCTGTTAAAATCTCAGCAATACGTCTATGTCACACACACAGATTATTAAATCTTACTTACTTTTGTGTATTATAATAACTTCAAACGGGCTTGGTAAAAGAGCAGTGCAAGAGATGGACAATGAATCTTATATTTATTGGACCGTACATCATCTTGATAGTTGAATAAAGAGGGACCAACTTGATGTCACTTGCTTTATTATTTCATTATTTAATGTTCAACATGTATCGGATGTTAATACATCCATCCTCAGGAGCTTGCGACTTATTTGTTGAGATATTTCATGGGTTGTTTTGCTGTGGTTCGATGTGTGTTGGTGTTAAGTTGCAAAACAACCCATGAAATAACTCAACAAATAAGTCGCAAGCTCCTGAGGATGGATGTATTAACATCCGATACATGCTGAACATTAAATAATGAAATAATAAAGCAAGTGACATCAAGCTGGTCTCTCTTTATTCAACTAGATGGACAATGATTTGGAACAAAACTTCTTCGAATACTTAATGGATAAACGAATGCATGGGCGGAAGAATAAGCATACGTAATTCTGTCTGGGACCTAATGACGATAAATACCAGTGTCACCGAATCAAAAATTTATGTTCTTGACCACGTCATAAAGTCAAGTATGGAGAGGAGAAGTACAGCTCCACTAATTCTGAATCTCTTTGCTTGATGGAGGTGAATGGTCATTATCATAGCCTGGCCGCTTTACTCCCTGTAAAATCCTCCCTTGCCCTTTTAATAGGAGACTAGGTGGTCCCTAGTGTTGGCCAGGACATTTTGGAGACGAGAAATATCTCTTACTCTTACCTCTGTAAACCGAAGATAATTTTTATGAGAATTTTTCAGGCAGGATTACAATTCCACTGCCAACACAACACTTAGGTAAGTGCAGACCAGAAATGTTATGTGCATAGAAACTGACTCACAGGCCCTCATGCTCAGAGCGACATTCTTCTGTTAGTTACGTCTGAGGAGCGTGTCTATGTCTGCCTGAGAAATGTTGGGAAATAGAACTGAATCGTTATGTGTCCAATATAATGGTTTATGGGAGATTTGGAGAGGGGTATATAATCTATTACTTTATGACCTTAAGGTACTGTGATTCACTGCAAGTCTATTCCTGACTCCACCTGAGGATTGGATGCACCGGAAGGCTGCCAGGTGTCTAGATATTCTAGTTGCTATCGCGAGGTTACATCGCTGTTACCCGTCGGTCGCAACACCGTCCTCTGTCAGTATTGGCTGTATAGTGTTTATTACTGACGACCGTTATTCTTCTGTTCACTTCTGGGTGGCGAAGTTCATGCCCATCGCTTTATATGGAAGCCAGAGATGCCCCACGGGGTTGCTTGTTGGTGCACCTTTGTTTGCAACATATTTCAACAGCTCTTCTCTGTCGGGGTCCGTGGACTTCTGGGAGCCCTCGAGTTGTGTCTAGTGATTCTACGAGTTCAATAGATTCTCCTTTGGAAATATAGTTTCGATTTCTTTTTGTTTATGCTAACCTTACTATTGTTGGCATTACTAGGAGAGAAATTATTGCTTTTTAAATAAATTTTAAATCAACTTAGCAAGTGAATTTTATGTTTATTTGCCCGTGCATCATTGTGATAGTTGAAGAATAAAAGACCAACTTGATGTCACTTGCTATTTTATTTCACTTCTTATGTGCTCAACATGTTTCGGACATTAATATATCCATCAACAGGAGCTTGCGA
>Ga0123355_10020000_pt1 | contig 10676 bp, 10 predicted proteins | sample TergutEmb28metaG_3_FD_89872 | JGI IMG/M metagenome (GOLD analysis project Ga0123355, IMG submission 89872) | Embiratermes neotenicus P1 segment gut microbial communities from Petit-Saut dam, French Guiana - Emb289 P1 | ecosystem: Host-associated > Arthropoda: Insects > Digestive system > Gut ...
AACATGTTGGAACGGCCTTGGAACAGCTGGAACGATTCAGGTTGATCAACCTGGAACAGTTGATAAATGTCATCCGTTGGTATGTAGAAACCTTGAGCCCGAGTCAAAACCCCATCAAAGAAAAAAAGCAAATCGCCTTTACCTCGAAGCGTTGCACCGTCGGGCACGTCAATTATGTTCATGCTGTACTTTGGGAGTTCAACCCGCAAACATATTCGTGACATCATGGATAGTACATGTTGGCTTATTAAGTCCCCGCTCGGACGTTGAGAACCCATGATGAGGTGTACACCAAATTGACGCCCCTTCTTGACGATGGTTACTAACATAGGCTCAAGAGTGTTCTTGGTTGGCTTGTCTACAAAGAAGCCGTCAATCTCATCTATCACTACTATGAGCCTTGGTGCTGATATATCGCTTTGTATGCGCTGTTTGAGCGTCGAAACAACGTCTTTCAGTGCCTCAATTACCTCGTCATCCCCTGAGAGGATGTTATCATAGACCGAATGCGGCAAGCCCGCTAGAGGCTTCAGCCCCCGGCGAACTCCGTCGATTAACACGAACTGTATATCATCCGAGCTGCTTTTCGCTGCCAGTGCCGCAACTGCAGACTGCAGAAAGCACGTCTTCCCGCTGCCAGTCTTGCCAGCAACCAGGAAATGGGGTGAACTGTCCAATGATTCGGCCAGTAGCTCCCCGGCTTCAGAGATGCCGATAGGCAGGCTAGAGCCATCGGACATGAATCGCTTGTCCTTCAAAAGCTGGCCGAATGTTGCATCGTGTACCGCCTCTTGGAGTGCAGGCAGCGCATCGCTTGCGTGAACCTCGTTCTCATCCTCATCCGGCGACGCTACCATGTCTGCAAGTGTGGAAACAGCATTTAGCAATACCCGCGAAATAAAACAACCATAAGCCCCAAAGTCACGGCGACAAGCCCCGGCACACCCACAATAGCAGTTATTCGACCGGCGATATCCGCAAATAGCAGCCCTCCAGTGCCGCGCATGGCGTACGCAGCTGCCCCCACAAACATGAAGCAGGCAAGCACGTACATCCAGCGATGAAGGTAGCGCATTAGCCTGTCCGACGTGCAAGCCACTCCAAGCCACCCCAGAAGGCCGCCGGCTACTATTCTAGGCAGCAGCCCGCCAACGTACTCTGTCATAACCCAAAATACCTCGGTGGGTATGCTGCCATTCATCGGAACCACGCCGGCTATGGCAGTGTATACCGCCGCTGCAGCTACACTCCAGTCAGCTACCTTCCATAACTGGCGTCGTTGGCGTTTAGTTAATCGTCTCAAAAAGCCCCTCCCTCTTGGCAGGGAAAGCCGTATATTGTACAATAAGTACGCAAACGGCTATTCCCTTAGCCATTTGTATTGTGCGAACGCCGTCTACGTGTCTTAGGAGCCTCGTGGCGGCGTTTCTTATGTTTTGTCCGTATAGCCAGAAACTTATTGTCAAGAGCTCCAAAGAGGTGTACAATAGGCATACATGCCGTTTTTGCTTCTGTTTGCGGTTTTGTAAATGATCATATCTATTGATCATGGGCGGGTTGGATATTTCCATCCCGCCCGTGGTTTTTCTTACGAGTCCTTAGTAGACTCTTCCGCAGCTTACCCATGCACTGCTCGACTCGCTGCCTCGCGCACGCTGTCCTTGCCTCCCCATCCCGTTCCGCCCTCGCTCCCCTCCGCTCGACGTGGTAGACTAACACGTTGTTAGGTTCCTGGATGCATGGGGAAAAATCACAAACGGTCGACCGAAAAATCTTAGGTTCTCCCAGCGCGATCGCCCGTGAGCGGGTGGCGGACGGCCCAATATTTCGCTAGTCCGTGACGCATTTTTTTACATGTCGTTATTTGGTTTGCACATAGCACTCCCGGCTACCGCTGAGAGCTGCACCGCCTGCCTTCAGAGCGCTCCGCTAAAGCTATAAACTCCGAATATGTTTTTTGTGGGGTTCCGCGCTTGCTCGCTATGCGATTGTGAGCGACCCAGCCTGAATAACTAGGCCTACTACGAATTACCCGCGCCGTTCTAACTGCCATGATTCACCTCCATGAAAATATCCTTTGCCGAATGCATTGCGCTTTGGTGGATCGATCAGATATTTAATTAGCTTCCCCACATCTGGAATGTCAAAAAGCCTCGAGATCGCCTTACTTCGACCGATAAACATTGGTGGAGCCGAAACGCCAAACTCCCAACATATTTTTTTGACTTCTGATTGAAATTTCGTGTCGTTGTCTTTTTCAAGCGAGTCGATTTTTGATACCCGGGATATAAAATCCCGCCCTAACTGCTCAAGCTCTGCGATATCACTAGCATATTCAATCTCAAAATAGTCAATGTTTTCCTCGCGGGATAGATTAAATCTGTGCTGCATTCTTTGCGACAGCTCGTTCTTGGTGGCATCTCGCAGCATAACAGCATGGCTCAAGGCTTCCTTAACAATCTCCAACTCACTATGAAGCTCTTTCTTTCTCTTGAGATCGTCAACGGTCTTAGAGTTTCCGATAACATTCAAATCACTTTCCAGCCGCATTATATGAGCCTCCAGCTCATTGGTATCCTTGTTCATACCCTCGAGCTTAGTGCTGAGCTCAGCACGAATATCGTCCAAAATCATAATGACACCTCCATAAATACTTAAAATACCGCGTTTTTTGCGGTTGTACATCCACTAGTTCAGTGCTTCCGGACTTATGTACATCATTCTAACGAATCGATATGCCGTAAATGGATCCTTGGCCCCTAGCTCTGCCAGCTCACTAGGAGTGTGATCAGTCAATATTTCATGGGCCCCGGTCAATCGATAACCGTCTGCATTAAGCTTGACCATAATGTCGTGCAGAATGGCGCTGTCGTTCCGAGTATCCCACATGCGCACGTCGTTATTGTAGTCATTGCCATCTTCGTCCCGATAGTCAAGTAAAATCGTCCGAATTGGCACGCCTAAGCACTTCAGTGCCTCAAAAACTAGATCCCTATCCTCTTCCATGAGCTTCACCTCATCCCTCCTCATGCGGTTTTCGCGTTAAGTTCGCCTTCTTGCTCCTGGTATAAGGCCTCTAAGAAGCCCAATATTAATCGCCGTGTTAGTACTCGATCATAATTGTCCAACTCCTCAGATATCAAAGCCCAGTCATCAGAGGAGCAAGCGCTATGGTGCTCCATCGCAAATCTATAAGCATCCGTGAAAGCTTCACGGACTAGACTTTTTGTCAAATGTTAAGCACCCCCGGCAAATCATCTTCAATCAACTCATACATGCTAAGATTTAAGACTTTTGAAAGCGAGTACAAAGTAGAAACCCGCGGCATTCTTCTTCGACCAGACAAAAGATAGCTAACTTCAGTTGGAGTCAACCCGCTTTTACGTGAAATTTCAGCTTGTGTCAATCCCTTCTCGACCATCGCCTTACGCATTTTTTCTGGACAGAAATTCATTTTTACCTCCCTATAAATTAACAAATGTTTATATTAATATATTAACAAATGTTAATTGAAAATTCAATAGGTTTTATTCGCAAATACCGACAACTAAATACGACAAACGTAAAGTTTGACAGTTTAACATTTGTTCAATAAAATAGATTTGGTTTCGGGAGGAGACTGATTTATATGGGTGATTGCCCTTCTTCAGTTGCTGAAAATATAAAAAAAGCTCGCTCACATGCGGGATTAACACAAAAACAGCTTGCAGAAAAAATAGGAGCAACTGAAACAACCATTTCATACTATGAGAGCAAAACACGAACACCACGCATTGAGCAGCTTTCTCGTATTGCTGAAGTCCTAGGAGTTACGGTAGATAATCTACTAACAGGAAGGTTCGAAAGCGGCTTAGACGGTTACAGTAATGAGGCAATTGAATCATTAAAGTCCTTAGTAAATACCGATGACAGTACAGGGATAAGACTTAGTCATGTTTTGAGTATCTTGCTTGAATGCCATGAGTTTAGAAACTTACTTAGCGCAATGCGCCAACACATGATCATAGGGGGTGAGGCAAGGAGCTGGAAAGGGAAGATGGGCGTTGAAGAAAATGAAGACTTAGCGAACTGGCATAAAGAGAACCCTGCACATTTCGATCGCACGACTTTCACATACGCAATGCTGCATGGTGTCTTTTTCAGAGTGGTTGATGCAATTATGAAAAGAGAGCTATAATCTATAGTGGAGCAATTGACGATATTGCTATAGTCCCTTGCAATTCCTAGTACGAATATTCAAAAAAACGAGAAACGTGATCCATTCTTCGACTTAGAATGGATCACGTTTCTTATTTGGTTTTATTAATACTGCGTTTTGCAAAATATTATAACATCGCAATACTTAAACATCATGTTATCATGCATCTACGGACATTTTCAATCGTTATAAAAACAATAAAACGTGGTTTATTAAATGGCTTATTTAAGCCGTTTATGATGAGTTTTTTTATAAAGCACAAAATAAACCACGTTAAACCGCATTTAGTATCGTGGTTCTTTCCTTGGCTTAGGTAAGCCATTTGCAAGGGTTTTTTTTTACAAAAGACATAAACCACGCTATATAGGGGAAATGAAAGTTGGTTTCGTTCACAGCTCATTCACAATACGTTCGGTTGTGTTCAACTCTGTATAAAATGGTAAAAGTAGTTTTTACAACTTTTTTACAAATAAGTTTTATCAGCTAAAGAAAAGTGTTATAGAATTCTCGTTCAAGAGCTCCTGGATCAAGCCTTTTTTGTGAACACATACAAGCCTGTAATAAGATTTCAGCGTCCCAGAAGGTCGTGGGTTCAAATCCTGTCGCGCACAGCATAAAACCGCTTGAAATCAACTTTTCAAGCGGTTTTATTATGCGCTCAGCATAGATTTCGACTCCTTGCTAAAAGCTAGATATGATGGCAGGCTAAGTAGATAAGTCTTCCCATCTTGACAAAATATATAATTTTATGTATATTTCGTCTTGGTGAACCACTCTTAGGCCTTACAGCTATAGTAGAAAAACTTGTGCTGGTAACAGCCAATGAGGATATACAAAAATATGAGATTCCTTGGATTTGGTAGGGAGGTTTTTGTTTGATTGAATTTGAGAAACACTATGATGGATTGACCATTGAAAAGGAGATGCAGAACTACTGGGCCGAAAATAAGATTTATGATTTTATCCCAGACAAATCGCGCCCATTGTACTCTATTGATACTCCGCCGCCGACAATAAGCGGCAACTTGCACATAGGTCATATCTTTAGTTATACGCAGGCTGAAATGATAGCCCGATTCCGTCGTATGCAAGGCTACAATGTATTTTACCCCTTTGGGTTTGATGACAATGGCCTGCCGTCCGAACGTTTAGTCGAAAAGGAAACAGGAATTAAAGCAAATCAATTGCCAAGAAGTGAGTTTTGTAAAAAATGCGTTGAAACCACTCAGAAATATGAGGATGAGTTTGTAGCTTTATGGAAATCTATGGGGTTTTCCTGTGACTGGAATCTGCAATACTCCACAGTCAGCCCCAATACGCAACGTTTGTCTCAAAAGTCTTTTATTGAGCTTGCGCAAGCAGGTCATGCATATATTAAAGAATCCCCTGTTCTATGGTGTACAGAATGCCAGACATCCATCGCCCAGGCAGAACTTGAATCCAAAGATATCGATTCGTTCTTCTCCTATATACCCTTTAGTATCGAAGGGAACCCTTTGATAATTGCCACGACCCGCCCCGAGTTACTTTATGCCGTTGTATGTGTGTTTGTTAACCCCAATGATGAGAGGTATTCGAATCTGATTGGGAAAAAGGTAAAAGTCCCGTTGTACGATTTTGAAGTGCCACTTCTCACCGATGAAAAAGTTGATATTGATAAGGGCTCCGGAGCGGTTATGTGTGCGACCTTTGGAGATGCCACAGATGTTGAATGGACGGAAGAGCACAATCTACCGTATAAAAAAACTATACTGTCGGACGGAGTAATTGCGTCTGATATCCCGTTTATTGCGGGCAAGAGGGTAAAACCCGCACGAAAAGAAATAGTCCGCCTATTAGAGGAAAAGGGGCTGCTTATAAAGTCTGAGCAGCTAACGCACGCTGTTTCAGTTCACGAACGATGTGGTACCGAAGTTGAAATTCTCCCGTCACGCCAATGGTATATTGACGTTTTAAATAAAAAGGACGAATTGCTTAAGGCAGGCGATAAAGTAAAATGGCATCCTGCCCAAATGAAAAGTCGATATGTTAATTGGGTGGAAAATCTTAAGTGGGACTGGTGCATTTCACGCCAGAGGTATTTTGGAATACCAATACCTGTATGGTATTGCAAATCTTGCGAAAAACCTGTTTTTGCACAAATAGAGCAACTGCCAGTTAACCCTTTAGAAACAGGGTATACTGGCGTTTGTGAATGTGGATGCAGCGAATTTCTGCCTGATAAAGCTGTCTTTGATACTTGGGCAACTTCTTCCATTACGCCTCAGCTAAATCTGGACAAGGCCAGCGAATACGGGATAGGCGACGAGTTTATGCCCATGACCATGAGAACCCAAGCCCATGAAATTATCCGTACTTGGGCATTTTATACTATAGTAAAGAGCTTATATCATTCAAATGATATTCCCTGGAAAGAAACAATGATTTGTGGGTTCGTACTTGCTAAGCCTGGCGAGAAAGTAAGCAAGTCTAAAGCCAATTCAAAGTCTTCGCCTGAGGAGCTTATCAGAACATTTTCCGCTGATGCTATCCGCTATTGGTCAGCCAATGCCAGGCTTGGTGTAGACACATTTTTTGACGTTGATGAAATGCGTGATTCATCTAAACGGCTAATGACAAAGCTCTGGAACTCATCAAAATTTGTTCTTTCTCATTTGCAGGATTTTGATCCGAAGTATGTTCCTAATCGTATCCTTCCCATTGATAGGTGGATAATCGAAAAGACAAACGACACGTTAATAGAAGCATCTAAATGGCTAAATGAGTATGAAATCGGCTTGGCGCGTAAAATTGTAGATGATCTATTTTGGAAGGATTTATGCGATTATTATATAGAAATTGTAAAAGAACGCTTGTATCAGCCGGAAGTCCATGGTGCTGAAGAGCGAAAGTCTGCTCAATACGCAATTTATTACTCGTTGCTAAATGTTTTGAAAATGTATGCTATCTATATTCCGCATGAAACAGAGTATATCTATCTTAAGGGATTTAAAGGTTTCGTAGGTGCTGTCTCTTTACATGTTACAGAATGGGAGAAACCAAAATCTGCAGACAAGGAAACTCTTGAGTTTGGAGAAACCATTAAGCGGGCTATTGCTGAGTTTAGAAAATATAAAACAGAAAATAATATGTCAATGCGTGTAGAAATAGACTCTGCAACCATAGTTGCCGACCCTGGATATAAACAATGGCTATTGGAAACCGAAAAAGACTTTATCGCTTGCTCCCGAGCTAAGAAGGTAATTTACGAATTTTCATCGAATACTGATATATAGCCGCTGGTGCTAGCTAAAAATTAGAGACTAGTAAATAGAAACTAGATCTACTCCCAAACTTTGAATTGAAACTCGAGGCTTGGGGTTTTTCTAGCCTCTAGTCTCTAGCTGCACTGTGCGATTCATGAAAGACTTACAAAACGGCCATAACGTTATCAAATTGTAAAGGAGTGAACGCGCCTCCCTACAGCAAAGTCAGGGGTTTCTGGCGTGAAAAAACTAATGGATTTTACTAGAAATCTTGGATACTCTACAATTTCCCCGGATCAATTCAAAAAGCTTCATTTCGCCGCCATCGAAATCTTAGATCGTATTGGTGTAGATGTCTTAAGCAGCGAGGCTCTGGAACTACTAAAAATGGCAGGTGCGCGAGTTGAAGGAGAAAATGCCAAGATACCTGAATGGATGGTTAAAGAAGCACTTGCTTTTGCACCTAGCTCTATCCATGTAAGGGACAGAAATGGCAAACGCGCCATGACCCTCGAGAACGGGCGCAGTTATTATGGTACTGGTTCAGATACCCAGTTTGTCTATGATATATACACTGGCGAACATAGAGCTGCTGTAAAACAGGATGTTGCTAATGCGGCACTCGTTTGCGATGCCTTAGCAAATATAGATTTTGTTATGTCTATGGGGGTCATCTCAGATGTGCCGACAAACAAATCATATGTCCATCAGTTCGAGGCAATGGCACTTAACACAGAAAAACCAATTATTTATACTGCAGGTAATCTCAACGATATAAAGGAAATATACGAAATCGCGTCGATCGTTAGCGGAGGCGAAGATAAGCTTCGAGATAACCAATATATAATTCTTTATAACGAGCCAAGTTCACCTTTACTGCATACAACTGAAGCACTTGAAAAGCTGTTGTTCTGCGCAGAAAAGCGTATACCAGTTGTATACGTGCCTGCGGTAATTTTGGGGGCAACTGGACCTGTTACCCCTGCCGGAGCACTTGCTCAGGCAAATGCAGAAGTATTATCTGGCCTTGTTATTCACCAACTTAAAGCTAAAGGCTCCCCGTTTATAGCTGGTGGGGGAGCTCCTCCTATGGATTTGCGTACAATGGTATGCTCATACGGAGCACCTGAGCGCGATCTAACATGTACATCCCTCGTTGCAATGGCGCGATATTATGATCTACCTGTATTCACAGCCGCAGGTTGCTCAGATGCACAGACCTTTGATCAGCAGGCGGGCCTTGAGGCCGGGTTTAATCTACTTGTTTCTGGGCTTGCTGGTGGTAACCTTATTCATGACGTGGGCTATTTAGGCATTGGCATGACAGCATCTTTAGAAGCTCTAGTTCTTTGTAATGAGGGCATTTCCATGGTACGTCGTCTGCTACGTGGAGTTGAGGTTAATGAAACCACGCTAGCACTTGACGTAATAGAAGAGGTCGGCCCCGCAGGTAACTTTATGTCGGAGGAACACACAGCTGAGCATTGCCGCGATTCGATATGGGTACCAGAACTTCTAAACCGCATGGATTACGATAATTGGAAAAATTCTGGAGGAACAACATTCCAGGAACGAGCAAACAAGAAAATTCGGGAGATCCTTGAGAATCATAGAGTGAAGGCACTGCCGGAAGAAACGCTTTTACGAATAAAGGCCATAGTGCATGGGTGAATGTGCATTTGATTCGATGAAAACAATTAGTATAGAGCAGCAAAATACAATCCATGAACTGGCTTGTAGAATATTGTCTGAGGTTGGTATTCACTTCGGCTACTCAGAAGCACATGAAATCTTTAGCAAGCATGGCTTCAAAATAGATGGGGAAAAGGTTTTTTTTGCAAAGAATCAAATTGAAGAAGCCTTAAAAACAGTCCCAAAAGAGTTCGATATCATTGCTCCAGATATAAATAAAAAAATACATGTTGGTGGAACGAGCAGAACCTATACTTCAAGTTCCTCTGTCCGAATACAGGATCTTGATGGCACTGTCCGTGGTGCTTCAAGTGATGATTATATTAAGGCACTTAAGCTAATACAGGGCATAGATGTAATAACATGCTGTTTTGAATATGTTGTCCCAAGCGACATGCCGCAAAATTGCTATCTTTTATTTAACCTCTGTGCCCAAATGCTTACAATAGATAAACCTTTAAGCTGCCAGCAAACCATGGCTATACCAATGCTGGAGATGTTCTACAACACAACAAAGCCACAGATGCGTGAATCAGCAAAGAATGGCCTTGCTTATGGTATATCTTACGTTAATCCATTGTCCCCGCTTGCAATGAGCGGATACGAGGCAAATAAACTCATAAACTTTTGTCGTGCTGGTGTTGCTGTTGCAATATCCCCTTTTGCACTATGCGGCATGACGGCACCTTGTACCATTGAAGGGCTAATAGTTCAGCAGACAGCAGAAATCCTGGCAAGTGTCGTACTTTCGCAACTTGTTTCCGAGGGTGCACCTGTTCTATATGGTTGCCTTGGTGGGATAACTAACATGCGTAATATGTTCGCACCAGTAGGTTCACCTGAAGGCCGTATTATAGAACATACTGCAGCTCAGATGGCACGGTTTTATGAAATCCCATCTCGCTCCCTTATCGGCATGACTGATGCAAACGAGATTGGCTACCAGTGCGGTGCCGAATCTATGCTGAATTTTGTGATAACTGCACGCAGTGGCACTAATGTGCTGACTGGTATTGGCTCTTATGCAAATTGGTTAATAGCCTCATATGAAAAACTGATTCTTGACTCTGAATGTATCGCTTATATAGAAAGACTATTACGTCCGCTAGACTTTTCTGAAAACCGGGCAGCCGCCGAGGTAATCACGAATGTCGGGCCTTACGGATCATATATAACAGAAGAACACACATTAGAATATTTCCGAGACGAGTTTCTCTCTACAGAGATTTTCGAAAGGCAATCTTATGACAAATACTTTTTCGATGACCGTCATACTGTTAAAGATAAAATATCGAAAAAAATCGAAGATTTATTATTAGGGTATAAGCACCCATATGTAGAACAGGCTACAAAAAAACAGATCAAAGGGTACTGCGAATCGCATGGTCTTGGTGATGTCATCAAGAACAGATTTGAGGATTGATATTATATGCATAACAAGAAATACAAATATGTAGGGAAAGGTTACCCTGTTCACGATGCAGTAGAAAAGGCATCCGGTCGCCCGGTTTATGCCGGAGACATCGAACTTCCTGGTATGT
>Ga0123355_10020002_pt1 | contig 10675 bp, 7 predicted proteins | sample TergutEmb28metaG_3_FD_89872 | JGI IMG/M metagenome (GOLD analysis project Ga0123355, IMG submission 89872) | Embiratermes neotenicus P1 segment gut microbial communities from Petit-Saut dam, French Guiana - Emb289 P1 | ecosystem: Host-associated > Arthropoda: Insects > Digestive system > Gut ...
AAAGATAACATAGAAAAAGGAACAAAATCAAGAACTACAAAGCAAAATAAAGACATGGCAATTAAATTCAATTTATAACAGAAGATAAGAATGGAAGCAAAAAGCAAAAGACAGGCACTGTAGGTATAATGTAACATTGAGGCGTGTTCGCGTAACCATTTTGCGGTGGAAGAGCATTAAATATTACGTATTCTGAGTTTGTGTCTCTAGCTGTAGTTATCCAGCATGCGAACGGCATGCGCCATATTGCCATCTGTGAAAAAAATTATTGGACATAAAATGTGTGTTTTCATTTTCTCTACAACTTTTGTCTGAAACACTTCTCATTCTAAGAGGAACTGAGCGAGATATTATCATAAATATGTTGGTCTTCATGTAAAGTACCCATTACTCTTGCCAGATGTTGATGAAACTTGAATTTTCTTGGCAGATTTTTGAAAAACTTTCAGATATAAAATTTCATGAAAATCCGTCCAGTGGGAGATGAGCTGTTCCGCACGGAGGGACAGAAAGATAAACATAATGAAACTTAGTTGTCGATTTCTGCAGTTTTGCAAGGCCCCCCCAACCCCGCCCTTTCCACAAAAGATTACATATTTCGTGATGACACACTACAGTTTGTGATTTTATATATTTAAATAATAAAAACCATAATTCATATTTGTGCAGTATTGAACCTATTTTGATTGGCGCGCCATGCAGATTGGCTAGCCTGCCCTCTGCAGGCCATACGCATTTTTTCATGAGTAGAGGGTGAGCTGAGGTCCTGACGACATGCAGGATGAGTAACACGTGGTGATGAGAGTAATTATCATATTACAAGTACTGCAGCACGATCCTGCGTCAATGTGTGTATGTGAATTACATGTAACCACAGTAGTGTTGTAATAAAGAAACATTCATATCCGTATCCGAGCGAAATGAACAACGATGCCAGTCCACAACCAGAGAAAGGGCAGTCATTATCGTGATTACAAAACATTTGGTCCTCCGGGCCGGATCCAGAAGAATGTTAACAACTTATTAAAAAGGCGAGTTCGAACGGATAGCAGTGAGAACTAGTGTAGCAGCAGTTCGACAGGGTAGCAATTGTGTGTGAGTCGGGGACAAGAATTCTAGTGCGCATGAGATTGCGTCAATCGAAAGGGTAGCCATATTGATTATGTCAAAACATCCACTACGCACGAGGCAGCCAGCATGCTGATGTCAAGGTAAATGACCTCCTGCAGCTGATCATCACACATAGAACCAGGTAACTCAGCTTACATCACTACTCCATCATTCCATTCCCATCCCCTTGCAGAATGGACGTGACTAGGAGGAAAACACTGATAAAAAACAGGGAATTGCCAAGGCTAAAATAACATCCATTAAGAAATCTGTTGACCGGATAGACAGCAACATAGACATATACAGTATTAGGGTTAGACCTGAAGCGATACAACAAGCCTGGGACGACTACAACATTGTCCAAGACGAGCTTGAAATTGAGGACGAGGCAGAAGGGTCCTCTCACGCAGATGATAGAGAAGTAGTCACCGAACTCTATTACGAATTGCATGCAACAATATCAAGATTAGTGCACACCATCAATGTAAAGGCAGAATCTCTTACAAAGAGCCCTTCGTCAAACTCGACGCAGGCCAATACTAACCTGAGACTACCACCAATCAAACTACCAGTGTTTAACAATAAACCAACAGAGTTTAAACACTTTTTTGACACCTTTAACTCTCTTGTATTAAATAATGAAACACTAGATAACATTCAAAGGTATTACTACCTATTGTCAGTCATGACAGATGAAGCACATGAACTAATAGAGAACCTACCAGTAACTGCAGACAATTTTCCCATTGCCTGGAAATTAATAAGTGACAGATATGACAATCCTAGACTCATAGCCAATGCATATGTGAGAGCATTGTTGTCACCTCCAGTAGTAAGCAAGGAGTGTCCACACACATTAAGATCGTTGCTCAATCATTGCAAGAGCAATGTGAATGCCAGTGAGGCCTTACCAGTGCATGAATTAATAATCACACAGCTGTGCCTACAGAAAATTGATTCCAACACTAGGAAAGACTGGGAGCTCAAATCAAATTCAGAGCAGCCCCCCAGTCTTGCAGAATTTCTACACTTCCTAGAACAAAGATGTCACGCTCTAGATATGATGAACTTATCCACACCATCTAAGGCCTCACAGCCTGAAGGGCCAAGATCATCGCTGCTCAAGAACGCCAGGCACACATACTTCACTACAAACAGCATGTGTCCATTGTGCAAGAAGCCACACCAAGTGCCCAAATGCAAGGAATTCAGAGAAGCAACTTATCAACAGAGACTAAATACAATTAAGCACAATGACCTCTGTTTCATCTGCCTGAACACAGGGCATGTTGCAAACAGCTGTCCCTCTGATCACAAATGTCGAAAGTGTGGCAAGGGACATCATACCCTCATTCATTATCAGGAACCCAGGTCGCACTTAGATCAACCATCTGACATACAACAAAGAATCATGACTTGTTACCGGCAGCAACCCAAGACGATTCTGTAGCTGCCTATTGTTCTCTCAAGGTAAAACCGCAATCTCAAGTCCTACTAGCTACAGCACAGGTTGTGGTGTACAATAGTATGGGACAACCGCATAAATGCAGGGCTCTTCTTGACTCTGCATCCCAGACCAACTTCATCACAGTGCCATTAGTTCAACGTCTCCATCTGAACAAGGTGCGCAATCGATTGCCCATTCAAGGAATCAACGAAGTCACAGCTCAGACAAGTCACTCAGCGTCCCTAAGGCTAAAGTCAACAATAAGCGCATTTACAGTACACATCAACTGCACAGTACTACCCTGCATCACCAGTGAAATGCCTTCCATGCACCTGCAACATGACAACTGGAATCTCCCTGTTGATGTCCAGCTAACAGATCCATAGTTTTACATACCTCGGAAGGTAGACTTGTTATTGGGAGCCGAGTTATTCTTCGATCTATTGCTTCCTGAGAAACGAACCAGGGCAGGAGACTACCCTACGCTCCAAAATACAGAGCTTGGATGGATCCTTTCAGGGAAGTTCAGACACCCAGGATGGAAAATCAAGTAACATCACCTCATCGCTCATTTTTTGTTCGAGGAGACACCTCACTAGACTTGCAATTACAGCGCTTCTGGGAGCTTGAAGATTTTCCGCACAAACTACAAACAGCAGAAGCAATAAGGTGTGAAAAACATTTCATTCACAACACCACCAGGGATTCCGATGGTCGCTACATCACACGTCTACCACATCGACTAGAGCATGGTCCGTTGGGAGAATCATACTCCCAAGCCAAGCAACGGCTACTGCAACTGGAATGCCGCTTGAAAGGGCAACCAGAAACCCGATGCGTACAAAATATTCATAATAGAGTATGAAATGCTAGGCCACATGAAAGAGGTACAAGTGGGTGGCACTTGTCAGGATCAAGAAGTGTTCTACTTACCACATCATGCAGCCTTCAAGGTGTCCAGCACCACCACAAAAACATGAGTCGTATTTGATGGTTCGGCTCAGACTAGTAATGGATTGTCACTAAATGACACAATGATGGTAGGTCCCACCATTCAGCAAGACCTGTACTCTATTGTACTCAGATTCCGCACACACCCCATAGCCTTTACTGCAGACATATGTAAGATGTATAGACAGGTCAAGGTCCATCAACAAGATACACCTCTGCAACATATATTATGGAGGAGCTCACCAAGGCAGCAAATCGAAACATATGAGCTGACCACAGCAACATACAGCACTACTTGTGTGCCATTTCTAGCCACAAGGGTTCTCAAGCAACTAGCCACTGATGAGAAACAGCACTGGCCTGCTGCTGCAGAAGTTTTACAAAGAGACTTTTATGTTGACGACTTGATCACTACTGCAAGCAGCATCGAAGAAGCTGAACAACTGCAAGGAGATTTGATCTCTCTATTGAGTAAGGGTGGCTTCATTCTGCGGAAATTCTCAGCCAACCATCACAGACTCTTGGAGAAAATTCCGCCAGAACTTAGAGAAACACAAGGCCCCATCTCACTTGATGGTAATGATGGTGTCAGGACACTGGGCCTTCTTTGGAATCCAACTACAGATCAGTTCTCAATAGCACATATGGTGCCTGCAGGCTCCTCGGACGCCATGGTAACAAAGTGGGAGGTCGCATCAGTTATCGCTTCGACCTTTGATCCACTGGGTCTTATAAGTCCTCTGGTCATTACATGCAAGGTGTTCCTGCAACAGTTGTGGCTAGCCAACCTAGGTTGGGATGATGAACTCCCAGAAAACCTACAATCCTAATGGCAACAACTGCTAAGCAGCCTTAGCCAAATGAATGACATCAGGATCAACCGTCTAGTAATCCCCCACGAGAAGCCTGTGAATATTCAGCTTCATGGTTTCTGCAACGCGAGTGAATACGCCTATGGAGCCTGCCTGTATCTTCGCTCAACTGACCAACAACATAACATATCGAGCAGATTGCTGTGCTCTAAGTCTCGAGTAGCCCCAGTCAAAAGGGTCACTCTTCCCAGATTAGAACTTTGTGGTGCAGTCCTACTTGCTAAATTGGTTAAGAAGACTGTTCCTATTCTAGGAATTCCTATCCACAGCATTTATCTTTTCACGGACTCTACTATTGTTTTAGTGTGGATGAAGGCTGCGTCCACAGGGTGGAAGACATTCGTTGCGAATCGTGTTTCCCAGATTCAAGAATTGACAAACACAGAATGCTGGAAACACGCACCGACTCATGACAATCCCGCAGACCTGATTTCCCGCAGAGTACAACCCTCGAAACCCTCGACCCTGTTGCAAGTCCAGCTATGGTGGCAAGGCCCCAGGTGGCTCGAAGACAAAACAGAATTCTGGCAGGCAGATCTGCCTGGAAGGGTTCCTGAAGACATACCAGAAGAGAGATCAGCTCGCACACTCCTAGCCACTTCAAGTGATTCAGATGATGTAATGTTGAAATTCTCCTCATATAGCAAGCTGATCCGAGTAACTGCATATTGCAGACGATTTATCCAAAACTGTCGGCAAGGGTGTGAGCGTCTTAGCAAGCCACTATCATTAGCAGAATGTCAAGAAGCATCCTTATCATGCATTAGGATAGCACAACTTGCGTCCTACCACCACGAGATAACTACCCTGTGTCAACACAAGGTTCTCTCTAAGAAGAGCACAATATTTAAACTTAATCCATTTGTTGATGAGAAAGGAATCCTTATTGTCGGAGGAAGGCTTGATAATTCTGAGTTGAATTTTGAAACCAAACACCAGATCATCTTGTCTCCTCACCACCATTTTACGAAATTGCTCATATTGTACGAACACAACAGGCCTCTTCATGCAGGAATTCAGCTAGTACTGGCTTCATTGCGAGCAAAATATTGGATCCCGAGAGCCAGGCAAACTATACGTTCTATATTGTATAAATGCTTGCCATGCTTTCGACTCACTGCCAACAGCACCCATCAGCTAATGGGTCAATTGCCAAGAAACCGCGTGACGGCGACACGACCATTCTTAACAACTGGTGTTGATTTTGCTGGTCCAATCAGCATGAAGAAGGGATCTACCAGGAGCAAAACCTTACAAAAATGCTACAGTGCAATTTTTGTATGTTTCGCTACCAAGGCAACACACATTGAACTAGTCACCAACTTGACTTCACAGGCCTTTATCGCTGCACTCCGCAGATTTATTGCGCAGCATGGACATGTTCGTGACATGTATAGTGACAATGGCACTACCTTCATAGGTGCCAGCAGAAAACTAAGGGAATTCAGTAATCCACTGCAAGATCAACAGTTCAAAAGGGAGCTTCAAGGCCATTCTGCAACCTGCAGTCTCAGGTGGCACTTCATTCCCCCACGCTCACCACACTTCGGTGGGCTTTGGGAGTGGAGTGTCAAGGCAATGAAATATCACCTGAGGAGAGTGATGGAAGAAAGCGTCTTGACCTGTGAAGAACTGACTACACTATTAACACAGACTGAGGCATGTTTAAACTCACGTCCATTATGCGCACTGTCCGATGACCCCAACGATCACACTATACTAACACCAGGCCACTTCCTAATAGGAGCCCCTCTTATGTCCCCTCCTGACCCTGATGTGACTGAGCTTAGCCTAAACAGGATCTCCAGGTGGCAGCTCATCCAACGGATACGGCAACACTGGTGGTCGCGCTGGTCCAAGGATTATCTCCATACGTTGCAACAACGCCGGAAGTGGGCCTCTACACGGCCAAACCTCCAGCCATGCACATTAGTTATTCTCAAGGAAGAGAATCAACCACCTATGCAGTGGAAGGTGGGCGTCATTGAAGAAGTGTTCCCAGGGAAGGACAATGTAGTTCGGGTAGCCTCAGTGAGGTGTAGCTCTACCACTCTGAAACGAGCGGTTCACAAACTTGTTCCCCTACCACCCTCCTAATTATATTGGTGTACTTATCATTAGTCTTTCGTTGCTTGAACTAGTTCAACGGGGGGAGTATGTGCAGTATTGAACCTATTTTGATTGGCGCGCCATGCAGAGTGACTAGCCTGCCCTCTGCAGGCCATACGCGTTTTTTCACGAGTAGAGGATGAGCTGAGGTCCTGACGACATGCAGGATGAGTAACGTGTGGTGATGAGAGTAATTATCATATTACAAGTACTGCAGCATGATCCTGCGTCAATGTGTGTATGTGAATTACATGTAACCACAGTAGTGTTGTAATAAAGAAACATTCATATCTGTATCTGAGCGAAATGAACAATGATGCCAGTCCACAACCAGAGAAAGGGCAGTCATCATTATTGTGATTACAAAACAATATTAATTACTGACATTCAGCATTGTCATACTAATTACGCAAACTTAAAGTTAGTTTAAAAAATCGGTGTAATGCAGCAGAGGGTTTTTTGTAGCACTGAGGGAGGCTGGCGTTGTTTGATACGGGGATTGATTCCACATTCGGTTTATAAAATTTGAAGGCACATGTCGGGGGGGGGAACTTGTCACTTTCCAGATCATTGCAAAAGCGGATGAAGCCATTTGAATTGCTCTTTTAAAACATTTTTGGTCTTTTGTGGAATGAAGAGGACAGCCAGGGTGCCAAGTTTCAAAACCTGCTCCAGTGCGGGGCATGTCCCTTACGTCATCTCAATTCCATCGCATTTTTTCGTTTAACTGCGACGCCGTCTCTAATCACCAGTCACTCCAGTACTTCATACCTGCTGCCTCATCACTCATTCGTCTTCTGGTTTCCCTTTCGTTGTTTCCTCTGTATTTTGAACATCTTCCTTTTCTTTCGTTCGTCTTGCCAGACAAGTTTGAAACTCGCCATCCATAGTAAGAATGGACTGATTACAGACAGTCAGAACTTGGGTCACTGCCCCTATCATGGAGTAAATAAGATAAAGTGTTGCCGTTATAGGCCCGATGTGGACCAGATGGTGGGTAGAGATTTAGCTCTACTCTTCTATGACTGCGGCACTAGAAGGGGTTGAGTGGTCAGCAGCACACCCCGGCCGCACTTTACCACCGGGAAAGAACCAGTACCCATTTTACAGGAGGCAGGGTGGGTCCCAGGGCCGGTCCAAACGGCGGAAAAATCTCGTCTCCACCGGGATTCGATCCCGGAACTTCCAGCCTGCAGTCAGCCGCTATACTGACTGAGCTACCGGGCCCACATCATGGAGTAAATATGAGGGAAAAAGCAGAGGAGATGGAAGTTGAATAAAGGAGGAAAAGATAATATTTAATGAAAAACACTTCAGTTGAAAAACCAGCTAACTAACTCCGTCAAGCCCAGTACTTCTCCGGGAGCCAATAATTTCTCAACTTGTCAAGTTATTTCCCACACTTCTGGAAACTGAAGTTTCATCACCGTGTTCACAACAGCTCGTAACTTTCCCTTATATGGAGTCAAATTAAGGCAGTCTGCCCCAAACTTTTTGCTTTAACCCATGGGCACCCTAACCTTTTATGGCCAAGAACCACACCCGCTATTGTGGCCTGGGTTGGAGGCCGCAGATGACAAAATACCATAAGTGATAGAGTCCAGTTGAAATGCGATAGCATGAGGTGCTGCATGGCGGGGAAGTGAAGGGGAAACTGGCGTATGGAATGGGTAGCCAGTACCTTTCACACTACCTCAGAACATGGTGTATCCAGCATTACTACCGCTGATGAGCACACCTCGGCTGCCAGTAGTTGACTAAACTGACGCCCCTCCGCTGATTTAAATGGACTCTTCCGTTTTGCCAAAAGACAAAATATGGTTTCTGTGCATGTGCCATCACATTTCAAATGCAATCTACACCTGACTGAATGCCTGTTGTTCTGTAATTTATAGACAATCCCAGTGGCCGCGCCGTATAAGGTGTGGGTCTAAAGGCGCATGTGTGCTGGGACCGCGGGTCCGATTCCCGCCGTTGGCATGGAATTCTGTCTCTTGTGAGTGTTGTCTGTTGTCAGGTAGAGGTCTCTGCATCGGGCTGATCACTCGTCTAGAGGAGACCTACCGAGTGGTGTGTCTGTGTGTGATCATGAAGGCTCGACAGTGAGGAGTCCTTGACCCACTGGGGGGGCTGTTGCTCATAGCTGGGATCCGCGGTTTGGGCACCAATGCTTAGGCATCAATTTTAATATTACCCTCTCATCTAAGTGTAGGTCTTCCAAGTGGCCTCTGTTCCAGTTTTCTCTACCAAAACATCCAAACTATTTGTTTCCCCCATACATGCCGCATGGCCTACCCAGCTTCTCCCTTCTTGATTTGATCACTACGTTCATTGTCGGTGAGGAGTATGAATCACGAAGCTCGGTAAAAAGCAGAGGAAAAACAGCCACTTGGAAGACTCAGGCATAGATAGAAAGATATTATTAAGAATGATAGGCAAGTCAGGTGTTATATATCATCTAGACTGACTCACGTGTGGCTGGTATAGAGTATTGAGCCTTTGTTAACATGCTCAGTATCCTGCGGGTTCCAAGAATCGCGGAATACCTTGTGGGACTGTACGGTCATGAACTGGTCACAGAATACACTTTGCTACGAGTTTAGACGGTTAGTTAATTAGTAAATTAGTTATTTATGTTATCAACAACTACTGCCGTATGTGATTGCTCTTCTCATATTCGCTTGGTCAGAATTACACGAGCAAAATCCTCATTCAGAATGTTGGACCTTCAACGCGAACTGCGAGTACCTTACGTGGCACCAGCTGTTGTGTCGAGTGATCCCACAGTTTGTCAGATAGGGGCCGGGCTCCGCGGGCAATGAAACCTTGATTAACAATGACAGCTGCACCTCTGCTTGTAATAACTGGAGAAACAGTCACCGCCATGCGATGTGCTCCACTTGATGAAGGTTCCGATGTTGACTCTGGCTGGGGGCGAGATTTTCGCAGATCATTTCGTGGCCAGCTACAGGCCTTGTGAACACGCTTTAGGTGCAGAGAACGTATTTTATCTCGCAACTATCATTTTTTACTTTGCGTCCGCAACTCCTTCGCGCTCGTGGGTGGTTGGCTGAAGGAGGCGAAGTTAGCACCATAAACAAGCTGAAAGGAAGTAGCAAACCGATAGTTGTCACATAACTAACAAACTGACTGACTCCATTTAGCACAGTCCCTCCTGGGAAGCTAATAGCTCTTCAGCTAGTCAAGAAATCCCTCCCCCCCCATTTTATGGAACCACAAGGTTCATTACCACATTCACAAAAGCTCGCCAACTATTCCTTTCCTGATCCAGATTAATCCAGCCCATGCATACTCATCCCACTTCTTGCAGATCCATTTTCATATTATCACCCCATCTATGCCCAGGTCTTCCAAATGGCCTCTTTCCCTCAGGTTTCCCCACCAAAACCCTGCATGAACCTCTCCTTACCCCATTCGTGCCACATGCCCCACCCATCTCATTCTTCTTGATTTGATCACGCAAAAAGTATTTGGGGAGGGGTACAGATAAAATGAATCTAATCAAATATATGTGCGACATATGTATGAACCCTGCCTTTACCCCCCAGGCAATATTCCTGGTACTCATTTCTGTTAGAGGGTGAGTCAACCCCAGGGTCATAGTGTGACCAGGACTACATCAATGAAAAATTCCAATGACACCATCGGGAATCGAAACTGCGACCTTCTGCTGTGTAGCAAAGTTCATGATCCTATAGCATTGGGACTGAAATTACAGGTCCGGTGCCTCATGTATTGGCCACTCATTTAACAGAAGAAACTACCCCACTACCAACGTACCGCACTAATGCCAACCCATACACTCGTCACATAGTGATGACTCGCACATCTCTCTCTTTCTTCATAACATGCCACGCAACATATATATAACTATACATATAAATATAATTTCGAAGATATTCTTTCGCGAGCCAATGCGCAGTAAAATTATTATATTTCAAATAAATACCTCCTTGAGGAATGCCATACTTACTTACTTACTTACTCCATGGTGCAGAGTTCTTCTTGAGAAGCTAACTGGTTTGAGGCTAGTCAAGAAATTCCCCACATTTCACGGAACCCGAAGGTTCATTACCGCACTCACAAGCGTCCGCCAACTGTCTCTATCCTGGGCCAGCCCAATCCAGTCCATATACACACATCTCACCTCCTGGAGATCCATCCT
>Ga0123355_10020003_pt1 | contig 10674 bp, 5 predicted proteins | sample TergutEmb28metaG_3_FD_89872 | JGI IMG/M metagenome (GOLD analysis project Ga0123355, IMG submission 89872) | Embiratermes neotenicus P1 segment gut microbial communities from Petit-Saut dam, French Guiana - Emb289 P1 | ecosystem: Host-associated > Arthropoda: Insects > Digestive system > Gut ...
GGAAGAGAAGAAGTTTACAAACCCCCAAATTTAAAGGGGGCTTTACCAAAAGATTCGAGGGGGAATAACACCCCCCCCCCCCCCAAAAAAAAAAAGTGGCAGCAAGAGAGTAAAATATCCCAAGGTCCACCTTACAGTTTCAATTAAGTGGTCAACTTTCAAAATCTTCTCTGATACCTCCGCTAGTACTTTGTGAATGTGAAGAACACATTTTAGTCAATTGGATAACTGTTCCCAAAAAAGATTTCCTCACAGGAAGCTGGGTGTCCAATTGTCTGTTAAAGAATTCCCAACTGTAAACCAGAGATACACTTTCTTAAAGATAATGTCTCGAAATGGGTGGTTTTGAACCTTCCTTCACTCTTATCCACTTGCACCAGCAAAAGTGTAACCTCATCCACTGCTGCAATGGGTGTGATGGATAACAGAAAATGGTAAACACGCTATTATTATTGTGGATCTTTTAGGCAGCCAGTGTTTCCCAACAACATATTTTTCTTGTTCAATCATAGGATTCAGCAAGTTGAAGGTTTCTTAGAAGAGAAACTGTTGGACATTCTACAGGACCTAACAAGGATTTTCAACGGTGATAAATCAAGTTTCCAATTTTCCCCTAAGACTGGAAAAGTTTTAGCATGCCAAGGGGACAACATTTTTATAAGTTGACAGAGGCCTTGCAAAAGCACACATTACAGCCATGTTCACCGTCTCTACTTCTGAAATGATGTGCCTTACCCATGCTGATATATCCACACAAAAGAATACTATCTGAAATCTCGCAGAGTTCCTGATGACTGGAGCATGACCATATATAAAATGTTTGAAGAAACTGCAAGAAGGAAGCTTACAACACAGCTAACATGGATAAAAGAGGGAAAAATCAGGCAGAACGTGCACTAAAGAGATGGATTGATGCACTAGAAGAAACATCATTAGAAGAGCTAGAACTTCCAGAGTAATAATGCAGAATCAAGATATACAGGTCATGAACAAAATGCTACAAACATTCAAACATTTGATCTTCACATGGCAGAGATTACTCCAAGCACTCTGGATGAAAATCCTGGCACATGTACAGCAATACATACAGGATCTGAAAAGAGGCTTAATGATAAACACATTTCTCCCATCCAAGAAGCTTTGCAATGGCCACACACACCAAAATGGAAGTATAAGACACAGAGAGGATGCCATTTGTAATAACATGTAGAGCATGGGAAGCTTTATTTAAAGCTAAAGAAACAAAACAAAAAAAAAAAAATGCTAAACTGGAAAGTAAGAAGGAGCGAGAAAGAAAAAAGAAGTGACAAAGCACACAGTACGTACATCTAGTATTAAAAAAACAGTGATAAAAGGGGAACCTGTTATAACTGCACTACTGCCCTAAAAGTGTAATACTGACAGTCCTAGCACACTCAGTATGCAACAAACTTTTTCATAAAAAATGTGTTCCACATTGTAAAATGCACATACCTGAAGAAGATTCCAATGTCTGCTACAGTTTAGTAAGCAGACAGTTCCTCTGACAGGGCTCTGGATTCTGAATGGCCATAACATCTTGAATTAGGTTATGCCAGTGAGTGCCAAGAACTGTACAGCTTGGTGACAAAACAAATTACTGTATTTACTCAAATGCAAGACTTGGTTTTTTCCTTACATTTGATGCTACAATATGAGGCTGTTTTAAATTTGCGTGTATGTGCAGAAGTAGACTGCACCAAACCCAATCACCCTGAACTGGAATACGCAGAGTCAAACCTAGGCCTTCATCGCCAAATCATCAAGTGAGAGCCATGCTCTTCTGACATATTATGCAGCAAAGAGTGGTTAATTCCGTACCAATATTTTGGGACAAACTACAGCCCTCTCTTCAAAGGTCAAGAAATGCAAATGGAAGAACACAGCACAACTGAAGTTAACTGACACAATCATCATTTTGGGGACACTGTCCATTGTCTAATTCTTTAAAGAAGCAAGTTTTGGAAGTCGGTTCTGTTTCTATTGTCAGGCAACGAAGCATCTAAACTGGTGTACCATTTAGTTTGAGCTTTTCTCAAACACTGCGCACCAATGGAACAGTAACAGACAAGATATACACCTGAGAACAAATCTAGTCGAAGGGTAGTAACAGCAAAATGGCAAACAAAAATTAAAATTTAACCACAAGGCTCAAACATAAAACTTACACCAATCCATAAAATAAACAATAAAATGAGCCATGAACTCAAACTGATCAGTCCACAGTCACAACAAAAAAACCAGAACACAAGTGTTTAAAATTCTTAACATCATGTGGAAAAAACTGTGAATCTGCATGGGTTCAAGTAAGTTTATAATCATGAAATATAAATGTATTATTTAATCAATGTGGATCATCACAGTATGGCTGTATTTCTCACCAGAAGTGACTGTGACGGGTTTTAAGAAGTGCTGTATATCCAATGCAATGGATGGGACTGATGAGATGTTGTGGAATGACAGTAAAGAAGATGGGAATGTTAGGAGTATGAAGACACGGACTGTGAAGATGGAGAAAGTGATACTGATTAGAATCTGACATGCTTTGTATATTACGTGTATGAAATTAATAGTAAAATACATCTCTTAGCAGACGTATTATTTCTGCGGTGTCATTTTAGATTTGGATAAATACTTCTTCCCTTGGCAGTTGTGTTTCATATGGGGGAGGGGACGTAGTCTTAGAGTTGCATTGCTTTTGGGTAAATACAGTATTCATGAGCGCCAACGATTATGTTTTTTAGCATTATTTTATTTAACATTTTTTCTTAATTAAACAAATATTACAGAAAATTTAAAAAATATATCTTTATAATCCTTCAGTTATCCTATTATAATTCCATGGTCAAAATAAGTCGTAACGGCACAGCGGTATGTATGACAAAAGAACAAAGGCAGGTGTCTTAATAGTGCCAACCACTGTCTGTTTTCCCATAAGATTTCACCCTTCTTTGTCTTGTGTCCACAATTGTTGCCTCACTGAATGTGCTCTTCAATCATACAGGTTTCCCCCACCTCCCCCCGGGACCGTTACATCATTTTCTTCCAAAAGAATAGCTGCACTCTTTTTACTTTTATAGACCACGTACAATTCCTCTGTTAGCACTCACTGTACAACACATACTTGCCTCTTTGCCTTCAAGTTCTGGCTAATTACACACAATGATAAAAACCACCTTCCTACAAGTGATTACTTTGGTTTAAGTTCTCCCTACAACCGAAAGCATGGTGTCCTCCCAAATTATTTCTCAGCTACATTATTTCCATGTTACTAATATATCTTGCTAAAGCTGAACACATCAACCTCACCTTTACTTCATACTTTATTTTCCCTGGCCTGTATGATCCCAACATTGGGCAACTCCTCCACAGATTAATGGCTTCATATATTAACAGTTCTTTTCCTGGGATGTCAACTGACCCTAGGTATTTGCTAGTGGTTGTAACTAAAATAACCGACTTGTCATATGGCTTAAAATCAGTGCCTATTCATAATTTTGGGGTGTGGGAAAAAGATCAGTGTAGAATCATTCAATTAGCAATCTCTTGAACTGTCCTTTATGATTTGTCCCACTGTCATTTCTTGGAGATAAACCACTTCAGTGTTTTAGTCAATGCATTTTGTGTTCAGTACAGACTGAACAATAAAGAACTGTACAAGACAGTTACCAAGTATAGCATTCACTGCTCAATGACAAAAGGTTATAAATTAAATATAATTAACCCCACGGTTTGGAAAAAAAAATGAATACATTTCCTTGATTTTTTTAAATTTTTGTGGCACATATGTGGTGTCTGGCTTCATTACTTCCATTCTTGCACATTTTTTTCACTGTCAATAGTAAAAAATTAAAGACTGGGACCATGACTGTTTGTCTGTACTAGCAACAGTGATTTCACTTTCTAATGTTTGTTTCACACTCACCATCAGCAGACACATCTGCATATATCTAACACAAAATAACATTTTATATAACTCTCTTACATAAAGCTATGCATCATAATGATGGAAGTTACACACCAAAATAAGGTGCGAGATCTAAATCAGTGATGCCGTTGTTTTGAATTTTTATGGTGTCTAAGAGTATGGAGGTAAAGTGGAGACATGCCTTGTTTCAGGATGCTAAAAAACCATGAGGGTGGTAATTAAGCCAGGGCAGAAGATACACATCTGTATGACACATCATACGAAAATGTCAAAATATGTGACCCGCCAGAAATATCTTGGACATTATACATGTTTATACGAAGACCAGCATACATATATTTATTACCTAAATTAAATGCACAAGGTAACTAGCATAATTAGTTTGTAATAAATATATGTATTGTCTGGAAAAGAAGTCACATCTTGCTATGTAGCCAAATGGCAAAGTGTTCAAATTGATATTAGCACACACTAAACTACACTGTGGAACATCCATCAGTAACTGTCTGAAAATAATGTAAAAACAAAAGAAGAAAAAAAAGAATACATGACAGGTGAATGCTATGTTTACAAATAAATAAATTCCTGGCAGTTAATACAGTAATACCCCACTTAACATATCCCCATTTAGAGCTGTTTCATTATAGCACACTTGCACCAATACTTGATGGTTCCTAAGACCGGGCGTTTCCACTTGATTGTTAATGTACACTTAGTCATTCAGTGTACTTCATATGGAATACATTTTTGCCTATCTGTGAAGCACTATTGTGAGAAATGCAACACTGAACCTAAAGCACTGTTGTTGCTTGATAATGTTTCGTGCCACTCCGATAACCTGCTAACACTCTGAACCTGCATTCCTGTAAAAGTGGTTTATGTTCCACCCAACACCACTTCATTAATACCACCAATGGATCAGGAAGAAATATCAAATTTTAAGGCCTACTACCTCCACTGCACATTCAAACTACTCATACAGAAAACAGAGGGATAATATAATTTGGAAAGATTACAACATTATGAATGCCACAGATAATATCAGATCAGCCTGGAATGAAGTGACTCAAGTGTTTGAATAAAATGTGGAGGAAGCTATGGCCAAAAGCATGCAGGAATGCAGAGAAGTACGAAGAGGAAACAGTCATCTAAAACATCGTTGAACTGGCCAAAGAAGCAGGACTGGAAGGTGTCAATAAGGATGATGTCGAGGAATGGCTGCAGTCCCATGGCAAGTTTTAACAATGACAAGCTTAGGGAACTGGCAGACCAACCCATCCCACAGTGAATTTAGAGCCCCTGCTGCAGAGCAGGAAACATCAGTGACAGAAATTTCTACAGAATTCCTCAGCACCAGTTATAACTGTACACTTTGGTCCTAGCGAGGATGATGGAAGTAGTGTGTGGGAGTGAGAGGTTTACACCAGACAGAACCCCATGTCTAAGAGAACTTGGGACTTTGGGGTTCATGAAGGTCATAAAAAAGGATAGAAACCAGGCCGCTGCGCTAGCCGTGGGAAGGAAATGCAGAAAAAACACAGGAGTGGCAGATTCATTTGAGGTCCTGCACTCTAACCACTGGGGTGTGTCAGTACAGACAAGATGGTGTATTGGTACTGTATATATAGTTGGTTCTCAAGTATTTGATCATTGAAGTGACTTTTTTTTTTTAGAGTGTTCAATTTACCGATATAAATTCATCTACAGTAACAGCTGCAGGTCCACCACTTGACACCTACCACGTTATATTCCCTGAGAAAAGCCTTGCTCTCCACTGTACGGACTAGCCACCTGACCCTCACACCACCTGTATACCACTATTAGAGTAAAAGAGCAAAACCTAAAGAAACCGGGCTGAGCAAAAAAAAATTTGGATCAGTTATACAGTATCACCACGATCACGCAAATCACGGACCATTTCACTAGTAACGACCTTGATTATAAGTGGAGCCCTAAGGCAAAGCAACGTGATCTTGAAATATCCTGCTACTATGAACCGCTTTGTGACAGAAAGCGCAAGGAAAAACAATAAACTTTTGACACCTACATTACGAAGAAGCTGAGATTCATGGAAGACCAACTGGTCCCTCATCTGGTGTATGAGAGGGACACTGACTTTCATGAAAAATTTCTCAAAAAAGTTAATTATTATTGTACTTTATACTCAACTAACCCCATTCACATAACGTTATAACAACCATGTTCAGCACTCTTTTGGTTAGCACGCCATGTTCTGGAAACATATCCTAACGTTAAGCGTGGTATTACTGTACTCTATCAACAACCACCACATAATGTAACATAGCTCAGTGAACACTCTTACCCTTCCACAATTACATATACTGAAGAATGAAGAAAATAATACTTTAAAATAACACACAAGTTACAAGTAATTCACATGAAATTAGTTACATTAATGGAATACTTTATTTAATTAGATTTAAAAGTTGTATTCATCTATGTACTTTACAACAATCTGTCATTCATTTAATACTTCTCAATTCTGTTTTCAAACTGAAACATTATCACCTGATTTAATTTTGTGAGACTGCAGTCTCAGAGCAGCAACTCTGAAGATGCCTGTCTTCTGAGATGTGATGCCATGTTGGCTGCTACTTAGCTACCAAACTACATGGCATCACATTCACAATAACAGTAACCTTCAGATTTAATATTCACTACTTATTCCTTTCAAAACAGACAAATTCCAGATATATATACAAAGATATTACAAACAATTAAGTCACAAAACCCATTTGCCAAATTATTCCAGTTTGAGTCTCACAAGGTACAGAATGATGTCACTGAAAAAGTCTCAACCCTCTTCACAACACTACCCATTGTGCATTCAGGTAATATACAATGAAATGTTGACAACTCAGTGAAATGCATTGAGGATGTTTTGTGCACTGATATTGGCCATCAATGCAGCAAAGCAACAAAAGAAAAGTTTAGAGTGATCAAATGACTGGGGGCACAGATCATGTCATACCATCCACATTCACTGTGAACGAGCTGCTTGACGTCTCAGCAATACATATATTTTCTCCTTGATCCAATCTTTGTTGTATGGGGCGTAAGAATTAGTGCTCTTTTGGTACCTGTGTAAAAAAAAAACACAAAAAACCACAAAAATATGTTATTGCACAAAAATGGATTTAAGATTTCCTAAGAAAACACCAGATTTGAATAGTGAACTGAGCAAAACTTTGGATGAAGAAATTAGTTTTTTTTTTGGATCATTCAATCTAAACATTACATTATGGAAAATAAACTCAGGAGCAATTGGGGGTTCTATCATATATTACAAAAATAACACTTGTGTCAGAACCTGGATAACTCTTAGCAACCCAAACCATTTCTTCATGATCCATTTAAATATTATGGGAAGGATATATTTTAAGAAGCTGACAGGCAGTCTGGCAGTACTATGATGGGTGGTACACAATACAATCCAAAGGAGCTTCATGGTATTGGTAATAGGAACAATAATAAACGTTCAGCATCCCACTAATTTGAGAGATGTGACTACGAAGCATACTGTCACCTGGTTTGAGATACTTTACAGCCGTAGAATTTTAATGATGTTCCCATCTTAACAGCAGAAGATGGTGGTAGAAGGTCCTACCCGACGATATGGTATCACTATCCAGAAAATGACATTCCCCATGACAGCACTTATCAACTACTTACTGTGCTTGGGGAATGCTCTGTCAAGGAGATGGAGCTATTTGTTACTGGTCTCCCATCTCATTCTTGGTCCTTAGACATTTCTTCCATTCTAAATGACTTTCCAATTCTCCCATCTAAGCTATCTGAATACTATAAAGAACTTCTATTACTACTACTACCACCACCAAGCCTTGGACAACAATACAGATTTGCTGCTTATGCAGACTGAAGAAAGCAGAGTGTGCACTGACAGCCACATCTGTATACCCAGACCCTTTCTTACATGACGCACCTTCTGGCAAAATAGTGGTTTCCAGCTGATTTAGACCACAACACTATTTAACTCCACATGTCATAAAATTTAAGAGACATGCACCAGTACAAAGTTAAACCTGAACAATCTACAACTGGCATAATCATAAGAACATGTACCACACTGCTCTATGTACTGAATTTTTTGTAATACTCAACCACAATAATTTTCTGCTACCAAAGAACTGAGATTGGGTAGTAAATGATTCAGCAGACATTGCAGAAAAACATAAGTATGGACAGAAATCAGCTCAGATTACTTTGTGCACTGCACACAAACCTCATGTTAATGTTTTGCGCAACTCTGGCTACCAAGGTTTGAAAAATGAATGAGATGACTGTTACAGATGTGTTGCAAGCACTGATAATAAACCACAGGATGTGGAACAATCCGACAACATGCTGCCTGAGAATTGTGGACAACATTAAGTGCACCACATCAGACTTATGAATAACAGCGAGGAATCTAGAAAGCAGAGCTGTGTGTTGGGGAAGGAGGGCGGAGGGTGGGGGTATTTTAGCCAGAAGTCAGAGGAGGTTCCACTGTCATAGCATAAGCTCTGAGCCCAACTGGACAGTTTCAATTAATCAGGTCTCCTAGCAAGCCCTGATGACTACATGTGAGCAACGAAAGAAGCAGAAACATACACAAGGCAGGAAAGGTCAGCAAGTTGATCCACAAAATCGAACAGCTGACTGATATCATACGTAATTGATGGTGTGTTTGGATTCTGTCGTTTCAGATGTTCTTCATAGATCTTGCAAACACCTGTAATGAAAAATATCATGAAGGCAATTAGCAATTCCTTAACAAGGATGCAAATGTAAATCCATACAACAGTTAAGGAAATATGTTTGTATAGGTTCTTTCTTTCATCATCACACTGAGGATGGCCACTTCACCGCACAGAAAGCCTGTATCCACTGGGACACCTGTGGTACACAAACACACTGTACAAATGTCCATTCCAACAAGAGCAGTGCAACAGCACTTACTATAAATTCCTTATTTTAGAGGATTCACTATCTCTTCGGTTTATTCTACTTTTTTGGATGTACAATTCAAATAAGTCTTCTTATACTGTGTAGGATAACTAGTTCATTCCCTATATTTTACAGGAACATCCTGCCTCCAAATTCATGGTGACCAAATCTGTTTCTATTTTGGGTACTTTGCTTTATTTATTGGTTTGGTTACTAATTCATTACTTTAGAGGGCTCATTTACTGTGAGTGGGGTTTATTCAACTTTCCTGGATGTACTAAATGGGGAGGTCATACTGTTATGGCCAATTGGTGCTCTTCTATTTTGAGTTTTTCTTTGTACCATACAGCATAAGATCTACCACTCTTTCCCTTGTGACAGTTCTGAAGGCCACCTGTCCTCTAGCCAGTCATTTCAGTACCCACCTGAACCAAATTCTGTCCCCCTGAACATGAAGACAGATTTCTCTAACACTTAAGAACACATTTATTGTCCTGCATGGTTCAAGAATGCAGAAGGCTATCATCTGAGCAGCACCCAGTGCATTACAAATTCTACAGGTGCAGCAATGTGATCCAGTAATTTCTGTACTGTAGCCTGGGTCTGTTCACAACCCCCAACCTCGTGGTATTAACCTTTTGGCGCTGGAATGATTTTTTTAATTTTAGCACACCCTCTATATAAAATGTGAATAATCCAGGAAACAAATAAGTTAGAATTATGAAATAAACTGCATTTTGAAGAGGAAAAAACGGAGAGTATATACCACGTTTAAAATATTCAGTACCTATATGTGTTGAATAAATATATAAAATGCAACTTTTAGAGGTTAGCTGTGCGGTACGACCACTATAGTCATCATTAGGCGTCAAAGGGTTAATATTTCTTCAGTAAAGCTTGTTTTATTGAAATGGATGTGTGTAAAAAAAAAAAACAACTGACTTCAGAGCACAGAAAATCCGCATCATATTCACAGAATTATACTAAAGGTTTGTGTTCAGTGTGGCCTCAGTGCAAGAAGCATGCTTCCTTTAATCACACACCACTAATTTTGGAGCAATGTGACAGTAAGCAGACTGGAAACCTTCACCCTACAATATTATCACCACAGCTGACCAAGTAGGAGCATCAGCAAACCATGCAGTGAGCACGCAGGACACAAAGGTCATCCTCCAAAACAGTCATCAATATCCTCACTGTTATTCGTAACTTAATATTACCAGCCACTGTGGTTTATCAGATAAAACTAATAATAGAAAAGGCTAGTGGTTGCCCAAGTGTGTCTATTAAGATTCTGGAACAGTCTCACAATAGTCACCAATACTCAGGCTGGGGAGAGTAGGTTGCTTATTCATACAAGTAACCTACTCTCCCCAGCCTGTGAACACCAACATTAAACACTGAACAGCAGCATGTGAAGCAGCTAAAAGGATGATGTAATATCTGCTGCTATGTGCATCTCTCCACTGCACATGCCAGTTCTCTGACCTCGGTTGGTCCCTTTCCATTTTCCCTTCCTAATTATCAGGGCTACAGTATGTCCCAATTCTCCAGACATGTTCACTTCTGACCCAAAAATGTCCATCTGGGAGGGTTTCTTAAATTTGTATACAAGTCTCAGCTTTCCATACCTTACTGGTAGAGCAGAAACGGAATGTGATGGCACACGGAAACGCACGGGTGGAGAAGTGAAGGGGAAAAAGGCGAATGGAGGGGGTAGCCAGCAGTCTTGCACTGTATCGGACACGGTCTATCCAGCA
>Ga0123355_10020004_pt1 | contig 10674 bp, 11 predicted proteins | sample TergutEmb28metaG_3_FD_89872 | JGI IMG/M metagenome (GOLD analysis project Ga0123355, IMG submission 89872) | Embiratermes neotenicus P1 segment gut microbial communities from Petit-Saut dam, French Guiana - Emb289 P1 | ecosystem: Host-associated > Arthropoda: Insects > Digestive system > Gut ...
AAACATCCTTTGCAAATTTCCTTGTAATTTGTATGGTGATTAATGTATTATATCTTGTAAGCGGTTGAAGTGTAAAGGAAAGGTGTGAAATTTATGGAAGCGATTTTGACGGATAGACGTTACACATATGAAGAATGGTTAGAATTGGATACAGGTGATGTACGGACGGAGCTAGTTGATGGATATGTTTATGCTTTTGCATCGCCAAGTTTATTTCATCAAACTATATCTGGAGAGCTATATGCTCAGTTCAGCCAATACTTACGAGGTAAAACTTGCCGTGCATTTCAAGCCGTGGATGTAAAACTTGAAAAAAGCACTATTTTTGTTCCCGACTTAATAATAGTTTGTGATAGCAATAAACTTAGTAATCGCGAATGTAATGGTGCGCCAGATTTAATCATAGAAATCCTATCACCCTCTACAAGTCGCTATGACAGAATAACAAAATTAAAAGCATATCGAAAAGCTGGAGTAAAGGAATATTGGATTATATACCCAGAAGAGCAGTCAGTCGAAGTTCACATTCTAGTAAACGACATGTACATCGTCAACAGGTATGCGGAAGATGAAAATGTCCCCGTAAGCGTACTTACAGGTTTTGAAATAAACACAAAAGAAATATTCTATGAACAGGAGATTGAAACATAATGAAACTAACAAAAGCAAAATACCTAAGTGCCATGGCAATCCTCACTGCCTTTATAATAGCGGGCATAACAGTATACGCACAACCCGGCACACCAGCCGACCCAATGGTTTCCAGAAGTTACGTAGATTCCCGCATCGCAGAGCTTGAAGCCCAAATAGCCCAACTAAGCGCACAAATAGGCAGCGGAGGTGGAGGCGGCGAACACGTTGGCGGTCGAGAACTTTTCACAGTAGTACGAGCAGAACCCGGCAGTACCCTAATTGGCGGTGCAAGTACAGAAATTATATTACGATACGGACAAGCTACTGCAGTTTCTGGCGTAAATGGATTAGCCAACGTAACCAGCGGCCACGACCTTATGAACGGACATAGGGTACCTCTAAACCATCTGCTTATAGTGCCTCAAGCAGATGGACGCGGGATGCAATTTCACACAGTTGGCTACTTGATGATAAAGGGAGACTTCCATTTTAGGTGATTAAATTATGATAACTATTCAAAAAAAATGTGCTGACTGGATGGATGGCAGTTTATTTTTTAGAGGAATCCTTCGATTTTTTGAGCTGATTGGCCTATTCTTTAGCGGCAGCCTTTTAATCCGTTTGTTTTCTGATGATTACGATGACAAGCGTTTGAGGTGCAGTTGGTTTGTCCGTTTAATTGAGGGTGCATTTAATATATTTCCGAAATTTAGCCCAAGGCTTCCTGCTATGCCGCGTTTTTTGCAAGGGAGTGTTTTGCTTAAGATTGCCCATGATGCAAATGGCTTATCTATTCCGGCATGGGGCTTAATTACAGTGGTGGCACTCACACCATTTTTGCCTACCATGACTTTGGCCGGGATGCTGATTGTTGTCTTTGCGCTTGCATTGTTTCACAATAATTTTGAATTAGATCTAACAGCTACGGCTTTAATGTTTTTTATTGTGATTACCCTGGTAAGCGGAGTTACATCCCTTGCGCCTGGCACAAGCATTCCAATTGCGATACTTAGCACGGCATTTATGCTGGCTTATTTGCTGATAAGAACATGCTTTAAAAACCGAAAAAGCATAGATTTTACCTTAGCGATATTTATTATAGCCGCTGCTACTACAGGATTGGTGGCTGTATATCAGGTGGCTATAGGCTATGTAAACATGACCTGGGTAGATAGAGATTTGTTTGCCGCGTTAGGGCTTCGTGTGTACTCTACATTTGGCAATCCTAATGTGTATGGGGCTTATTTGCTTTTGGCAATTCCCGCTGCGGCGGCTATGATGTACTATGCCAAAAACCCATTTTATAAACTAGTTGCCGTAGGTATCACAGGCTTATTGGTTTTGTCGTTGGCACTTACTTATTCTCGGGGATGTTATTTGGCTTTGGCGGTATCTGCACTGGTTTTTGTGCTTTTGATAGAAAAGCGCATGATTGTGCTTTTTGTGGCAGGATTGGCGGCTGTGCCTTTTGTGTTGCCGGCTTCTATGCTTGCCCGCCTGGCTAGTATTGTTAATTTTGAAGATACCTCTACGGCATTTCGTTTAAATATTTACCGCGCCTCTATACGTATTTTAGAGGATTTTTGGATGGCAGGGCTTGGGCAGGGCATTGAAGCCTATAACCGAGTTTATCCATTTTATGCTTTTGCTGCCGTGCCATCGCCACATGCACACAATCTGTTTTTACAGATATTTTTGGAAACGGGTATTGTAGGCCTTGTGGTATTTATAGCAGTTTTGGCTTGCTTCTTTCGTACACAAATTTCATTTATACGTCGGACAAGCGACAGCAAGCGTAAAGTTTTAGCCGCTGCCTTAACTGCGGCAGCTGTAGGTTTTTTGTTCCAAGGAATGTTTGACCATGTGTTTTATAATTATCGAGTGATGTTGACTTTCTTTATATTTATCGGCATTGCTCAGGGAGTAAGTGACGAATGAAATTAAAAGTCTTACACATCATTACAGATGCCAACATAGGCGGCGCAGGTAGCCACTTGCTTACTTTCTTCCCCGTAGCTGACAGAGAAGCTTTTTCTTATGAAGTGGCACTGCCTACGGATAGTAAACTTATACCGAAATTAGATGTGCCTTATACAGAACTACCGCATATCGCCGCGCGCTCTTTTTCAATAAAAGGCCTGTTGGCATTGTATAGGCTAATCAAGCAGAAATCTCCAGATATAGTCCATACTCATGCCTCTTTGGCGGGGCGCATTGCCGCTAGGATGTGTGGATGTAAGATTGTTCATACGCGTCACAGCGTGTTTGAGCCCTCTGGCCGGTCGTTTGCTTTTATAAATCAACGTTTGAGCGATGCGATTATCGCTGTATCTCCAGCCGCCAAAGAAAACTTGGTGCAAATGGGAATTAAGCCAGAATCAATAAGTGTTATATTTAACGGGGTCAAGCCTGTTAGACGATATTCGGAGCAGGAAAAAAACGCTATTCGCGCAAAATATGGCATAAAGCCAGATGCCTTTGTGGTATCTCAACTAGCGCGGCTTGTAGATATAAAGGGTCACGATTATACTTTAGATGCTGCCAAAAAATGGCCAAACATCACAGTGCTAATAGCCGGCGATGGTCCGCATGAAGAACATCTTCGCCGTCGCGTAAAAGAAGAAGCTATTAGTAATGTAATTTTTCTGGGCTTTATTGAAAAAGTGGCAGATATCCATAATATCAGCGATTTGCAGATCAATACATCCTACGGCACAGAAGCTACGTCTTATTCTTTACTGGATGGAATGTCCTTGGGAATCCCAGCAGTGGTAAGTGATTTCGGTGGTAACCCCTATGTGATCACACATGGCAAAAATGGGCTTATATTTCCGGAAAAAGACTCCAATGCCCTGGCCGAAGCAGTTTTGCAAATCAAAAATAATTCGGATTTGTATCAAAAGTTATCTGAAGGCGCAGTAGAAGAGTTTGAAAGTCGCTTTTTAATAGAAGATATGGCAAGGCATATGGAAAATTTGTACAAAAATTTGAGAGATCATTAAAGAGGAAGCGATATTGATATGGTAAGACAATTTATAGAAACAACTATTTTCACTAAACGTTGGAATGAAATGGGCTTAACCGATAAAGATTTATTAGAACTTCAAAGCCACTTAATGAGCAACACATCTGCCGGAGATTTAATGGTAGGCACTGGTGGTGCTAGAAAAATTCGTTACGCTTTGCCACACAGAGGTAAAAGTGGCGGCGCAAGAATAATATATGTGGATATCATACATAAAAAGCATATTCATTTGCTATTATGTTATCCAAAAAGTACACAGGAAACTTTAACATCTGAACAAAAAAAGATAATACGTCGATTAGCTGAAAAATTAAAGGGAGAATAAAGTTATGGAAAAAAAATTATTTGATGATTTAGTAGCAGCGTTTAATGAATCAATAGAATATGAAAAAGGGAATATCCAGCTTAAAACAACTATAATTGAGATTTCAGATGAAGAAATTGAAAGAAATCAGCGCTTCTATCAGAATTTTGATAAGTTATCTGAACCTTACAAGTTACAGGCTATTAGGTATGTGGATGATTTACTACAAGCATCTAATGGCTGATGAGGCTGAGATTTTTAATGGAGGTTAAGTAATGAGAGATTTTAAATTATTCGGAGTTTTACATGTGGCGGATATCATGTGGATAGTGCTACTTATCGCTTTAATACCCTTAGGCATACGCTTTTCTATGCCGCGGGAAGTTATTGCATACACAGGAGATACGGTTGTACGCTTTACGTTAGAGATTGGCGAGCGACCAGCAGATGGTGTAAGAGCCCCCCGTGCCGGATTTTATCAAAATATCACTGTGGGAGAGCCAGTTTTTGATGGTTCGGTTGGCCTACACTTGGGCACAATTGTAGATGCATATGCGCAGCCATTCCAAATAAGGGTGCCTAATGAAGCTGCAGGAGTAATCACACATGCAAATGTAGAAGGCCTAGAGCTTACCTACGTTGTAATAGAAGCAGGTGTGACTATCAGCGATTACGAAACTTTAATAGGCACATTTCCCATATCTGTTGGACGCAATATATCTGTACGGTCTAAATCTTTTGCAGGTTCTGGTTACATTGTTGCTGTAGAAAGGGTACGATAATGATAGATGAAAAAGGGCGGCTATTCGGAAAGATTAGCCTAATCGACATTTTTGTAATATTAGCAGTCATAGTATTTGCTGTCGGATTTGTGTATAATAGGACATCTCAAGATGTTCAGCGGATTATTATGGCAGATACGCCCATGCATGTGACTTTTTTAGTGGAGAATGTGCGGGATCTTAGCCTAGGTGCAGTGCAGGAGGGAGATATAATCTTTCGCCAACACGAGCGTATCCCGCTGGGAACAGTTACCAATATAGAAACTAGCTCTGCTTATGATATAATAACCCGTGCAGATGGCACTGCTGCGCTTGCTCCTGTAGAAGGCCGTTATAACATGTACATTACACTGGCAGCCACTGGTAGCATTACGGATAGAGGCTTCTTTATAAATGGTACGCAGCAAATGTCAGTTGGCGGAAGACTTAGCCTGCAATCGAATAATTTGAATACTGTGGCAATGGTTTATGATGTAGGTGAATAGCGGGCTTGAGCGCTTTTCACCAAAAGATCAAGTCAAAAATTTCCAGCAGTTTTTAGGAGGAGAAAATGAAGAAAACGGTACTACTATTATTATTTTTAACTGCAATTATCCTGCCTGTACAGGTACAGGCGCAAGTACTTTTTGAACATACCGAACGAACATATATCTCGCACAACGTAGTTTACGAGCGCAGCCGACAAGTAACCAGTGCAGGATTTTTAGACGTACATATCCTAACAGTACCACTAAACGACCCGTACATAAGCGTAGCACCTGTAGAATCTCAGCAGGATTTGGGAGTAAGAGAAACTGCGCTTAATTTACTTGCACAGGTTGGGGCTATAGGCGGCATTAATGCCGATTTTTTTGGTATGCAAGGTACGCACACTCTTGCTTTTGGACCAGTGATTGCTGACGGGCAGCTTATGTCCATTTCGCATCATTATAACCAAGGTTCAAATGAATTTGCCTCGTTTTTCTTAACTAACGACAACTTTCCTATGTTACGCTATATTACACCGCGTATTTGGCTTGGGATAAATGGTATGGAAAAAACTCGTGTATATGGAATCAATAAAGTGGCCAATGTTTACAGGCCTATTATTATTAATCGTCATGGTATGGATACTACGGCATCATTAAGCGCGCGTTTTCCAAACCTTCATAAAATAGTTGTAGACAATGGAAGGGTTACAGGTTCTACTGTTGGCCCTGTTACAGTGCCACAGGATGGATTTGTTATCGTTATGAACCCAGAATGCTTTATGAATAGTAGAGCTTATACCTGGACAGGCATGTATGCTCAATACGATGTATTTACAAATCTCGGGCAAAATCTTTCAGAGATTCAAACTGCGATTGGCGGCGGCGGCCTTATTTTACAGCATGGGCAAACTGTGCATGATACAGGCACGGCTATCCCGGGGCGTCATCCGCGCAGTGCGATAGGCATCACTCCAGATTTTAATACGCTTATCCTTATGACGGTAGATGGCCGTGGCCATTCTATAGGGGCAACTCACGAAGACATGGCAAATTTATTGCGTCGTGCCGGGGCTACCGAGGCTATGCATTTTGATGGCGGAGGCTCTTCTACAATGGTGGCGCAGGTTGATGGGCGAGAGGCTCCTTTGCAAGTGGTAAACCGTGTATCTGAAGGCTCTCAAAGGCGCGTTATTAATGCACTTGGCGTATTCGATGCCTCTACACCGGGTGCAGTATCGCAGTTGGTGCTTACACCATACGAGCGTTATGTTCCTCGTGGAATGGGTTTAAATTTAAGCGTTTATGGGTTAGACTTACATAGGCATCGTATCCCTATTAATTTTGCAAATGTAGTATTTTCGGCTTACGTGAATGGTTCCCCTGCCGCTGGCACTTGGAATGGCAATGTTTTTGTAGCAGATCAAGCAGGCGAAATTTACATTCGCGCCCAGTATGGGGATATTACCGTTAGCAAAACATATATGGTGCAAGACTTTGCTGCCCTGCAATTTTCAACACCATCAATTGCAATTATGGAGGGCAACAATGTGCCTCTTGTTGTGACAGGGGTAACATCTACTGGACTGCTATCTAATTTAAGTGCCGATTTTGGATATCTTCAATTTACGGTAAACCCAGAGAGTTTGGGTACTGTGCAAAATCATGTATTTGTGCCAAATGGCACGGGCTCGGGATATATTACTGCAATCCTTGGCAATGTGCGGGCGCATTTGCCTGTTGCAGTAGGTGCTACATCTGAAGCAGTTGCAGACTTTGCAACCTTGCCGGCTGTGATTGGTGGCAATCCATTCGCCCTTAGTGTACAAGTTCAGGGAGATAATTCTGAGCGTCAATTAAGAGCACGTGTGGCAGATGCTGCGGGTACTAACCATTCTATAAGTTTTGGCGTAATAAACTTTAGCGATGCCCAGTCTTTAGTGGCAAACATCCCAGGCGCAGGCCCATACGTTTTAGAACGTCTTTACACAGTGATGGGTTATGTGCAAGAGGATGTTACAAGCGGCCTAGTCACTAATATGAATGCTTTATCAAGAATACAGCCGACAGTACCTATCCCGCCAGCTACACAATTTACCGATCCATTGCGCTCTAATAGGGGCGGTACACCTAGCCTTAATCTTGGCTTGCCTGCAGGTGGTGAACTTGCCTATTCTGCCAGGGCAGAGCATGGCACCGCCATACTTCAAATGACAGCGGCCAACAGAGGAATTTTTGCCTCTGACAGAAGTCAGTGGGGACGTTTCCTCCCAGATATCAACGCCGCAAACCCTAGTTTCGTTGTTATCCGTATGGATGTAAACCCGCTAAGGACGCTTAGCAGAGATGAGCAATACTTGTTCCATCAAGCTTTGCGTACTCAGCAAAATATGGGGCGTACAGTTTTTGTAGTTTCTAATGCAGAATCATCCCCGGCTTTTGCCCTTCGGGATGGTATCAGATATATAGATTTAGGCCGCACAGGCACAGATACAACAATTCAATTTTGGATAGTGGATGGGCAAATTTGGTATGACTTCTAAAACGATCAGCACAGTTGGCCTAATGATGGCCATCACATTAACAGGCAAACTGATGGGCATACTGCGGGATAGTATGCAAGCAATGTACTTTGGCACATATTCTGCCGAAGGCATAGCCTTTATGCAAGCAAGTATCTTACCAAGAGTTTTTTTGGATATTACCTTTGCATCCGTATTTTCTGCCAGTTTTATCCCGGTTTTTAACAAATATTTAGAGACACAAGGAAAACAGGCGGCCTTTGATTTGGCCGCCCGTTTTATTAGGCTTATTTTGTTGGGTACGGTGTGCGCAACGATCATTGCAGTAATATTCTCTGACCCTATCTACAGCATATTTTTAGATGGAGAAGCCCTGGCCGCAGATGTTAGGCCCCTTGGTGTGCAGCTGCTTAGGGTCATGTTCCCCATCATCATCATAAGCAGTATGGCGTTTTCGCTGACTGGGATTTTGCAGTCTTTAGGGCAGTTTTATATACCAGCAGCGATGAGCATTGCCTCTAACGGGGTTATTTTGCTGTACTACTTCTTTTTTATTGACCATTTTGGTGTTTATGGCTTAGCTGTAGCGTTTTTGCTTGGCTGGGCTTGTCAAGTGCTTATACAAATCCCATTTTTGCGAAAGCACAAGTTTTCAATATTTGCTAAAGGTGGCGGCAGTTTGCGGGATATTGGTCAATTGGCTATACCCGTTATGGTGGCATCTTGGCTTAGTCCTGTTAATTTTTTGGTTAACACCCGTGCCTCTGTAAATTTATATAATGGCGAACATGGTTTTGTAGCCATTAGTTTTGCGCATAGTTTGTTTACAGTTATAACGGGCGTGCTTGTACTTTCTGTATCTAACGTTTTGTTTCCAACCCTATCAAAGTTTGCTGCCAACAATAATTGGGAAGAGTACACTGCATTTTTAAGAAGTAGCTTGCGTGGCTTGCTTTTTTTACTGATTCCTATGACTTTTGGTTTAATGGCAGTTGCCCAACCTTTAGTAAGCCTAGTTTTTGAGGGAGGGCGTTTTCATGCAACTTCTGTAGAAATTACGGCTACGGCCTTATTCTTTTTTTCCATGGGTATAGTAGGTTTTGGCCTGCAGGTAATTTTTAGCCGAGCTTGTTTTGCATTGCAAGATGGCAAAGGGCCACTTGTGACGGCAATTATTGCTATGATGGTAAATTTAGTGCTAAGTTTTACCCTAGCTTCTGAAATGGAGATTGCCGGCCCTGCTTTAGCCTCAGCAATTGCCGTAAGTGTGGCGGCTATAGGTTTATTTATACGTCTCGCGAAAAAACTGCCAGAGCCTTTATGGACTAAGGATATGACGATAGATGCCATTAAAGTTTTAATTTTAGCTGTGGCAATGTACTGGTTAGTAACTTTTCTATTAGTCAACACCTTTATGGTTTTGGCCATTATAGTTGGTGCAGCAATTTATTTTGCAGGAGCATTGATTTTTGGGGTGATTGAAGCTAAAATTACAGTGAAGTGGATAATGGGAAAAATTCCAAGGAGGCAAGGATGATAAATCCAAAAATTGCAGATTACATTGAGTCGAATATAATTCCGCAGTACCTACAATTTGACGGCGCGCATGATATAACCCACGTTATACGAGTCATAGCAAACAGTCTCGAGATAGCTGATTCTTTTGATGTAGATTTTAACATGGTCTATGTTATAGCAGCCTATCATGATATAGGCTTACCTCAGGGACGGGAAGAACATCATAAGCATTCTGCCTCAATTCTTCTATCAGATAAAAAGCTACAGGAATGGTTTTCGCAGGAAGAACTAGAAATAATGGCAGAAGCCGTAGAAGATCACCGAGCATCCAATGAAAATGAGCCACGAAGCATATACGGCAAAATCATCGCTGATGCAGATAATGATTTGGAGTATGAATCCATACTCTTACGCTGCATACAACATGGCTTGGCGCATTATCCAGAGTATAATAAAGAACAATATTTTACAAGAGTTGTAGATCACTTGGAAGATAAATATGGCTACAATGGATATTTAAAAACTTGGTTAAATTCAGATCACGACAGGCGTGTTCTTCAGGAAATTAGGGATAAGCTAGAAAATCCGGAAGACTTACGTACTGATTTTGATAAATTATGGGAGGAATTGCAATGAGTGAAAAACTAACAGCCATCAGGCAAATGCTACAAACAGAAAAATTTGATGCGGTGGTAGTAGAGAAGCAAAATAACTTCTCTTGGTTAACAGGGGGACGTTGTTTTGTTGGCCTAACAGGAGACGGTGCATCTGGCTCTTTGGTAGTTACCAAGGATAAAGCCCTATTACTAGCAGATAGTATAGAAGGGCCTCGCCTTTCTCAGGAAGAAGCTGATTGGCCACTACAACAGTACACATGGTTTGAAGGTGCGGAGCGTGAAAAATTCCTTAAAAGCCTAGGCACGTATAAAACTGACAGCGACTTAGGCGCGTGGTTTCACGCCAATCGCATCATTTTAAACAAAGAGGAAATGGATGACTACCGCAAAGCAGGTAAAATCTGCGCTAATATTTTAGAAAACGAAATGAAAAAGCTAAAACCTGGCACTACAGAGCTAGAGCTTGCGGGCGCATTAAGCGCAGGCATGTGGGCACAACAGATAGAGCCTATCGTTTTACTAATGGCCTTTGATGATCGCATTTTCAAATATCGTCATCCAGTGCCAACAGCTAAAAAATTAGAAAATTATGCAATGGGCGTAATTTGTGGAAGATACAAAGGACTAGTAGTGTCTGCCACTAGATTAGTACATATTGCCCCAGTGCCAGCAAAAACCCAAGCAATAATAGAAGCAGCGGCAAAAGTTGATGCTGTAACCATAAATGCTACAAGGCCAGGGCAAAACCTAGGCGGCATATTTGATTTAATCTGCAATACTTATAAAGAGTTAGGATATCCAGGAGA
>Ga0123355_10020006_pt1 | contig 10674 bp, 6 predicted proteins | sample TergutEmb28metaG_3_FD_89872 | JGI IMG/M metagenome (GOLD analysis project Ga0123355, IMG submission 89872) | Embiratermes neotenicus P1 segment gut microbial communities from Petit-Saut dam, French Guiana - Emb289 P1 | ecosystem: Host-associated > Arthropoda: Insects > Digestive system > Gut ...
ACAGTGACAGAGACAGAAAGCGGATATGATGTTTAGGCCTTAATTACAAGCAGGTTCTTTGGCAATAAACGCCATCCTTATGTTTACAGCTGAAGTCATCTCAGGGCGTTGAACAGAGATAAATTTTCCCTTGTGCGTGTGGTCTGTGACTTAGAGCGAGATGATATAAATACCGGTGCTGATGCTGGGGTCCAGACCAGAAGTTCCGTTTCAGGGCGGTGTCGATTGTCGCTGCAGACAGCAGGCAGCGTAAGTAATTCAGACAGACTGTGGGTGTAGAGTGTGGTCGATTGTAGAGTATGTTGTAGACTGGATAATATGCTACAGGTGTGGTGATGTTGCATATTATTTGATATGCTGTCTTTGTAAGGCAGAGTGTCGCGGTTGGAAACTGGCGTGCTTGTTTGTGGTTGGGAGGCCCCGGGTTCTAATCTTGGTAGTTAGACGAGGTTTGCTGATTGACGTTAAAGAGGAAATTGAAAATAGCCGACTGCAGGTTTGTCCCACAATTTTCCCTGTTTCTCACCCATTAAAACTATTCCATTCATCTGAACCACAAAAATAAATAGTTGTGTATACTAACACAAAGTATAAAAGTTCTGTTTGCAATTTTCGTGTCAAATGGAATTTAACATTATGCTGGCGCCACAAAAAAATTTTTCAAAAAAGTTGTTTTGTTGGTTAAAGTTCTGAAGCTGTGTCTATAAATAATTTATGTCTGGTTTATAGAATTTTGATGTAAAATTCATGTCGTATGTACAACTGTGACATGACACGTTTGTAACAATATAGCAACAGGTGCCTTTAGTCACTCACACAATTTAAGTCACAAGAATAATTTTATTGTTATTTTAATCCCATCTTATTCTTGTATTTTTATTCTTACGTATTCACTTACTCTCTTACACACTCACTCACTCCATGCAGCAGAGTCCTTCCTGATAAGTTAACTGGTTCTCAACTAGTCAAGAAATTCCCCTCATTTTATGCAACCGGAATGTTCGTTTACACATTCACAAATGCCAACCAACTGTCTTTATCCTAAGTCAGATCAATCCAATCCAGGCTCCCCCATTCCTGTTACCCCGTCCTTCTTAGGCCAAAATGTTCTCCTCAGCACCCTATTTTCAAACTCCCTCGGTCTAAGTTCCTCCCTCAATTTGAAGGACCAAGTTTCTCACCCATGCAAAACAGGAGATATTATAGATCTGTATATTTTTTAAAACTAATTGCAAAATTCTAATGTCCGGTTCGTAGGCTGATTTCGGCTGTACAGTAAATAATGTAAAACTTTAATATTGTCATGTATACAAAATGTATATTATTTTATTCTGCTTGTGGCGCTGCAGGCATCCCCCCCCCGCACCCACATGTGACAGCATGGTACCTGCACAAAATTTGATTTTATAACAGCAGTTAATGGACGGCAGAACATTCTCTCTTACCTTAGGCACCGACGGTCATATGCAGCGTCGGATCAAATGTGAAGAACATAAATTCTCTGTGGACAGGCGTGTGGCAGGAGGCGTCTGTAGGTTATTGGAAGGCAGCATTTTGGAAAGAGCGTACCATGTTTGTACTTCAGAATTATCTATTTCGTAGGAAACACGCAGTGGTGCAGCTGGTTGAGGCACTGCGCTACAAGAAGGAAGGTAGCAGGTTCGATTTCCAATGGTGTCATTGAGATTTTTCATTGGCATATTCCTTCCAGTCGCACTATGAAAATTTGATCGAGCCAGCCTCTACCAGAAATGAGTACCAGGATCATTACCTGGTGTATTAAGATGGCCAGTACGTAGGGCTGATATTACCACCATCATGTGCTCATTGTCTAGGAATCTGAGATTCTGAAATTCCTCTAATCCTCAGGGTCTGTAGAGGGATAGGTTTTTATGTCTTTATAAAGCGATTTAGCAGTTATTGCTTCACGTCTTTCAAAATGTATTTATCATTTATCTCAGATCGATATGGAAGGTACATCAAGTTTTATCCTGCAGCTCATTGTGGTGTGTTCGTTTGTCTGTCTCGCCTGCAGCCACAGCTGTCCATCGCAGCATCAGACATCCGCTAAGTTCACAGTAAGCAGCCGGCGCAATCAGACAGGACACTGGATATCACAGGTGAAAGTTCAAACCCATTCTGCTTACATATATTGGAGCAGAGTGCTCTGTTCGCACTCCGTCCACACCAGGTGTGGGTACCGCAGAGCCTCTTGCTGTATGAGTGCAGGAAAAACACTCCCCGATTGTAAATTGGCCGGAGCGTGAACATGAATACGCTCACTCTTCTCGATGTTGTGGTGATAATTAAGAATTATTTCTTACACTTACTTACACTTTGTGTAACCAGTCACTCTGGCTCAAACAATAATGCTTCTAACGTATTTTCTTAGAGGGTACTTATTCCGAATTTTGTCCAGGACACACCGGCTCTTTTATGTGAATTTTAGGTGCGTGTGCAAAATTTGGAAGAGCAACTATTAACTTCGTCATGTCTGTCCGTGTTTTCGTCTGACCCAATGGAACAGATCAGCTGCCACTCGACGCAATATCATGAAATTTGAAAATTTTTTATTTTTCAAAACTCTGTCCATAAAATTTAAGATTCATTGAAATCTGATAGGAATAACGGTTATTTTACATAAAGATTGATATATTTTTTGATCATTTATTGACCAAAGTATCTTAGAATGAAAATATTTCAGACAAATTTTGTAGAGAAAATCAAAACACAATTTCTATATTCAATAACTTGCAATATGGCGCATGCGGACTGCCTGCCGGATACCTAGCACTACATATACATACTCAGGTTGTGCAATACTCATTGCTTTCCCACTACAACAATGGTTGCACGAACGCGCCTCAATGTTATTGCCTGTCTTGTTTCTCATCTCCGCAGTAAAAACGCTGCTTCAGTTCACGGAAGCTCCCATCCACACTATTCACTGTCACACTGCTATTGGGGGCCAGATCGTATGTCCATACAATTCGTGCTCTTTCTGCCATGCGCTGTACACGTCTTCAATGACGTGCGAAAATGGAGATTTATTTATTTATTCATTTATTTATTTATTTCAGTTAAAATTTATATAAAAAAACTCTGGGAAGAACCCGTGAAGATTACATTCCTCCTTGTTTCAGTGTATGTAGTGACGGCGGATTGACGTATAAAGTTATAACAATAATAAAATATTATAATTATTTTCACCTGCTAGTTTTTTAATAATGTAAATTTTGTAGAAACGATCTCAGAATTTTGGACTTTCACTGTTTTGTTGTTGATGGATATTACTGCTGTTTGGTTTGTAGACATTGTTTTTTTCAGCTGTATTGCGGTATGCACTGTAAGTCAAATGCTTAATTCACCATTACGTGTCCTCCTCTTTCTGTAACTCTCTTTACACTTTTATTTCTTAGTAAGCAGAACGGGCATGTAAGGAAGAAAATTTCTTTCTATTTCTTTTTCTATATAAGCGGTAGCGCTAAGTGTTTATCGCGCAAGCAATGTTTTGGTTGACACATGTAACAGTAGCTGCCTTGTGATACAGTTGAAGTCTGCAGAAGTTTCTCGCACGTTCATGGCCAGCTTTGAATGATGCTGGACTGTCATTGAATGTTATTGAAAATTAGGGGACCCAAGATCCCGACAACTGAACTCAATACAGTTCACTTTTATCAGCATTATTCACTGTTTATGCACAATAAACTCCAGTACACTTAACGTGGGAATTTTTACGATCGTGTTCATCGTGCCCAACTCCCCGTCTTAACCTGAAGTTCGAGCTCCGTCCCTCCTGGAACAACATCCACAATACGTTCCCCACCAGGACCGTGCAGGATACACAATTACTATATATGGAACTGTTGAGTGAGCGAAATATTCTGAACTGAGTACTGAGTTCTGATGTTCGCCTGATATTTTGTAAGCCTGCCTCTGATGGTGTCTTACTGTCCATCTAATTAATACATGTATATTTGTTAAACGTGGTCACCAAGTTGTTTGACAGTTTACAAAATGCGACCTTAATATTAATTAAATTTTTAATTTGTCCCTATTTTGTGAATAGATACGGTCGCCATTTTGTTGAGATGGAATTCTGTATACAATTGGGAATATTTTCACTCGCGTGGGGAAATCTGATAAATTGACTCAAAATTATTAGGAAGAGCGGACGCAAAAATGTAGTGACTTAAACTATAAAGCAATACGTGCCTTAGGATTAATGGCTTTCTGGAATTTCTACACAAATTTGGGGGTTCCGAAGAAGGAATACGTTTTTTAATGTGGACGCTCTCTCGTCTTCTAGTGAAAAGATTTGGGAGGCACGAACGGTACCAATTAAATTAGGAAGACGTGTTAGGTGTTATCAGATTTGTTCTGCTGTGTTCTGTGCTGATAACCAGACCATGGCCGACAGATAATATTCATTCTGTAAAATTTTATTTGACTGAATTAAGTTTTAAAGTACAATTTGCAGTATAAACACAGCAATTACACCAAGCTGTAAAAATACCCTATTTCTTCACCACGCTGGTTTCTTGTTACAGGTTCGGATAGAACAAGGTGCTGAGAACAACACAGTGACAATCAGTCCATGGACGGCTGAAGTGGAACACAACACGGCCTCCTGCAATGGCGTCGAATCCGTTCAGCTGGTCGCCACATTGACAGGTTGGCACTCAATACCCAGTAACTCACCACGTTCCCTCAATGTTTGACAGAAACAGGAAGTGCGACACGTGTCTAGTTTAAACGCCCTATCGCTTCGCTGGGCTTTGGATTCTGATCTGGTTTAGTCGCAAATTCTTTGCAGAAAGGATCGAATGTGGATTGAGTTTTCCTTCCTTTGTTACTTCAGGAAATCTGGATACGCAATAAGGCATTACGTCGTATGTTTAGCCGGTAAGGAACTGCGAGTCGTGTTTTGAAATGTCTTCTTCAGAGACCCTGAAATGTGGCCAAAACCTTTGCCAGACGCTCTACCATCATTTCATTTGCTAGTTTTGGAAACCGATTAGTGTCGTCGTCTTCGCCTGCCTGCTGCTAATACAGGCTACAATTCACTCGGACTGTTAGCTTGGAAATCGTTGAAATTTTTGAAGATTTTCTGAATTTTTTGAAATTAGTATTATTTCAATTTTTCTTAAAATATTTCTTTATTTATATTCTTATTTCGAAATATTTGAAATTCACAATAAATACGCCCGCACTCTATTTTAAAAAATGGTTCGAGATTTAACTGAGCATACTAAAAGTACCAGGAACAACTCATAGTCTCACTTGTCCACAAATAGTGCAGCAATCACGAATATTTCGGCTGTTATTTATAGTCATATTCAGAAAACATCCTCACATAAAGGCATCAAATACAATGTCATTAAAATACCACTTTGTAGTGCTGGAAATATATATAAATAAATATTGAACTGTGTTGAATTAATTTGAATATTATATTAAATTTTGTTTATTTTCAAGATTAATTGATGGAAAGGATTTTAAGGATGCTCTATAACATATTTCAGTTTTTACATGAACTTAGCATGTAAATTTTACATTATGCACTGGTGTTCTATTTACATTGTATTTTACCATTCGCAATTTGACAAAGCTGTGTACTAAGGCTCTGTACGTCTGTCAGTATATATGCTTACTCCCTGAAGATGACCGTAAATAACCGCCGAAATATATAAGAATGGTTCTACATGCTGTAAAAATGCGGTCTATCAGCAATACACATTTGTGTACACTACAAGCACATTACATCTGTTTTGGCCACAGAATACCCGAAGGTACTGTCACAGAGCAGTCAGAGGCTCAACAGTTTGCGCTGCTCGACGTCCCTCAAAGGGGCTTTCTGTTTACAGCACCGCCACGCCGTGCGCCAGGGTACGAGCTCCATCGTGGTGTGGGTTACTACAAGATTCATAGCAAGACTAAGACATGGCACGAGGCACTTCAGTTCTGTGCTCAGGAGGGCGGTCACCTGGTGATCATCAATTCCGAGGAAGAATCCAAAGTGTTGCAGTCAATGTTTGCTCCTGTTGCTGCCAAGCTGAATGTGTGGTGGGCCTTTATTGGCTTCCACGACCTGTACAATGAGGGCCAGTACCTCACCGTCTTCGGTAAGGAATCTCTTCGAAGGATATTGAACAAACGCAATATATTTTGATTTGGAGATGTATATACCGCTCACAGAGCAGGGATATCTCAGTGAGTATAGTGACCAGGACGGGCTGGACGGCCTAGGAATTGTGGTTCGATTCGCAGTGTTATCAAAAAATAAATTTCCCAACTCCTGTTTGTGTCCTTTGCATTCAGATTGCAGTCCACTGCCCTGTACAGAATTAGGAACTACTGATTTCAAAAGGGTGTCCTGGAATATAGGAAGCGTTGACCGAGAGGGACGTATTGAGTGACCTGGAGCAATGACGAACTGAAATTGGTGTTCACAGAAAAAAGAGGGTAAAGTAATAAGATTCATATCTATTAAATAATGAAATGCTGTTACAGTTTTTCTGGTTTGTGTACCTCGTTGAATAAGAGGGTTTTGCTTGAGAAATGTCGTTGTGTAGACAGAAGTTGGTAATTAAGAAGCGAATATCCCCGTAGCAGTGAGCAAGTGACATTTTCCCGTGACTATTGATGCAGATTTTATCACCCAAATAAGTTTATTAAAGCCATTTTTAAGGTAATTTAAGGCGTTGTCTTCCACTTGATAGTTCGTTGATCTTGAAGCTTCTAAGCCTTAAAATCATGAAACAATCGCTTGGTGCACAGAGTTCAGGTACAAATATGAATCCACTTTGAAATGAAGTCGCATTATTCAAACTGAATCTTTGGTGACATTTGGTTACCGGAATCTTCGTAACATTGATTACAGTTTTTACTTCCTGTAATATCGAAATTTGTATGTTGAGCATGAAGTGTTGTATGTTTTAGAACTTGCTGCTTTACTGAATAATACCAATATGTACCTTGTAAATGAAATACCTTTTTATCTGCACGCACTTAAGACGGCAGTATACTGCACGATATTACGATTGGCAATGTATTTCCAAATCTTTTGGAATTACAAATTTTTTGTCATAATTTCAAATTCTGTAGTCTGGACAATTGAAATGGGCGTAGTTAGATATCGTTTGAAGGCAACTTCACTGAATAAATTGTCCTAATGATCCTATGTTGTAACGCTGTAAAGTCTGTGCAGTCAGCGACAGTGTGAAATGAGCCAAACGACGAAATAAAACGCAATGCAGACAAACGTTCAGTCACATAAGATGATTTGACTTTCCCGTAGCGCCACTGTTGAATGTTTCTGTCTTGTGTTGTGTGATTCCATGTAGATTGGTATACGTTTGCATTTCGAAGCGGAGTTCTTTCCTACTCTTTGGGTTAAGTCAGTGAAAAAGAGGGAAACAACCCCCTGCCCCCCCCCCCCACCCAACGAAAAGTTGAAATTTTGTACTGTTTGAAAAGGCGTAATATTGAAGGCGGTGTGCCGGGACAGCGCAGTCGGTATAGCGACTGGCTACGGGCTGATCGGTCCGGGAATCGAAGCCGGCTTGAGTCGAGGATTTCTTCACCAGTCTAGACAACCCCTGCGACCCACGCCCCTTCCTATACAGTGGATAATACGTTTCTTTCTCGGAGCTAAAGCTGTTGGAACCTGGATTTTAAAACCCATCCTCATCCAGTGCCGAGGTTAAAAAAAGAGTGGAGCTATGTGTCTACTCCCTCTCTGGGACTTCATGGCCCGTTCAGAGTTGAACTTCAATTCATATGTAATTTCCAAGCCTCGTATAACCATGCTGCATTTTGTTGCAGATGAACCGTTGAGTTCGACTGGCTTCTACCGGTGGTCCAGCTCTAATCAACCCGACAATTATGGTGGTAACGCCACCTATCCTGGAGAGGATTGTGGGTCCATGCACACTAATGGTGGCCTGAATGATTTGCCTTGTTCTTCACAAGTTCCCTTCATATGTGAACAAGAGCTGTGGTAGGAGGCAGGTGAATTTAAGAGATACTAACCGAACTGATCTGACCAAAATTTGCAGCAGATAAAATTGTATAGTTAGGAGGCAATTCATGTGGACTGATATAGAATTATAATGCGTTCAGTTTATTTTAGTTTTCCTATAATTATTAACGAATTATTGACTTACTACATTCAATACTTCCAGTGCTATTAAAAGATTATCTACACAATAAATTGTGGGCAGAGATAGCTCAATCGGTTCAGAGACTCGCAACGCACTGGACGTTTCGTGGATCGTATCCGGGAATGGTGAGGTTTTCTTCACCCTTCCAGACTGGTTCTGTGGCCCACCTAGCCTCCTGTAGACTGGGTAATTCGACCTGGGCTTGAGTTGAGCAGCCGTCTAGGTTAAAGTAAGTGTATAGCTATACATCTACTCCACATCTGGTTCGTCGTGGTTTGTTCGAGAGCGAAGTTTACATTTAAGAAATACAAAAAAATCAGAATATGTTATACAATTGGGAACCCACAGGAATTCAGTGCCCTAGGAAGGCATTTGAAGAGTGTGATGTACATACGAAGTCCGAACCGGTCATGAACATTTACAGTGCTGTAAATTGAACGTTACTGATGATGATGTGTGATTACATTATTTTTGTTACCTTGCTGTATACAATACCGAACAACCGTCAGAACAAATCCTGAAGGATTCTTTTTCGGAGGATGTGTCGTATGAAAAACCACAGATTTATTTCCACCAGCAGTCTAGTCATATTCTTTTTCATTTTTGTTGGATACACACTATGTTGGGATTTGTGTTTGTGATCAGAAAAATACTAAATACTTGACAGAAGGTAATAATCGGAAGTACTTAAAATAGCCTGCCTTATGTCAGCTATACATATCTATAAATAACTTACCGGAATATATCTGACTGTATGAGTGGCCCTCTATAAATTAATGGCAAATATTTGCTTGACCACACAGTGGCAAAGCGGTGAATTGAGTGCGTACTTTTGAATGTACGTGGCGTGTAATTGTAAATGTTTACATCAGATGGGGGAGTGTATATAGGGGATTGCGGACCCATTTCACGTGATGACATTTTGTTTTGGGGATCTCTCTGAAATGTTCATCACACGTGGCACGGGCTACATCACGTGACGCCGAAGGTGTTTTTGCCTTCCCTCTCATCGGTAACAAAAGGCAGAGAACCTCCGGTTTGGGCAACAACATCTATCGAAATTGCACATAGTTTATAAAAATCAGGAGATGCTTGCTATCATTCGGCCCAGAATTTTGTCTTCAAACTTGCTAACCAAAAATTTAAAGATCGAAATATATAGAACTATAATTTTGCCTGTCGTGTATGGGTATGAAATTCGGTCGCCCATATTGAGGGAGGAACGCTAACTGAAGTTGTTTGAGTGTAGGGTGTTGAGGAGTATATTTGGACCTAAGAGGGGCAAGGTAAAAGGGGAGCTGAAGAAATTACACAATGAGGAGCTTAATGATCTGAACTGCTCATCCATTGTTTTTCGGGTGATAAAATCGAGAAGCTTGAAATTGGCGGGGTATGTATCGCGTAAGGGGGAGGAGAAGCTTATACAAGGTTTTGGTGGGGAAACCTGAAGGGAGGAGAATACTTGGGGGACAGAGGCTTAGATGGGAGGATAATAATAAATTGGATTTTCAGGATGTGGGATTTGGGGTTATTGACTGGATCGAGCAGGTTCAGGATATGAACAGTTGGCTGGCAGGCACTTGTGAATGCGTTAATGTGCTTCGTGTTGCATAAAATGCGAGGAATCACTTGACAATGTGAAAAAAGTTTACCTTCTCAAGAAGGACTCTATACCATGAAGCAGGCAGGCAGGCAGGCAGGCAGGCAAGCAGGCAGGCAGGCAAGGCAAGGACGTAAGTTAGTAAGTAAGGTTGTAAATTAGTTTGTAAATAAGTTTGGAAGTAAATTTGTAAGTAAGTTTGTAAGAAATTTTTTACGTAAGTTTGGAAGTACGTTTGTAAGTAAGTGTGTAAGTAGGTTTGTAAGCAAGTTAGTTAGACAGTAATTAATTAAGATAGTTAGTTGGTAAGTAAGTAAGATAATTAGTAATTGAATAAGTTAGTTAGTAGGTAAGTAAGTTATTAATGAATTAAGTAAGTTAGTTAGTAAGTAAGTTAGTAAGTAAGTTATTTAGTTAGTTAGTTAATAAGTTATTTAGATAGTAAGTAAGGTAGTTAGTTAGTAAGTAAGTAAGTTAGTTATTACTTAAGAAAGTAATTTTATATAAAATCCCACATATTCTACACACAAAAAGTCTCCTACTTGTCTCGCCAATAACCACTGTTCTGAGGCAGACACAAAACACAGGCACCTAAATCAAATACACACAATTCCACATACACAATACTAAAATGAAACCGCGAATTGTAAATAAAGGCAGTCATAATGATAAAAAAAAATTTTGACTTTGTTTTAATGTGGTGTTTTTGGCTATAGATAGTAGATATAACGTAATGTGGTGTTGGTGGGTATAGATAGTAAATATAACGTAATGTGGTGTTGGTGAGTATAGATAGTAGATATAACGTAATGTGGTGTTGGTGGGTTTAGATAGTAGATATAACGTAATGTGGTGTTGGTGGGTATAGATATTAGATATAACGTAATGTGGTGTTGGTGGGTATAGATA
>Ga0123355_10020007_pt1 | contig 10673 bp, 6 predicted proteins | sample TergutEmb28metaG_3_FD_89872 | JGI IMG/M metagenome (GOLD analysis project Ga0123355, IMG submission 89872) | Embiratermes neotenicus P1 segment gut microbial communities from Petit-Saut dam, French Guiana - Emb289 P1 | ecosystem: Host-associated > Arthropoda: Insects > Digestive system > Gut ...
GATGGATGAGTGTCCGGACCGAAGGCTGTAACAGCCTTCGGTCCGGACACTCATCCATCCTGCCTGCACTTAACTCCCAACCAGCAGCAACTCGAGAACCAGACGGCCTATGTGGTAACCAGCGCTGTGGTCGTGAGCTCCTGATGATGGGTATAATGGTGCCCGAAACATGTTGAGTCTAACATAAACATAAGAAAGTAATAGTGGCATCTAGTTGCATTTTATTCTTCAGTTATCAAGATGATGCACGGTCCAATACACATCAAATTCTGTAGGTACAATAGGCAATAAAAAGAGAGTCTTACGCACTCAAAAAGTACAGCACATTAATAATGTTGAAAAAGTCTATATTTATAGAGAAACCAAAACAGTAACCACATCAATGATCAATACACGCAACAGCCCAACGATATATTCAAGGCCACGATACAGCATGGATCATACAACGACCACTGTCACACTTAAACCAGTTCGGTGCTCCTTTGGTCTGTGTGCAGTGCGGACGCAACCCTGCTACATTCGTAAACATTATCCTAAAATCACGTAAGTCTTGCAACGTAACCATCCTTTTTTTATCTCCCAGTATCATTGCGATCTGTCCGAGGACATTCAGCAATCGTGTTTGACAGTCACTATTAATGGCATGTAGGAAATACATCCAGTGATGTATCTCCTATATTAAGCTCAATCACATTGATTGGGTATGGTTCCTCATTCATGAGGTTTCTAGATCACACATAACGACGTACCACAGTCGGTAGGACTCCTCTGGACGAGTGATCAGTTCGTCGCAGATACCTCTACCAGACAACACACAACGCTCACAACAGACAGACATCCATACCCCCGGTGGGATTCGTACCCAAAACCCCAGCAGGCGATCGGCCGCAGACCTACGCCTTAGACCGCTCGGCCACTGGGACTGGCGTAATCATCCTGAAATTATTTATCTGACTTTCTGTGATATCTGCTAGTTGTTAACACCCGGCCGCGTTTTCAATTTCAGAGCTTTGTACTTGCGCGGAAACATCGACCGTCCTAAACATACCTAAATAAATATTTTTTTATATAACGACTATTTTTAAATTACATCTCTTTAATGTATATTTGTAAATATTATTGCTTTTCGTCTTTTTTGTTACTCATATCCAAACTTGTTCATTTAGTGAATAATTTTGTGTTCAATTTGGAGTAAACCAAGACGTTATTGAACTTCGCCAACGAAATCTGAAAAGCGTGTTCACGTGTACAAAAACTGGAAAATAAAGTAACAGATAACGTACATTTTTTGAAAGGAGTATCAAATTTAAACAATTGTTTGTATCGCATTTCAATTTTTTTTTATTTTCGGCAAAACTGGATTCAAAACATCCTTTAAACTGTGCTGGTGCTATTTGTAAAAGCCTTATGTCTCAGTCGTACTACTAGAATTTGAAATTTGTACACGATTTCCTCAATATTTGTGTATGATGGGCACGTAAGTTCGAAATACGTACTGCGTTCGACATTAAATAACTTTGTCACCGAGGAGTTGTGACGGACCCTTTCCTGTCTCCTTATTTATATATCGTATCACCACCGGCTGCTTAGACCAAAGTTTACACTTCCGTCTTCCAAGTCCTCTCTTTCCTTTAGGTGCCCCATCAACTTCATTTATGTATTTTTCTTCTCACACATACTTACCCCTTGCCCCGTCCTTCTTATTGAACTAGATTTGATCACTCGAATAATATGTGTTGATGGGGTAAAAATCGTAAATATCCTCATTTTTTTCAGTGTCGAAATATTTCTTCCTGAACCTCTGTACTCCCAACGAATCGGCCCTGTGGACCACTTCACTAATTCTCTTGAGACTGTCTTCCTTGAACCTGACCCATACGGAACCCTTCAATTTGAAGTTACAAATCTGTATGTCCATTGTCCATTACTTGCATGGTTCCAACGTGTCTGTTCTTCCCGAGATCTCGTAAACCACTGCGTAACGCGTTACTTTTGTAAAGTAAACACTTGTTGTGACCTCGACCAACCCAAAAGCTTGAGGATCTCTACGTGTGGGATTTCCCCTACTGCTTATTTAATACAAGAACTGTAATTGTGTAAACAGTAACATATATATATTTGCTATAAAATATTTATATAATTTCTTAAATAAAAAAGTATGTTGTATGTGGAACATAAAAGAAAACTGGAAATTCTGTTGAATAAAAATAAATATAAAGATTTAGTTAAGTGCCTCTGATTTGTAAATAAAGTGTAAACCACCAGATTCTGTGGCGTGCCTGTCTTTTGTGGAACAACACTTTAAATTTTCACGCAGTTTGTTGCGGCTGTCATAAATGATGAAATTTGGCGAGTCCAGCCCATCACTACTAAGTCAGAGATCATTGTTTTAATACTAAAGTAATTACAGCGAAAACCACTACACGAAATGTTGTGAACGTCTAAAACTGTTACTGGAATTAATGACGCTTTACAATAGCATGTTTATTAGGTAACACAGAACACTGGTTTACTCTTAATCACTATTTGGTTGAAATGTTCTGAAGAAAAAACTACCGGAAAAATGGTACACTCTTTATTTAAACTCCGAGTAGCTTGATATTATATTTATTATTATTATTATTATTATTAGTAGTAGTAGTAGTAGTAGTGTAGTAGTAGTAGTAGTAGTAGTAGTTGTTGTTGTTGTTGTTGTTGTTACAACAGAAATTTGACTACATTATTACCTTACTAGGCACTGTGGTAGAACAATCTACCGTGATTGCAGAGATCAAATATGCGCAGACGCACACTAGGCTGTATTATCCGATAAGCACAGTATTGGCGCTAGTGTGACAGAAGAATCACATGCGACAAACGTACGCAATACATGTGCATACGGTGAACAAACACCAAGAATGACATAAAAAAGGAACGGTGGGTAATAACATATTTACAAGTACGAAGGTGGGATTTGAGGCCGTATATTCCAGTATTCCAGAAGTACGTGTACCCCACATCATACATCCAGAAGATGTAGGCAGGCGGCTTCACGTTCCTCCGAAAACTTTTATCCCCAAAGCCCACCATCCTACACAGCGCCACACTCAGAACACCGTAATTTTGACATTTGCCGCAGTGACAAGCTCACATAGCATGTAGGCTTTCCAAATTATGTGCAAGTTTACAGTCTGACGAAGAGGTGCAGATAAGGTTTTCCTTCTTCTGAGACATTGTGCTCCATCACTGGTTGTATCTTTAACGTTTCGAGGTCGTACAATATTCCTATCTTCAAGTTCCATACGCCCATTTGGACAACGTTGGGAAACAACACCCAGTGACGGAGAGAAATGTCCCAAGAGAAAGTAATCCCATACTCGCAATAATTGATTTCTTCTGTAAGTGAGGGCTGTAACCTCCTATTATACACAAACATTATTAGCTTGGATATTATTTTGTTTTTAACTAGATGGCTGTAAGGACTTTTTCAGTTATTGTATTACTTGCAGGAGTGAGCGGAATTCTGGATGGTCAGGGGCCACTTCTGGTTTTGGAACCTCCTCATAGACTGGAGTTCTCAAACAGTACTGGCGGAAGACTGGATTGTAGTGCACGGGGAAGCCCTAAACCCACCGTGCATTGGCTCTTGATAGATGGAAGTCCGGCCAACAGCATCTCAGGATTGCGGTATCAGTTACCGAATGGCTCGCTGGTATTCCCGGCCTTTAGTGCTGCGGAATTCAGACCAGATGTTCATCGGGCGGTTTACCGCTGTGTAGCCAGCAATGCTTTGGGTCGAGTATTAAGCCGAGATGTGAGACTAAGAGCAGGTATGTGAAAGTTCAGAAAATGAACCCTTCCATTAGGTTACAGAGCTGTGTGTTTGAACTAGTGGTTGTAACATATGTTCTGTTAAAATGACAACAATTATTCTAACGTATTTCTGTACTGTTGAGGCGATCTTTTATTACATTATGGACTGCTTAGTTCTAGAATTTCTACATTGACTGTTGTTTCAAAAATAGAGATTTGAAATACGGCTTTTCGGAAACAGGATGTGATTCCATTCTCACGAAACACCCACTAATTTGGAGACATTATATACAAGTATTAGCCCTTCTTGATGGTCCCAGGTAAGTATGTCTCCTAACAATTTTACCTAAGAACAGAAACAAATCCAGTTTCCGAAGTATTGTGTGTTGTTGGGCATTTTTTGCTTTTGAAACACAACAGTATTACACGTTGAAGTAGGACTCAATTATTTTGATTGTTTTATATCGAAAAATGTGGGGAGTAGTAGATCAAACTCCCTGTGGACAACATGGCTACAAGTAATTTCGTGGTGAATTAGCGTCGTGCAATAAAATTTGTTACAAATTGTATAAATTAATTCCAGAAAACAATAATTAGCATAATGATTTTGTTTGTTGCATCAACAGGTGTTTAACATTCGAAAGTTCCCAGTTTGCAGTTTATCTTGACATGAATATGATTTCTGATGGCTGCTTCAACCTTACGAACGTTACCAAATAGACATACGATTAGGAGGGGGTGACATAAGTTGCAGGTGTGCTTGAGTCTGTATATCAGACACTGAAACTGCAGAAACTTGAGGGTTGTTTGACTGTGCATCTTCCTCGTGAAATAATGTGGAATGCTAACTTGATGCAACAAGGCAATTTTATTGATCTATTCTTAGATCGACATGTTTCACGTACATACGCCCAACATCAAGAACATTAGATTTGGAGTTGCAGTATACGGTTTTCTGCACCGAGTTTTTGGATGGGTGGTGGACTTGAGAGCCGCTGCGTGGGTCGTGTGTACGGTGCGGATGGTGCCGTGCACCATACACACGACCAAAGCAGCGGCTCTCAAGTCCACCACCCATCCAACAACTCGATACAGAAAACCGTATGCTGCAACTCAACATCTAGTGTTTCTGATGGTGGGCGTATATACGTGAAACATGTCGATCTAAGAATAGATCAATAAAGTTACCTTGTTGCATCAAGTTAGCATTCCACATTATTTCATGATTTGCAGAAAATTCTCTTTCGACTGACTAAAGCTAACACGAAACCATTCGCCGTTGTTCATACATAGTCACACTGTCCTCCATCCATCAATATCTTGCTGGATTATTTAGGAAATTAATCATTGCCCCTCAGTCCGCAAATTTTTAGGATAAATAATTTATTAAGAGAAGTCAGAATAGCGTATTCGGTACAGTACGTAGGTTTCGGGCTGGACGGTCCGGCATTCGATCCTTACACAAAAAGTTCAAACCGGCTCTGAGTCTACCCAACCTCTTTTTCGACGGGTACCGGCTTTCTGTCCCGGGGGGTGCAGTGGCAGTGTCGTGTAGTTGACCACTCATATTCGTCTAGTGCAATGAATGAAAGTGAATGGCGTTATACCTCTACTCACTATTTGCTTTCATGAAGTAGGCAGGGAAAACTTTAGCTTGTACACTTTGATAACGTTAAAGCAATTCTGCAGCGTACCCAAGTGGGCTGTGTTTGAACTTTGTGGAGGACTGCTGCTTCCTTCTTTAGCATCAAAGCAGCAAGGAAAAGCAGAATCAGGGCTAACAGTGAGAGACCGTTAAAGCGTATTTTATTTACCTCATATCTAAAAACAAGAATACTTAGGAAATTTAAGTATGGTTTTTATGTTCATGTCAGTGTGTTCTCTGTAGTGTGCAGCTCTAAGTGTGACATGCTGTCCTGAAAAAAAACTATAGACAGCTTTCTTTCTTTCTTTATTCTTGTCTTTCTTCTTTCCTTTCTTCGTGTCTTCCTTCCTTCCTTTCTTCTTGTCTTCCTTCCTTCATTTCTTCTTGTCTTTCTTCTTGTCTTCTTTCCTTCCTTTCTTCTTGTCTTCCTTCCTTTCTTCTTGTCTTCCTTCCTTCCTTTCTTCTTGTCGTCCTTCCTTCATTTCTTCTTGTCTTTCTTCCTTTCTTCTTGTCTTCCTTCCTTCGTTTCTTCTTGTCTTTCTTCCTTTCTTCTTGTCTTCCTTCCTTCGTTTCTTCTTGTCTTTCTTCCTTTCTTCTTGTCTTTCTTCCTTTCTTTTTGTCTTCCTTCCTTCCTTTCTTCTTGTCTTCCTTTCTTCCTTTCTTCTTGTCGTCCTTCCTTCATTTCTTCTTGTCTTTCTTCCTTTCTTCTTGTCTTCCTTCCTTCGTTTCTTCTTGTCTTTCTTCCTTTCTTCAGGTCTTCCTTCCTTCGTTTCTTCTTGTCTTTCTTCCTTTCTTCTTGTCTTTCTTCCTTTCTTTTTGTCTTCCTTCCTTCCTTTCTTCTTGTCTTCCTTCCTTCATTTCTTCTTGTCTTTCTTCCTTTCTTCTTGTCTTTCTTCCTTTCTTCTTGTCTTCCTTCCTTCACTTCTTCTTGTCTTTCTTCCTTGCTTTCTTCTTGTCTTCCTTCCTCTCTTCTTGTCTTCCTTCCTTCCTTTCTTCTTGTCTTCATTCCTTCATTTCTTCTTGTCTTTCTTCCTTTCTTCTTATCTTTCTTCCTTTCTTCTTGTCTTCCTTCATTTCTTCTTGTCTTTCTTCCTTGCTTTCCTCTTGTCTTCCTTCCTCTCTTCTTGTCTTCCTTCCTTCATTCTTGCCATCCACTCTTCATGCTTTAGGCTTGTGCCGTTTCCGACTTCATGAAGATGAAATGAAGTTTCCCGTGTACTTAATTAAGCACCATGGCAATTAGGCACTGGCGGGATTTGAGATATGTTTACACGGAATTTTATTCTCCCATTAGAAGGAAGTGAGTGGTAAGCTCCAATCGCGGGAAACCCCCCTCTTCCTATAACCCACTGAGGATGAGGCTGTGTGGATCCCTCAGCCAGTCTGGAAACTTAGGATTAAAAGATAAATCTTTTACCCGTGCATGGAATCGAACTGGCATTTCTTGGTTATCAGCACTTAACCTACTCACTGCACCGACTGTTTCTTTCAGACTTCCTAAGCGTCTTTAAATGTGCCTACATTTTTTTATTCCTTTGACTTGATTTGTATGTAAGGTTTAGTTGTCTTTCTCCATTCGGTGGGATGATTTATTTGTTTCCGACTTTGTCATCGCCGTACTACATAGCTACGAAATTCTTCCCTTGTACTGTAATATTTAAATTTTATGCAATTCGGTTCGTACTACGAGAAATGTGGCCCATTTCCTTTTCTATATTTAAAATAATTGTAATTTTTTAATTTATAAGGCCGCTAAGACTACAGTCTGAAACATTCTAAATTAGACAGACAAGTTCAGATCTTACCTCTTGCGGACATAACCTCTATAAGATTAATGATCTGTAGCGAAATACTCTGTATTTATTGTGCAAATCATACGAAACTACTAAATACACTGTGAGGCAAAGCGCAAAATAATTTAATGTTACAGCAAGTGTCCGTATTTACCACTTAACTCTAAATGCTCATATTTATGCAAGCCACTTTTTGGTAGTGGTTGATTTAACCACGCATTCACTTTCTGGTCGTTGCTGTAGTCAACTGGAGCCGTATAATAAAAAAGAACTTTCGTCTGTCTATTTTCTGTTATTCTGTCACCGATTCTCACACTTTAGCATTGGAAATACATTTCTATATTGACATTAACTGTATATGTCGGGATAATTGGATGTAGTTTTTTTTTAGTCGCATTACCCTGCTCTATTGTTACCTTTGAAATGGGTGAGGACTAAACAGGCTTTTGATGTGTTTTGCCGCGAGCAAACACAAGGCAGCGATGGGTATTGTTATCCGAGCAAACAGTGTGTTGGAGACTGTGGCAAGGGGAGGAGTTTGTTGGTGTTGTGGTGCATGTGGGAGATACAGGGTTTTGGGCTGGGAAAGCGGCTTGCATTGAGAGGTCCGAAACTGCGATTAATAATCTACTAACAAATGAAAGTTGTGGATTGTAACATGTCATTTGTCACAGTGTTGGTAAACTTATAGAGACTTGGTTTCTAAATGCGCTAAATGTAAGAAACGCAGTAAAAAAAAATCTGTCTTTATGGTAGCGTAACGTTAAAAGACAAAAGAAAAGGAAGATCGTCGTCGAAGAGATACTAAACCGGCTCTACATTCGGCAGGTCCCGTATTCGAACATTAGTCCCGAAAATGGACTTATACTGACGGATGTTTTGCTCTGTCCCTTCACACAAATATCGAAATAGCATTTCAAGTAAAGTCACGCACGGACATTTCCAATTTGTTTTTCATTAATCTTGCCATCGTCTGTCGCCATTGCCTTTGCACCTGATATCGTCATTAGGCAAACCTTAAATAAATAATATAAAAGTAAATTCGAAGTTGTTCTTCTGCATAATTAAGCATAAAACTCCGAGAGCTTTAGATGAGTGGGGATATAGCTACATTTGCCTTAAATTTGTTGCTAGACGCAGGCAGGGTATCGGCTTTAAATCCCTGCCGCTTATCCCTTAGGTAGAAAGCTCCTGTTCCTGTTGTGTAACAGACTGGGTGGGACACTGAACTGCTCTGAACTATTGGAGAGATGCACAGGTTCGTGATCTGCAGCCCCACCCTCACTTACTTACTTACTTACTTTACCTACTTACGTACTTACTTTATTACTTACGTGTTTATTTTACGTACTTCCTTTACTTACTTATTTACTTATTTTACTTATTTCACTCACTTACTTTAGTTACTTCACTTACTTTACTTTACTTTCTTACTTCACTTACTTTACTTACTTTCTTACTTTACTTACTTACCTACTCACTTTCTTACTTACTTACTTACTTAATTACTCACTCACTTACATACTTAATACTTACTTCATTTACTTCCTTTCTTTGTTTACATATTTACTTACTTACCTATTTACTTACTTACCTACTAACCTACTCACTCACTCACATACTTAATACTTTCTTACTTACTTTCTTACTGCACTTACTTCACTTACTTACCTACTCACTTTCTTACTTACTTACTTACTCACTCATTCACATACTTAATACGTACTTTACTTACTTCCTTTCTTTACTTACATACTTACTTATTTACTTACTTACCTACTTACTTATTCACTCACCCACCCACTCACTTACTTACTTATTTATTTATTTATTTACTTACCTACTACTTGGAGCAGAGTCCTTGAGAGCTAACTGTTTCTCAACCAGTGAAGAAATTCCCCGCATTTTATGGAATCCGAAGGTTCGTTACCGCGTTTACAAGTGCCCTCCACCTGACCGTGTCCTGTACAGCCCCACCCTTACTATATAATTATGAAAGTACGTTAAAGCGAAAGAAACTGTTACGTTTCATTATAAAACACTACCAATAAAACTGTGATAATGTCCGAAAATAAACCTCGACCATATCTTTCCGTATTCTGTTGTTTCGTAACAAACCTCGTACATTCTCCCAATCCTACACAACATATGCATGCCATTCAATAAACAGCGAAACACCCGTACATTTATTAAATCTATTACCATCAAGTAGACCATCCATAGCCTCTTCCAGGGCGAGTTCTCCACAGAGTGCGATCTGGTGCTTCCTCTTTAGCTTCTCACTGATTCTGTGTTATGGGATTGCCTTATCAATTATTTGGTTACTTCTTAATTTGTTGATTGATTATTTAAGTAATTAATTGATTATAAACTTGCTTTATTTTCTAGGAACAGCGCTTATTTTTCAGTACGCAAGTTCTTATACAGTTTTAGACGTCGGAACGGAGATCAAAATTAGAAGTCCGGACAAACTCTGATCTTTCAACAGAGCGTCACTTGACGCTCTGAGATACGTGAACGCTTAAAACTCATGAAGTTGCTTCTGCTTTTCTCTATGAGCCTAGCACACTAAACCTTGTGTTTTTTTTCCATTCACAGACTACGCTTTCCTTAAAATGATGTGTTGACCAGATTCCGACCTGACTATAGAGAGCAGTATTCTCCGAAAGTCACCTGCCAACCAGACTGCTCGTATCAGTTCTAGATTTTCACTATTACATCAGTTATTCATGTGATCAATTTTTTGAATTGACATCTTCATAGTTCAGTTTTTGTTTACATTTTAAGTGCGTAAATTGCAAAGGAATTTTACTTTGATGCAAAGTTGCCTTAGAGAATTAATTCCTTGCGTAGAATAAGGAGTGCTAAAATGTTTTCTGAATTTTCAGTATAAATGCCTGTTATTTTCACCTTGGTCCCCAAACATGTCTCTAACATCCAAGAAAATGATGACAGGAACTGATTCTGGCCCAACTTTATGCTGCTTTGTGTGTGGGGTGGGGAAAGGTTGGCGCCTAACGTCTCCTCCATTATTGACGCACGCCGTCGTAACACAAGTCACAACTCAGCAATATCCTGCCTTGAACTGTACGTCACGTACGCAAGTTGTCACTTTCGTTGTACTGCCGAGTGAAGACCAGGAAAATTAATGCACATCCAGCAGGGCATGGGGTGAAATACAAGCGAAAATATGGTAAATTTATTAGTAAATATGGGTGAGTCCGATCGCAAGTTTTTATGTTATCGTTATATAGACCTAAAATTTGACGTTCAGGTGACCGTTCATCGTGATAAATTTTTATGATAAAACCAACTAGATGCACTAATTTATCAAATTTATTTTTGGAATAAAATTCTACATGTTTCGGACAGTTCATCTGTCCATCGTCAGGAGTTTTTCACTGTACACACAGCAATGGTATATGTCATACAGGTTTGCTGAC
>Ga0123355_10020008_pt1 | contig 10673 bp, 8 predicted proteins | sample TergutEmb28metaG_3_FD_89872 | JGI IMG/M metagenome (GOLD analysis project Ga0123355, IMG submission 89872) | Embiratermes neotenicus P1 segment gut microbial communities from Petit-Saut dam, French Guiana - Emb289 P1 | ecosystem: Host-associated > Arthropoda: Insects > Digestive system > Gut ...
CACTATCGGTTCCATCTTCATAGGCAGGTGAATTCACCTGCCTATGAAGATGGAACCGATAGTGAGTTCCGAAACGTCAGCAATTAGAACTCAGACACCGGGGAATTACCCAAAAAGGAATAATTTACATCAAATGACTTCAGAGATTCTAACCTAACTTCACCAAGCAGAAGAGTTCTCTACTAACTGCAGTAGTGTCACCTTATGACAAGTCCAGAAACTTTATAATCACACCTTGTACTTACAGTTTCATGACATGGTGTATATAATATGTCAAAGAAATACAGTTCCATAGGTGAGTTAAATTGCACTAGAGTAACCATTATAAAAAAGTTGGGAAATTTCTGTGACTCTCAAAATGGTGACTGATGTGCACGATACTTCCAATCTTCTCAGTTTATAAAGACATAAGTATGGAATGCTGAAGAACATAAACTTTAAATATGATACACAAGGTGACTCTGTAAATAACTTCAAAACATAAAACAGCATCATACAAAGGAAAATTACCCCCTACTGAGAAGAAGTGAGAATTAATGCAGGTATACAAAAGGAAAAGTTTGGAAAGGCCTAATAAATTGTTCTGAGCAGCTTTCACCAGAGCAGAAAATATGTGTTGGAAACTACAACAGCAATCAGTGTGAATATGTTTTCTATTTTTCATATGTTCATGTTTACATGGAGTCCATAAATATTCTTAATAATGTAGAGTTTGTAATACTAAAAATAAGTTTTATTCACATTATACTTGCCTCTTTGTGGAATAATTCAGACAAATGAGTTAGTCCACGTAACTGCAGAAGGCATGGGAACAACTGTCGTGCATCTTTTGACCCATATCGCATTGCTCTCAAGATGGATGTTACTACATCAGATGCAAACCTGTCTTCATCTTCTGAAATCATGTAACAGTATTTATGAAAAAATAAGACAAGCTGGTGCTTAATGAGAATACTCACAGTGCAAATTTCTGAAGCCATCAGTAGCCACATTCATTTGACTACTTCTATCAAGAAATCTACCAATTTGCAAGTGTTTATACATACCAAAAAATCCTTGAAATCAGGAAAGAAAACTAGGAAAACTAAATTACACCAAATATATAGGATGGCTACTCTCAGTGTAAAGCACTTTCAGTATCTTTCTGGGTGTGTGATCACCACTTACACTACAACAGCTGTTTCACAGCTTAGAAAATAATTAAAATCTGTACACAGAGAGAAACACATAGTGACATACTAATTGAAAACCCCTAATGGTATTAAAACCCTTTTCTAAAACCATTGCTGCTATGATTTAAGGCCACAAATGTGAACGTACATTAAAAAACACCCCTGAAATTTCATTTCATATATTTTGGCAGCAAAGGAAATTTACCGCATTTTTAAGACATGCTGCATAATCTCTGTTTTATCTTCCCAAAAATGCCATTTATTTCATTATTTTATATTTTCTGTTCAAATGATACCCACACTATACATACACCATGCACTAATGTTTAATACTGACCCAGTCACTCAGAAGTTAAATGTTGTACACTGGTATTGGCAAATTAAAAAAATAAAATACAATAAAAATAAAAACAAAACTCCCTGTTAAAATTCAGGGTGACTCTTATACTTCTGACATTGCTGAATCCAAGTATGACAACCAAACCTATCACCCACCAATGTTATGGGAGAGAGAATTAAATTAAAAAAAAACTACATTTGTAATAAAAACATAATATTTTGGTTTCTAATTACAATATACAGTATCAAATAATGAACAATGCCTCTATACATGGTATCCTAACTATAAAAAAATTCATAAAACACCCACTTCGTCTGCTTTTGCCTATTACATTTGCCAGTTGGTACTCTCATATAAGACTCCAGTAGCAGTCAGCCAATATATTTGGACTACATTTTCCACTGTACCTCTTTTCAATTTGAGATATATCCTGATGGAACCTCTTGCCATGTTCAATGGGAATGGCTCCCAAGTCTTCAGGAAAAAAAACCAAATGGGACTGCAGAAAATGAAGTTTCACTAACATGTTAAACACCATAGCACTGTATGATGATATAAGCTCCTGCACAATTTCATAGTTTAAAAATAATGCGTCGTTTTAATGTACTAACGTGCAGTGTCAGAGTGAGCCCGACAGTACTTTGCAATCTCAAGGTATGCCTTGGCAACAGCTTTTTCTTGGTTGTGTGCAGGAGTAACCAACTCAGCTGCCCTTTTCAAACTTCTCAAACCATGTTGTTTCAAATGATGCTTCAGTGTATCTTGTCTGAAACACAATTTATGTAGATTTACATGTCTTTCGAACTACTAGAATAATAAGAAGAAAAGCAAACCGAGAACCAGGAGGAATTTCAAGCGTATCCACAGAACCTAATTGGTCACAGAGGCAAATGAAAAATATATCTTGAAAATCTGGACATGTGGCATGACATTAAAATCCTTGAATGCTCCTGCAAAAGGGGTACTTAATTACTTACACACCAAAAGTTCCTGTGACCTTTGAAGCAGTCTCCTTTTACAGCAATATACTTGGTGAGTCAGTATTTCCACTCTTCAAAACAATGCTGGCACCCCTCTTCTGGCCTGCTCCTCAGGATGATCATCATGTCCCTGACCATTGATGCTATCTGCAAATCTGTGAGTCTTCAAAGCAGTCACAGTTTTGGGAACTGTCAAAAGACACATTGGTCCTTATCTGGTAAATAAGGTGGATGTCCAAATTTGCTATTGATTTTTAGGCCAAAAACTTCCATACAGAGAGCACGTCATAAGCAGGGGCATTGTCATGACACACGATCCCAGCATCAATCAGACAAAAGTGTACAAGTCTTCTCTGATGAACAGCTTCATGTAACATCACCAATATCACCTAATACAATGCTGGTTCACTGTCCAAGCTTGTTCAAGGAACTCCCAATGAACAATGCCCATGTGATAAAAAAAAACATACCCACATTGTTGTTGCTTGGGCTTGTCTTCCAAATACTCTTTAAACTTTTGATGCCTCTCAAGACACCTGACTTAGCATCAGCAACATCAGAATCTGTTCAACATTTGCAGAGCTTAATTTGTGCTTCTACCTAACAATACAAAAACCTTATGTTAATGAATTGCTCCAACCACCTATCACTCCTTTTTCCACTGGGACAAAAACAAACACTTTTATAAACACTACACTGCTTCACTGCTGCTGCCTTATTTGCTTCAGCAACATACAAGATGCAACCACAAGCATGTCACAACACATGGCTGCTTAGTTACTACTCACTCACTCTCTCACTCACTCACTATCCCAAGGGACATGTGCATGGGCATTCAAGGAACTTAAACATCACACCTTGCATGCAGGATGTTGCTTATGTAACTTCACAACAGACATTCAAATGGCATGAGAGATGTTAGCTGTACAACATTTAAGTGTGTGAGTCCTTCAGAGGGTCTCAGCTATTTGAGATATTCACCCTGAATGCATCATGCTACTCAACAGTCAGAACACACACTGTAAAGACATGCATAATTTAGTTGTTCTAAAAAAAATATACTGTTAGTTATGCAATACTATGTGCCTCACAATCAGATATAAATTCAGAACTTAAATCACTTAGCATGCCTATCCAGATATGAAGGTTTTCCTTCTGCTTTATTATCTGACACAAGATATAATCTTACAGTAACATACTAAGAAAACTGCTTATGATAGTCAATCGTTTTTGTTATCAAGTCCCTAGTATGCAGAATTTAAACAGAGTCAGAAACAGAATGGGCTCTTTATTGTTATGTTATGCTTCACAATGAAAGTGCAGTGAACAGCAGCAGTTGTCATATACTGTCTCCTTTAGCTATGCATACCTGTTAGTTCACAAAATATGTACAGACCAAAACAGGTAAAATATTTTATTATAATGCCTCAGAATTTTATGTTGGACAGATATGAGGCACATTTATGAACAGGCAAAATAAATGTTGTTACTGTAACAGCTATGTGAGTGTGTCTACTTCAGAAGTGCACAAATTATCCAGAAACCTAGCAGCCATCTTAAAACTCTAGGTGCTACAAGCGTGACAAGAAGCAAATTCCATACTTAAGACCCACATGTATTAGGTGCCACCATTCAAAATTTAGTTGCCACAGCAACCTGGCACCTGGGATTTGTGCATCCCTGGCCTACTTGAATATACTAACCCATCATAAGAACATGAGAAAGTCTATAAAATGTTTTTTGGTCAGAAAAAGCTATCCTGATCCCACTTGAACCACATACCTCCAAAATGTAGGTGGTGTGATAACCATAACATATTACATTTAGCAACAACACACATCAAACTGTACCCGCAATCTGGTGCTCCAATTCTGTCAGCCAACTTTTTCATTTCAGCTGTGTCAAGCCTTGTTAACACATCTGGTTGATCAAGTTGCTGCAATATCCCAGCTGCCATTACAGAGACATGCTGCAGGGTTTCCACATGCAGCAAAGGATGCTGTGAAAGTCTTTGGTCTTCTGCATATGAATCTGAAAGACACCAATATTCAGGACACAGAACTTCCAATTTATTATAGGTCATGAAATGCAATGTAAAGAAGATGGTTTGATTATGTTGAGAAAATTCTAGGCATCAGATTTGCTATACAAAATCGGAACTGTGCACGTGTGAATTTCTTCTTCTTGGATATTTCAACACTTGAAGATGAGCCTACAATGTCATCTCTGAACAGGAAACAATTACCCAGTGACATGGTGTCACATCCCAGAAGTACAGAATTCTCAGTTGTGAATATGGTTCATAAGTACTTCAGCATATAAAGACAGAATCTTGGTGATGGAGCAGAACTGTCTAAAACAGTGGTTCCTAAATCCTTTTGTGATGCTAATTGACCCTGGCAAGGACCATGTGATCTTGAACAACAGTCACAACCTGAGGGTAGGGAACACTAGACCACAAGCATATCTTAAGTACTACTAACAAATGCATTGCCTATCTAATGTTTAAAAAAGGCTACACAAATAGCCAATTTTCTTCATCTTTCAGCAGTGGCACTCATATCAATGACCCTTAAATTTATTTTTTTTTCACCCTTGGTGAAGCCACAGTTTCTTTATACAATTATAGTAAAAGCTATTGTGATGGCTCAACTTTACAAATACTAGCTAATCCATGAAATACAGCTGCACAACAAGGCAATAAATTTTCATTACTTCATGTAATCATAAGAGTCATTATGAAACTCACAAATCACATAATTAGTTAAGGTAACATTGTCCCTGTCCATTCCATGACGGCACACAGCAGGAGTGAAGGAACTTCAGCACTAGATGGAGCTGAGTAGTGGTCAAATTCATACCTTGTCACTTTACCCCCAGGAAAGAACCCCAGTACTCACTGAATAGGAGGTTGTGTGGACCCCACAGGTGGTCCAGGTGTTTTGGAAAAAGGGAGAAATCTCTTGCCCCTACCACAATTCAATCTCCAGATTGTCCAGTCCATAGTCTAGTCACCATACTTACACTATCCTGGTTCAATAAATAAAAATGAAATGCGGTGCACATCCTGTTCCCTTAACCTCCATTTTAAAATTATCCTCCCAGACACACCAACTTTCCCAAGTGGTCCCTTTTCTCAGGCTATCTGATCGAAATGGTGTATACATTTGCTTACCTCCCCAGTGCATGCTACACACCCTACAATCTCATTTTATTACTCTAACACCTCGTGAAGATTACAAATTATGACGCTCTTCCTTAACAGTTTCCTCCACCCCCTGCCACGTCCTGTCTCTTGAGCTATTAATGTAAAATTTGTAAGATTTGGCTGTTAGCTTCATTTTGCAAGCAACAGCAATGGTTCAATAAAATTTAATTATTACCTATCACATTCCAGCACTTCAAGCTTAACTGCATCTTCTCAATAGGCTTGTTTGTACAATGTACTTGAAGCCACTGTGCCCTGCTACATGCCAATTTGTATCGCAATTTCATGTCAGTATGACTGCTGGACAGCTGTAAATAAATATGTCACTTGATTATTTGGTATCATTTCACACGGTGAATTACAGTTTATTAAAGCAATAAATCTGTCAGTCATTCGATTACAATCATTATTCATATGTAAATGGATTACTGCAAGACTTTTGTATTACAGGAAACACCTTTTTAAAATCTGATTAGATCACACATTTCAGTACCTGCAGTACAAAGCCACAGTTATGTGGCATATACTCACATCTTACAAAATACTGTTAAAACTGAAATAATTAATTTATGACATGAATGACAATGAAAAAGGAAACATAAATATACTGTTTGCAGCAGCATCAGTCAACCACAGCATGCGTATTAATTTTCTGATTCATTATCCCCTTGCTCAGTGCAAAATTCTCTGACCAGTATTTTCCCTTTATGTCTGTAATACGGATAAACATGATGCATTCTGTCAGTTATGTTTATAGCCTGTAATGCGATAACATTTTTCATGTGCAACATGACCTGGACAAAACAAAGTAAATAATGAATGTGAAAACATGAAATAAATAAATAAGCAAATAAATTACCAGCTCCTCAAACTGTAATACAACTGATAGTTGAAGAATAAGAGACCAACTTGATGTCACTGGTTATTAAGTTTTATTTCATTTCTTCTATGCTCAACATGCTTCGGACATTAATACATCCATCATCAGGAGTCTGCGACTTTTCTACTGTGTCACCACATTGGTCGTGTGTTCTTGTTTCAATGTGTGTTGGAGTTTCGGTGTGGCTGGTTGGGGTGGTATCCGTGTGGCAGGCTGAAGCCTGAATTCCCTGCCCTAATATCAATGTCTTTCCACTACAAAATTAATCAACTTTATACTTTCTCACCTCTTTATGGCACCATCAATTGAATGTGAGTTTTCCTCCTACGCACTGCTGTACAGCTGTCAGGAGTGTTAACTTGCAGCACACTCACATCAATATCAGCTGTTTTCTGAACTCACTAGACAGATGTCTCAATAAATTTAATCTGATCTCACATTTTGAAGCCGAATGTATTTTGTTTCTAGCTAAGAGTCCAAAACATTTGAAGTCTTATTCATATTATTGCTTTCAGGAATTATGGATCACTAAATTTACATCTTCAAAAGTAGTCTGCCAGATAGTTACATGGACTGTGAAATGTTTACCACGAACTCATAAGTTTAGTCTATCATCAATACATCCAGTCAGTTCTTGAGCTGTTAAATTTACAGCTTTGCACAGTGCCCTCTAAATATCTGCCTACAATGCAGTCTCAGAAAATAGAAGCAAGCCCATAAAGATAGACTGTGATATTTTCACCTTACTGCTATAAAACAAATGGCATGGTAATGATAAACAAGTATGATTACATGATATATGTGGGATTTAAAATGGATCAGAATTAATCTCATACACAATGAAACTGAAGTTTCAAACCTATGGGCCAATGATGATCTCCGCACAAATTTTGGGAGTAATGATATATTATTATATCACTCAGCATTTGAGGCTGACATACACCACTGCAATATAAAATTGACAAAACAAAGTGATAAGTGATCTATGTGAACTGTATCTTTATAATACTACATCTGCAAAGAATATGTGGTATTACAATAATCACACAGCACCTTATTTTTGGTCTGACGCAAGTATCTGGCTGCTACATTATAGTTTTCCTGGCATATTGCTACATCAACCATAGCTAGTTCCAGATGGCTCAGGGAATTTGATGCATCTGTATTCTTTAGTGTCTGATCAATCTTGCTGGTGAACTTCTTCCTAATGTAAGAAAATATTGCTGTTATACACAAAATACAAGGTATGTAATGCTACACTGTCACACACATGTTGCACTTGGAATTACCTGAAGATTCCCTGACATCACAAAAAAAGTAAGCATAAATCCAGCATTTTTCATCCTTTTCTATGTGATGACACATTGAAATATAGTTAAACACCTCATAGCAAACAGCACACAAAACCATAGGTCAATGTAAAGGTGTGTGTGTGTCCCACTCTGTATATGCCTCTATAATGTCATCCTTTAATGTCAATCTGCTTATATTTAAGTCATAGCAGGAACGATGTTTGGGCTTGACAATATAACCTAAAACACTGAAGATCATAGAGTGGCAGTTTCAACATATGTACCCCAAGTCTGTTAACAAATATCAGTGCCCTTGCAATCTACTCTGTTAAGCACATAAAAACAAGCAACCACTGCAGCCCTGTGTTTAAAAAGCTGAAGGATTCATGCAGATGAAAACTGCCTCTCAAACTGGTAATCTGTCAATTCTACATTACTTATTTATTGAAAACCTAAAAAACTGGAATTAACCTTAAACTAATTACTCTACCTGTACATTGTTCTAATATCCCAGCATAGCAAAGAATCAAAAGCACTAGGCAAACTCCTTCTCCACCTTTTTACAAGGTCGCCTGCCAATGACACACGCTTTGAATTCTCATCGGCTGTGGCAAATGCCAAACAGGCCTGCAACACAATTATACAGAAAATGCAAAATACCTTTTAATGAAGTTTCATCTTGTGTGCAAGTTTAACATAACACGGTTTACACAGGCGGCAGTTGTTCATTGCAAAAGAGAATGGGAAGCAATCATAGCACATTGGTAAGAAGTTTCTTCCACATCTGATTGAGGATTGTGTTCAAGATCGCATACACCATAGCAGCAGCCTGTTCACTCACTATGTTATTTTAATTTATACTTTATTTAATGATGCTGTCAGCAACTTATCACTATATGCCATGGAATGATTAGATGACAATGAACGATAACGTAAAAAGGAAGTGGAACAAATCAGTCACGACCTAACATTAGGTACTATACTAGCATCTGCCTGTACAGACTGTTAAACAAAAATCCTCAGTCAGAACAGCTGGTGTACAGGTCTATTTTCGAAATGGAAACCTCCAAAATAAAAATCAGCGAGAGGCATTACCACATTAGGAACTTACTCAGTAATGGAGAACGATGCCACCGCCAAAACAAATGTACCAAATCCTCAAAAATAAAATGTTATTTTAGCATGCATAGATGTATGCATATGCACCAGAACACATGCCTGTGGGTGTTCATTTTATATTTTTGCCCCATATGCCACAGACACACATACAGACAAGCACACAAAAGTAAGACACAGTCATGAGCATTACAAAAGACACTTTTATGCAACCTACTTTATTTTTAGTATCTGATAATTGATAAATGTGCAAGTCAAAAGGCCGAACACGTATGCTTTTCTTTATTTACTTACATTTATAAAATAATACCAATAAGAATTAAATTTACAGTTCAAGACCATTATCTTTCTGCTAGTCATTATAAAGATGTCTCACCATGCAGTCTAGTAGAATTTTAACAGCACTTTGGACAAAGATGTTCCATCTTCAGAACAGAACGTATCTATCAGTCCACAGATATAGATAACAGAAACATATAGGAACTGAAAGACAGTCTTCTGCCATGAAGGTAGACGTGGTGTGTTCATCCAAAATGTTGACGAACATCTATAAGACCACATGGCATAACAGTCAAGCAGACAGCGATCTTCACAGGCACCACCACCATGAGATCCACAAATACTGGCATACTTAGTTAATTAAATTAAAACTGTTGCCTACAGGTTCCTTATATTATACAGGCAACACTTCCCACAGTCTTGCAAAAAAGTAATTAATTCATTTAATCCACAGACCTGTAATTCTGCAGTTTTCTGCAGGTCCAAAAGATATTTAGCACGCAACTTGTGTGATAATGGATTCAGTTCTGTCCATCTGTCCAGGAACATCATGAAACTGCGTTCTAGTTGGTGTTTTGCCAGATCTGCTTTATCTTGGATCACATATATAGCAGCCAGTTCTTCACAGTACTGATTTGAAAGCAAGTCATGCTTATCTTTGTCTACCAACCACCCATCAACCTGCTGAAGGAACTGTTGCTCCCGTCCATGGTCAGCACCTTTGTCCAACATGATCTGAATTTCAGACAAAAGTGTAAGAGGAAGCAGCTTTTCCTGGAACCTGTGGAGACATGTCTCAAATTACAATAAACTAATAACAAGCAACACAAAAATCCAACTGACATTCTGCACATCACTGTTAGTTTCTAAAAGACTGCCAAGTCAGAACCTAAATCATATGGGGTGAGGAGGTGAGAGGTAAATAAGCCAAACAACATTAAACCACTTTGTACCAATAACAAACCTGAAAATCCAAACAACTCGCCCATGAGTCTTACCTTGTACAAGACAGAATTAACTTTTTGGCAATTAACTCAGGTAGTGTTCAGACAATAAATTCAATGAATTCAAGGCAAGAAGTTTGTATCATGCAGGAATGGTTCTTAGAAATTCAAGTTAGAGGGTCTGAGTCACTGCAGATTTCAAAAGTAGGAACCTAATATTGTACACTCAGTCCAACAAAAATCCATCGCCGTGATATTTCGTACGTCCCGCTCAGGCAGTGACGTGCGGTACAGTTGCCATCATAATTTGAGTCCTTTTTCATTTCCCATATTTGCGCATTCGTTGCGTTTCTGTGTCTTCCATTCATTACAATCAATCACGCCGCATGTATATTAACCGAAAACAAAAATAAATTTGCTTAATATGAAATTAAAACATTAATTAAACTACATTAAATTTCC
>Ga0123355_10020009_pt1 | contig 10673 bp, 12 predicted proteins | sample TergutEmb28metaG_3_FD_89872 | JGI IMG/M metagenome (GOLD analysis project Ga0123355, IMG submission 89872) | Embiratermes neotenicus P1 segment gut microbial communities from Petit-Saut dam, French Guiana - Emb289 P1 | ecosystem: Host-associated > Arthropoda: Insects > Digestive system > Gut ...
AATTAACCAACTTGATGCACAAAATTTTTGTTTTACAATAAGTTTATTTCATGCCTCTACATGTTTCTAGCACATGTGCTCATCATCAGGAGGTCAAAATTGCATTACACAGCCTCTGGTATCTTCACACCTATATGTGTGATGATGTACCAGGAAAACATTCGATAGACTCACTACAAAAGACAGCTGTACTTGGAACAGCACACATAATACGGAAAGTACTGCAGTGTGAAGCTTGAAGCGCGAGCGGTGGGGATCAGCGCTGGTTCAAGAGAAGTACCGGGAAGAAAAGGCCTGTGACAGGAGACATGCATATCGTATAATAATAATAATAATAATAATAATAATAATAATAATAATATAAGCACTATGAATAGTGACAATAGAATAGCTGCAACACTGTATTCCGTAGGGACAGTTTGTCTCAGGAATATAAGTATAAATACCCTGCGTAAAGGAGATGATGTTCATAACATTAATAATAATAATACTCCCCTCGTTGCATAATTACGGTTTTGAACTCTGCTGGAAATGGTCTCACTGCTGGATAATATCCTGATTAAACCACCCCACACTTTCAATGTACACCGTTGGAGATAATTATAAAATTTATCTTGCGCCTCATTTTTGATTCTCAATCAGACCGCTGCATCTCTAGTTCCCGCACATTCCCCTCTGCTCACTCCGTGTCCACAACATTCACTAATACCAACAGCTGGCACCTCCGTCGGTGTGTTGTTAGCTACAGAAACCTCCTTTACATTCAAGCCAAAACCTCCTCTTTCCAGGCCCAAAACCTATTAATTTGAAATTACCCTATTTATAGAACATCCAGAAAACTAAAAGTCAGACACAGAAACGGGCTTTATTTAACGACACTGTTACGTGCTAAACCGTGTACGTGACTCGGCAGTATTCGCCGCCAACAGCGACACGTGTGCTGGCTTGTGTTTGTTAAACGTCTGCAATCCCTGCTCTGATACAAGCTTCAGTCAGTAACTCCCCTGCAAGCAAATGGAATCACGTTCTCCGGTATCATAACATCCCTGAAGACTTGAACCTGAAGCATCAGCGCTCTATTAAACTAAAATCTCGCGTTACTAAAGTCGTGCCCTTGCTTATGAACATCGCCTCGATCCTACAGCTGATAGATCAAGGTCAGGGACAGCCACTTTTAAGGCATAGTATATGTAATGTGGTCATCACAAAATTAGTATCACACTGACATTGAAAGCAAACCAAAAATATATCGACTTTTTTAACATAACATTTCATGTAATAGCTTGGCCTGTCTCCTTCAGGTTCCTGCATCAAGACACGATGCAGATCTTTTGTACCCCTTGCTTGCCACATGCCCCACCTATCTTATCCCATCCCCATTGTTTTCATCGCCCTAAAAATATCTGACGAGCAATAAAAATTACGAAGCTCCTCAATGTTCAGATTCCAGTCCCCTGTAAACCTCCCCCCCTCCCCCCCGTCTTCCGACAAACACAAATATTTGCCTCAGCGCCCTATTTTCGAATATCCTCAAAGTGAGAGACCAGGTTTCATACCCATACAAGCCGCAAAACTGTGTGTCTGTATTACAGTCGTGGACAGCACCGTCGGTACGACGGCAGCAGGCACACCTTCTGTTCCGCCTTCTATTGCTTCTTCACGAATGCCACAGCAAACCTCAATGACAAGGTTTCGGATTAGAACTTTCACCCGAAAACCCTAAACAGAAATTTCGACCAAAGACACGTGTTGTCACGACAGGTTACCACGTATCGACAGACGATACTTGCTCCTTTTATCACCCGACTGAAGTCTGCTTCTTGTCAGGTGCGAAAAATTTCAATATTCACCGTGGAGATGTGTGCATTACAATCAACAACAAACGTACACACACACATAACATATATATGTACATTCATAACTCACGTGTAAGCACACATCTTCCACATGTCCCTTGATTAAACATACAATTCAGCAACTTCTACACTAACAAAACAAACAGCCCAGAGTTCAACACTGTCGGTAAATGCAGTTTATGTTAATTGGGATTTAAACCCTCATGGCTGTGAACTGTTACAGTACAGCAGTTAACTGTCCGAAAATTAAGTGCGTGTGAAGTGCCAATATGTGGAACTGATGTGAGAGGTTCACATGCATTGTAATGTAATGTAATGAAATGTAAGGTAAGTTGCTGATTGAAATTGAAAGTTTCGAAACGAAATATACGGAGCGGGTAACATAAAGTATAGAGAGTTGTGGTAGGTGAATTGGGTGAAGAATTGGGGAAATAATGGGGCAGTTCCTGCCTTCAGAAGAATGTAAAAATCCCAGTATTAGTATTAGTGGTGGTGGTGGTGGTAGTAGTAGTAGTAGTAGTAGTAGTAGTAGTAGTAGTAGTAGTAGTAGTCGTAGTAGTAGTGGTGGTGGTGCTAGTAGTAGTAGTAGTAGTAGTAGTGGTGGTGGTAGTGGTGGTTATTTTAGTAGTAGTGGTGGTGGTGTTAGTAGTAGTAGTAGTAAAAGTGGTAGTGATAGTAGTAGTAGTAGTAGTGGTGGTGGGGTGGTAGTAGTAGTAGTGGTAGTGGTTGTAGTAGTAGTAATAGTGTTGGTGGTGGTAGTGGTGCTAGTAATAGTGGTAGTGGTAGTAGTATTAGTAGTAGTAGTGGTAGTAGTGTTAGTGGTGTTTGTAGTGGTGGTGGTAGTGGTAGTAAAAGTAGTAGTTGTGGTAGTATCAGTGGTGGTAGTGATGGTGGTAGTAGTAGTAGTAGTAATAGTAGTAGTAGTAGTAGTAGTAGTAATAGCACTAGATATCGGGTTCGTGGTAGTAGTAGTATTGGTGGTGGTAGTAGTAAAAGTAACAGTAGTGGTGGTAGTAGTAGTGGTAGTAGTAGTAGTAGTAGTGGTAGTAGTAGTGGTGGTAGTACTAGTAGTGGTAATAGTAGTAGTTGTAGTGGTGGTGGTAGCAGTATTAGTGATACTGGTTGTGGTAGTAGTGGTGGTGTTGGTGGTGGTAGTAGTAGTGGTGGGGTGGTGGTATTACTAGTTTTGTGGGTGGTGGTGGTGGGAGTACTAGCATTTAATGGTATTATTAATAGTGGTGGTAGTAGAAGTAGTAGTAGTAGTAGTAATAGTAGTGGAGGTGGTATTGTTAGTAGTAGTGGAGGGGGTGGTGATAGTAGTAGTAATGGTGGTGGTGTTAGTGTTGGTGTTGGTGGTAGTAGTAGAGGTAGTGGTAGTAGTAGTAGTAGTGGCGGCAGTGGTGGTGGTAATAGTAGTGGTGGTGGTGGGTTGGTGATAGTATTATTAGTAGTAATAGTAGTATTGGTGGTGGTGTTAGTAGTAGTAGTAGTAGTAGTAGTAGTAGTAGTAGAGGTGCTGGTGGTAGTAGTAGTACTAGTAGTAGAAGTAGTGGTGGTGGTAGAATTAGTAGTGGTGGGAGTGGTGTTGATAGTAGTAGTAGTATTAGTAGTGGTGGTGGTCGTTGTATTAGTGGTAGTATTAGTAGTAGTGGTGGTGGTAGTATTATTAGTGGTGGAGGTGGTCGTGGTAGTAGTTATACTATTAATTTTGGTGGTGGTAGTAGTATTAGTAGTTGTAGTAGTAGTATTAGTAGTAGTAGTGGTTGGGATGGTAGAATAATTAGTATTAATAATAGTAGTAGTAGTGTTGATGGTGGTGGTGGTGGTGTTAATATTAATAGTAGTAGTGGTGTTGGTAAAAGTGGTAGTATTAGGAATAGTGGTGGTGGTGGTGGTGGTGGTGGTGGTAGTAGTATTAGTAGTAGTGGTGGCTGTGGTGGTAGTTGTAGTAATAGTACTAGTAGTGGTGGTGTTGGTTTTGTTGGTTGTATTAGTAGTAATAGTAGTTTTTAGGAATGGTGTTGGTGGTAGTAGTAGTAGTAGTAGTAGTAGTAGTAGTAGTAGTAGTAGTGGTGGTGGTGGTGGTGGTGGTGATGGTAGTAAGTTGTGGTACTTGTAGTAGTAGTATTAGTCATAGTAGCAGTAATAGTAGTAGTGGTGGTGGTGGTGGTGTTTTTGGTGATGGTAGTAGTAGTAGTAGTGTTGTTGGTGTTGGTGGTAGTATTAGTGTTGGGGTGGTGGTTGTAGTAGTAGTAGTAGTGGTTTTAGTAGTATTATTTTGGTGGTGGTATTATTAGTGGTAGTAGTAGTAGTTGTCGTAAGTAATAGTAGTAAATAGTGTTAGTGGTGGTTGTGCTAGTAGTAGCAGTAGTGGTGGGTGTCGTGATGTTATTAGTAGAGGTGGTGGTGGTAGTAATAGTAGTGATGTTGTTGGTGGTGGTAATTGTAATAGTAGTATTACTATTAGTATTAGTGGTGGTAGTAGTGGTAGTGGTGGTGATGGTGGTGGTGTTGGTGGTGGTATTAGTATTACTAGTTGTAGTGGTGGTGGTGGTGGTGGTGGTGGTAGTATTAGTAATAGTAGTAGTAGTTGTAGAAATTTTGTAGTGGTAGTTGTGGTAGTAGTAGTGTTGGTCGTCGTGGTGTTGGTAGTAGTAATAGTAGTAGTGGTGATAGTAGTAGTAGTAGTAGTAGTATTAGTGGTGGTGCTGGTAGTAGTAGTAGTATACAGTGGTAGTGGTTTTGGTGGTGGTAGTAGTAGTAGTAGTAGTAGTAGTAGTAGTAGTAGTAGTAGTAGTAATTAGTGGTACTGGTGATGGTAACTATAGTAGTGGTGGTGGTAGTAGTAGTGGTATCAGTAGTAAATAGTGGTAGTGTTGGTGATAATAGTAGTGGTGGTGCTATTGGTAGTAGTGCTGTTGGTGGTTGTGTTGATGATGTTAGAAGTAGTAATAACAGAGGTGTTCGTAGCGCTGTTATTATTATTACTGTTAATATTAGTGTTAGTGGCAGTAATGGTATTTGTGTTAGTGGTGGTAATAACAGTTGTGGTAGTAGTGGTGGAAATAGCAGTATTGTTAATAGTTGTTTAACAGTAGTAGTGATAATGGTAGTATTAATGTTTCTAGTGTTATTTGTAGTAGGAATAACATTAGAAGTTGTATTGGTGGTAGTCCTTTTGGTTGTACCGGTGGTGCTGGTAAGTCCTTAGCCCAACCAGACGGAAACAAGCTCAGAAGCATGTCAGGGACGCGCGCAGTTTCAACAACATGCAGTCGCGAGCTACCATAAATTTGTTTTACCTGCAAAGCAAGACGCCTAAGGAAATTTACGCCATTCTGATAGAAACAGATTGTTTCCTACCTGGTCGAGCTACGAATTTATCAGCACACGTAAAAGTAGTAGTAGTAAAGATAGTAAACTCTAATTTAGGGAACTAGAGTCAAAATGGTGGCGGATGCTGTACCAGTTAACCTTTTGGCGCGGAATTGGTTTTTTAAATTTTAGCACACTCTGTATATAAAATGTGAATAAATCAGGAACCAAATTTGTTAGAATTATGAAACAAACTGCATTTTGAAGAGAAAAAAACGTAGAGTATATACCATGTTTAAAGTATTCAGTACCTATATTTGTTGATTAAATATATAAAATCCAACGTTTAGAGGTTAGCGGTGCGGTATGACCACTATAGGCGTCGTTACATGTCAAAGGGTAAATTTAGTACAAAATTATCTTTCTAACGGCCCAAATATTTCACGGTTCGTGCCGGAATGTAATTAGACTGCGGTCCGCAACAGACGGACTGTGTTCCGTACTGCAGCCTGCACCAGGCTGCCAATTGTTCCACATAACTTTGTAGCAATCTCGTACCGAACTGCATAAACACTTCAGACTATGAACAGTTGTGACTGAACGAATTGACCCTGCTAAGAAACGTTAAGACCGGCAGTTCGTCGATTTTATCAAAAATCATAACGGTCCAACAAATGGTTGCGGGCTTTTCTACTGAAGTTTATAATAACGGAAATAAAATGCATAAAATTAGAGCAAATGTTCGGTTTCATCTTCAAAAATATTCTGGTTTTCGTCGAGCAACTGCGCTACATTCACTGTGGTTTGATGACATCTGCACAGTTCTCCTGCACCAGCTTTCACAAAAATTTAGCAAACGGTTCAGTTTTTGACAGTAGGTACCGATGCAGCTGGTCTCCACTTTCTAACTTCGTACGAACCACTCCGTCAACGCATGCGCTCACAACTACTATCAATGTCCATCAGCAACAGCATTTTCAGGAACCATCTCCCAGTGGCGCCGAGTAACCAGATGACGTTTCGAGGCAATATTCACAGGTCGAAACGTCCCGGAACGCTCAGTCACGCCGCTCAAGACAGGCATCTCTTGAAGTAGCCGCCTGTATTCGCGTCTAGCTAACAGGCACTAATGACTCTAGACGGTAAGAGAAGTGCACTGTGGTTATTAAACTTCTCCAGGCGACATGGCGGGTCATCTATCATGTCAGGAGGATATTAGCAACCTGCGGGTAGCCTAGCTTCAATCGTGCGCAGTCATTTTTATAGTGTCATGGAAGGGGAAGAAGAGAGCGGAAGATAGGGGAACAACGCTACACATGGCGTAGGATGTCGGATTTGCAAGGCGTTCTTCAGTTGAAAATGCCATACGGTTTCGCGGTACACGAGTGTGAATGTAACTTCATGTACACTCGTGAGTGCGGCTGTCCACGCAACTCAGAACCTTGCAATACGGTCTGTAAACGTGCGTGCAGCAATACGGCAATTCAACTGTACTCTGTGACGTGCAACGGACGGACTGCCTGCACTTGGCTTTGTGTTCTGATCGCACTGATTATCACCCCCCTCCGGTTTCGTCAACGATTACACTTTATATAATTAACAAATTAGGTGCAGTTATGTAGGATAAACTTTAAACGTTCGTTACAACTGTACTGCATGTAATTTAGACATTCGGAATTACCCTATCTTCTACATCTCAACACATTTTGTATATTGTAATTATGGTGCACATACTTTAATTATCAACCAACAAATGCACTTATATAAAATTTCACATTAAAATACTTAAAATCGCTCCGACAGGTTTCGATCCTAAGATCATCCTCAGGGAGCTACGTTGTTCCTTGCTAAAGTCATTTTAAAAACGTTCACAAAATAACTACGTAACACACGACGCACACCATAGCCAGGCGCATTCCCAACAACGTACCCTTACGCAACACGACATGCTGCCACAACACCCTGTTAATATAAAGGACTTATTTTGTGAATGTTTTTAAAATGACTTTAGCAAGGAACAACGTAGCTCCCTGAGGATGATCTTAGGATCGAAATATGTCGGAGCGATTTTAATTACTTTAATGTGAAATTTTATATAAGTGCGTTTGTTGGTTGACAATGTGATTCTACGAAATGCACGGTGCAACAATAAGGATATGGTGTATATACTTTGGACATTCGGAATAATTCGATTATATATATATACTACAGAAAATCAGTATAATTCTGTTTTATATATACACCTTAGACATTCCGTATAATACTGTTATCCTGTATATACCTTAAATATAATTCTGTTGCACATATTTCAAGCATTCGGTTTAATAGAGCTGTATCTACTGTAGAAACTCAATGACTGCCTTATACCGTTTCATGTGATCACAGATGCCAGCAGGAACCAAATTAAATATTACACGAAGTGGCGACTGGCCTTCGTTACAAATACCCGTAGGCACACGTCACAACCGCAGTAACGCAGTATATCATCAAACTGACCCTACCGTTCCGAAGATGAGAGATCCCAGCGCTAGACTTTATAGATAGCATGCCTGGCGGCAGAACAGACAGACAGACAGACAGAGAGACACGTGGCTGTGCTGCACCTAACTGTATTGCATCCCACACAAAACGTTAAGCTGTTTATTTTAGAAAAACGTACAGTCGCTGTAAAGAAGCGGGCTATAAATTACATTCTTGTTCTTGTTTATGTGATTATGTTTATCGTCACACTCATCGATCTGGCACGGCTTTACAAAGTCAACGGGAGCTGTAAAGCTTTCATGATTGCTATTCCTAGCCACAGTAAAATTAGTGTCGTCGCCGCGCCGCGCCGCTGCCGATACGTGGCATTACATAAAGACACCCGGTCCGTGCAAAGTGTAAGGGAAGTGAGAAAGGTAAATACCTTGCATTTTCCGGTACACAGTGTTTTACCAAGGCACACCACCTTGTTACATGTACCATTACATTACCATCTCCAACCGACTGTTGGCTTATCACTTTCGTCCGTAATCACCCAAGTGGCCTACTAAACATCACTTCTAAAAATTATATTGTTGATTAATTTCCAGGTATAAAAATTTCATTTCCTACTTCTTCCCAAATAATAACATTTTGCAATACTTCCACATACTTTAAAAACGTTTCCCAAATACGATCCCTACAAACACTTTAAGTAAGTAAGACATTTCACCCGCCATTATTATTAAAGAATGTGTGGCTACAGCTGTGTGATTTCCGTACTCACGCACTTCTGAGACAAGAAGCCTGATGATGGTTGTATTTCACAGGTCGAAACACGTACATTTCTTGATTAAGTAAGTCTTGAATATCGCGTGGCTACAGAATTAAATAAAATGTTGCCGGGCAGACAGAAGCGTCGAGAGGTGGAAGTGAAGAACTTTCAGATCTGGACGCTGCTTTCTGCCAAAGAACATTTTATTGAGCTGTGTGGATTACCGCAATAAGGTGTCGGGTGCAGACGGACTGTCTTGTGCACTGTCAGATTGTGTGACCAACTGAGGGGTAAGTGCCATGTATGGGGTGGAAGGAAGGCACATGCAGGATTTTGGTGAGGAAAGATTAAGGAAAAGTTTTGTTCAAATATTTGGGATTTAAACGAAGGAAAGAATTAGGATAAAGGTTAAGGAAACAAGATATTTTAGTCTGGATCGCATCTGGGCTTCTCGGTACAGACACGTATATTTCAATACTGTAGTACAATCAATCCTGACTTGCGTCAAAGCTTCCGGAAAGTAAACATTGCGTAACTTGGCGAGTGTCTGAACGTCTTATTTTTAGTGAAAGACTTCTTCTTTATTAACAGGTTTTAGGCTCGTTAAATGTCAAACAAAAAGTCTGGGCTGCAGAAACAATCCACCCGTCTGATCGTCTGCCTGCGGCCCGGTACTGCTTTGTGTCAGACTGCATAACATTCAGGAAAATAGCTCTTTGCAAAAATTGTCCTGCAAGCATGGGAGACTCAAATATTAGCTCAGTGATAATTACACCACCTTCGGGGTCGCAAGTAAATTTTTGCTGTTCTTCCCCACCGTCCAGACCAATTCCGGTCACCTTACGTATTGACAATCACTGAGATCTGTGTAGCTGCTGTTGATGTGACATTTGACGACGTGAAAAATTGACATTATGAGGGGTGCCAACGGAGTGTGTCAGAAAAGGCAGCATAGCCTGTCACGTGCCTGCAAAGAGCCCTCAGAAAGATATCAATAAAAAAACTGCAACATAAATCGTTCTACGAACGCAAGAACTTTTCTATTGCAGGTCGTCTTTACCTGGGTAAAAACGGGGACTCAATTGTTATGCAGTATAAAGACCGAATCAACTGTTATACAGTATAAACAAACTGAACCAACTGTTACGCAGTATAATAAACTGGAATCAATTGTTACGAAGTGTAATAAACTGGAATCAACTGCTATGCAGTACAAATAAACTGAATAAAGTGTTATGCGGTATAATAAATTGGAATCAACTGTTATGCAGTATAAAAAACTGAATAAAGTGTTACGCAGTGTAATAAACTGGAATCAACTATTATGCAGTATAAACAAACTGAATCAACTGTTACGCAGTATAATAAACTGGAATCAACTGTTACTAAGTGTAATAAACTGGAATCAAATCTTATGCAGTATAAACAAACTGAATCAACTGTTACTCAGTATAATAAACTGGAATCAACTGTTACGCGGTGTAATAAACTGGAATCAACTGTTATGCAGTATAAACAATCTGAATAAAGTGTTACGCAGTGTAATAAACTGGAATCAAATCTTATGCAGTATGAAAAAACTGAATAAACTGTTACGCAGTATAATAAACTGGAATCAACTGTTACGCAGTGTAATAAACTGGAATCAACTCTTATGCAGTATAAACAAACTGAATCAACTGTTACGCAGTATAATAAAGTGCAATCAACTGTTATGCAGTACAAACAAACTGAATAAAGTGTTACGCATTATAATAAACTGGAATCAACTGTTATGCCGTATAAACAAACTGAATCAACTGTTACGCAGTATAATTAACTGGAATCAACTGTTACGCAGTGTAATAAACTGGAATCAACTCTTATGCAGTATAAACAAACTGAATCAACTGTTACGCAGTATAATAAGCTGGAATCAACTGTTACGCAGTGTAATAAACTGGAATCAACTCTTATGCGGTATAAACAAACTGAATAAATTGTTACGCAGTATAATAAACTGGAATCAACTGTTATGCAGTACAGACAAACTGAATAAAGTGTTATGCAGTATAATAAACTGGAATCAACTGTTATGCAGTATAAAAAACTGAATAAACTATTACGCAGTGTAATACACTGGAATCAATTGTTATGCAGTACAAACACACTGAATAAAGTGTTATGCAGTATAAACAAACTAAATCAGCTGTCATGCAGTATAATAAACTGGAATCAACTGTTATGCAGTATAAAAAACTGAATAAACTCTTACGCAGTTTAATAAA
>Ga0123355_10020010_pt1 | contig 10673 bp, 10 predicted proteins | sample TergutEmb28metaG_3_FD_89872 | JGI IMG/M metagenome (GOLD analysis project Ga0123355, IMG submission 89872) | Embiratermes neotenicus P1 segment gut microbial communities from Petit-Saut dam, French Guiana - Emb289 P1 | ecosystem: Host-associated > Arthropoda: Insects > Digestive system > Gut ...
CCATCTAGAGTGTTGAGCGAGCGCTTTAAGCGATTGCTCAAAATTGTCGAGGTGGTCGTGGGTGACACGCGGGCGGCGCTGATTGAGGGCGCGATCGACGTGCTGCGAGAGTCGGGGTTCGCGGCGGCGAGCGCGCGGCGGATCGCGGACCGGGCCGAGTGCAACCAGGCGCTGGTCTTCTACCACTTCGGCTCGGTGAACGACCTGCTGGTGGCCGCGCTCGAGGAGGTCAGCGCGCGGCGGATGGAGGCGTACCGGGAGCTGCTCGATCACACCGGGACACTGGCCGAGCTCATCTCTGCCGCGCGGACCGTGTTCGAGGCGGACCTGGACGCGGGGCACGTGACCGTGCTGACCGAGATGATCAGCGGCGCCCAGACCGTGCCGGGCCTCGGCGAACGAGTAGCGGCCTGCCTGGCGCCGTGGCGCGAGTTCGCGGCAACCGCCGTCCGGGACGTGCTGGCCGCCTCACCTGCCGCACGGCTGCTGCCTGCCGACGAGGCCGCGCACGCGGTGGTCGCGGGGATCCTCGGGCTGGAGATGCTGGCCAGCCTGGACGGCGACCGGGCCGCCGCGCTCGCGTTGTTTGACCGAGCCCGGGTAGTCGGCGAGCTGCTCGACCGGCTCCGCCCGCTTGCGGGCCTGATCGATCTGCGGCTGTTTGACCTGGGAACGTCCACGAAGGAGGGTCAGTGATGCGAACCGACGTGATAACCGGTGCATTCGGGTACTCAGGGGCGGCCATCGCCCGGGAGGTGCGGGCAGCCGGGCACCAGGTACGCACGCTGACCGGGCATCCCGGCCGGGGGCCTGCCGACAGCGAGACCGACGTACGGCCGCTGGACTTCACCAACCCCGCGGCGCTTGCCGAGAACCTGACCGGCACGCACACCCTGTACTGCACCTACTGGGTGCGCTTCCCGCACGGCGCCGCGACCCGAGAATCCGCGGTGGCCAACAGCAAGACCCTGTTCGACGCGGCAGCGCGGGCCGGCGTCGCGCGCATCGTCTACGTCTCGATCCTGCACGCGGACACCGCCTCGCCGTACCCGTACTTCAGCGGCAAGGCCAAGGTCGAGGAACACCTCGCGGCGACCGGGGTGCCGTACGCGATCGCCAGGCCCGCCATCTTGTTCGGATCGTCGGCCGCCCTCGGCGCTTCGGGCAGCGTCCTGCTGAACAACATCGCGTGGCTGCTGCGGCACCTGCCGGTTTTCGGGATCGGTGACGGGGGCGGCTACCGGATCCGGCCGATCCACGTCGATGACCTGGCCCGGCTGTGCGTCGAGCTTGACGCGCGGCCAGGCAACGTGACCGTCGACGCGGTGGGGCCGGAGTCCCTCACCTTCCGTGAGATGGTCACCGCGATCCGCGCCGCGACCGGGAGCCGGTCGCTCCTCGTGCCCGCGCCCGGCTGGGCCATCCCCCCGCTTTCCGCCGTCCTGGGCGCGATGCTGCGAGACGTGCTGCTCACGCCGGAGGAGTACCGGGCGATGGCGGACGGTCTCGCGGACTCGAGCGCCCCGGCGACCGGTCAGGCCAGTCTCACCGACTGGATCGCCAAACACGGCGACGAGCTCGGCCGGGTCTACGCCAACGAACTAGACCGCCACTACCGGCGAGCCGGCTAGCGCTTCGCGGACCGGTACGGTCCAAGACCTGGCCCGCAGTTGGGTACGGCCGGGTCATCCCCCCGCACGGCTGCTGATGGCGGACCAGACCTTCTCCGGGGTGAGCGGCATGTCCAGGTGCCGGACACCGTACGGGCGCAGGGCGGCCATGACGGCGTTGACCAGGGCCGGGGTGACGCCGATGGTGCCTGACTCGCCCATGCCCTTGACGCCCAGCGGGTTGACCGTGGACGGGGTGACAACCGAGTAGCACTCGATGCGCGGCATGCTGTCGGCGAAGGGGACCGCGTAGTCCATCAGCGAGGCAGCCAGCGGCTGGCCGTTCTCGTCGTAGCTGACCTGCTCGGTCAGCGCCTGGCCGAGGCCCTGCGCGATCGCGCCGTGCACCTGGCCCTCGACAAGCCGCGGGTTGAGCACCACGCCGCAGTCGTCGACCGCGATCACCCGGAGAACCCAGACCCTGCCGGTCTCCTGGTCGACCGCGACCTCGCACGCATATGCGCCGGAGGCATAAGTCTCCGGTGGCGCGCCTGATGATCCGGTGGCGGAGAGGCCGCCGAGCCGCGCGGCGGCCGCCGCTACGGACATGGGAGCGTCGACCCGGCGCGCGGCGTCGAGAACGCCGTGGCAGGCGTGGTAAACGGCCGTACCGCCCGCCGCGAGCGACCGGGAACCGAAGGTTCCGTACCCGAACGGCGCGGTGTCGGTGTCGCCGAAAACGACCCTGACATCGTCATAGTCCACGTCGAGCAGGTCGGCCGCCAGCTGAGCGAACGCGGTTTCGTGGCCCTGGCCGTGGCCGCTGGTGCCGACCGCGACGGTGACCTTGCCGTCCGGTCCCACGGTCACCGTTGCTTTGTCGCCGATCGTCCCGTCCGGACCGGGTGCCTTCGGGACGATGCCGCCGGGCTCGACGAACGTGGCGAGGCCCCACCCGGTGAGCGTCTGAGTTCCGTCCCTGACGGCCTCCCGCAGCGAGGGTGGCAGCTCCTCTGCCACCAGCTCGCGCCGGGTGACCTTTTCCAGCAGCAGGTCGAGGCCCGCGTGGTAGTCGCCGCTCTCGTAGGTCAGGCCGGTGCATGTCGTGTAGGGAAACTCCGCCGCCGGGATGAAGTTGCGGCGGCGGAGCTCGGCCGGGTCGATGCCGGACTCGGCGGAAAGCAGGTCTACCAGTCGCTCGGTGAAGTAGGCGGCCTCGGGGCGGCCGGCACCGCGGTACGGACCGATCGGGGTGGTGTTGGCGAACACGCCGACCAGCTCGACATCGAAGTGCTCGATCCGGTAGCCCTGCGGCAGCATCGGACCGAGGCGGCCGAGCAGGGCCCCCGGGCCGTTCGGAGTGAAGAAGGCACCGAAACTGGCGTGTACCGTGCCGCGCATGGCGGTAATGACGCCTCGCGAATCCGCCGCCAGCTCCAGGTCGGCCACCTGGTCGCGGCCGTGGGTGGTGGCGGTGAACGACTCGGAGCGCTCCTCGATCCACTTGACGGGCCTGCCGAGCACCAGCGCCGCGGCGACGGCGGCGACCTGATCGGGGTAGATCGGCCCCTTCGCGCCGAACGCGCCGCCGACATCGCCGGTGGAGACGTGGATCCGGGCAGGCTCGATACCGAGGATCTTCGCCAGCCAGTTGCGCGCGCCGTGGGCGCGCTGGGTGGGGAGTCGGACCTCGAGGCGGCCGTCTTCGGCGGGGTGGGCGAAGACGCCGCGCGGCTCCATCGCGACCGGGGCGATCCGCTGGCTCGTCATCCGCTGGCCGACCCGGTAGGCCGCCCGCTCGAACGCTCCCGCCGCGTCGCCGGCGGTCAGCCGCTTGCGGAAGGCGATGTTGTCCGGCGCGCCGGAGTGCAGCAGCGGGGCGGCCGCGGCGGCCGCGGCGAGCGGCGTGCTGACGGCGGGAAGCTCGTCGTAGTCGATGACCACGAGTTCGGCGGCATCCGCCGCCACTTCGGCCGTGGCGGCCACGACGAGAACCACCGGCTGGCCGGCCCAGAGCACCTTGTCGCTCGCCAGGACGGGGTAGCCGGGGCTGTGCGCGCCTGGCGGCAGGCCTTCGGCGCCGGGGAGCGGGCCGACGCCGGCCGCGTCGAGGTCAGCGGCGGTGAAGACAGCGACGACGCCCGGCGCTTCCCGCGCCTCGGTCACGTCGATGCCGGTGATCCGTGCGTGCGCGACCGGCGAGCGGACCATGAAGGCGTGCAGTGTGCCCGGCAGCGTCAGGTCATCCACGTACTGGCCGCGCCCGGTGAGCAGCGGCGGGTCCTCCCGCCTGATGAGCGGCTGACCGATCAGCTGCTGGGGAAGGCTCACTGATGCTCCGTTCCGCTGTGTGCGCGCCGCAGCGCCATCGTGATGGCGCGGCGGGCGAGGACCTGGGCGAGGTGGACCCGGTAGGGTCCAGACGCGTGCTGGTCAGACAGTGGCGTGACGTCCGCAGCCACCTGGGCGGCTGCCTCGGTGAACAGCTCGGGGGCGGGAGAACTCGAAGCCAGGGTTCGTTCGGTATCACGGGCGCGGTAGGGGCGCGACGAGATGCCGGTGACAGCGACCTCAGCCCGCGCGATGCGCCCGTTCTCCATCGTTACGGCGGCGGCCACGCCGGCCAGCGGGAGATGGCTGGCCGGGTGCGGGAACTTCAGGTAGGCGCTGCCGCGGGCACCGGTGGTGCGGATGCTGATGGCCGTGACTATCTCGTCCTCGGCAAGATCGGTGGTGAAGACGCCGCGCAAGAAGTCGTCGAGAGCCGCCTTCCTGGTGCCCGCACTAGAGGCGATCGTGAGCTCCGCGTTGAGCGCGAGCAGGACCGGCGGGAGGTCGGCGGCGGGGTCACCGTGGGCGACCGCGCCGCCTATCGTGCCGCGAGCGCGGACCTGGGGGTCGGCCAGGACCGACAGGGCGTCGGCGAGAGCCGGGAGCGCCGCGCTGACCTGTGTGTCGCGCTGCAGCTCCCGGTAGGTGGTCAGGGCGCCGAATGTCGCGCTCAGCGCGCCGCCCTGGGCGCTGGCGGTCCAGTCTTTGACGCCCCGCAGGTCATCGATCCCGCCGAGGTCGATGAGGACCTGGGGGGCCGCGAGGCGGAGCTTCATCATGGGAAGCAGGGACTGGCCGCCGGCCAGCACCTTGGCCTCCTCGCCGGCGGCCTGCGCATCAGCCAGCAGGCCGAGGGCGTGGGCGAGCGAGGTGGCCCGGGCGTAGCCGAAGTCAGCGGGAAACACGGGCGGCCTTCAGGGCGGCGGCGACGATGTTCTGATAGCCGGTGCAGCGGCAGATGTTGCCGCTGAGTTCGTGCCTGATGTCGTCTTCGGTCGGATCAGGGTTATCGGCCAGGATCTGCCGGACCGCCATCACCATGCCGGGCGTGCAGTAGCCGCACTGCAAGGCGTGCTCGTCCTGGAACGCCCGCTGGATCGGGTGCAGCTCGCCGGAGCCGGTGCCGTCAGGGCCAGTGGCTAGTGCCTCGATCGTGGTGACCTCGTGGCCGCTGGCCTGGGCCGCGAGCACCGTGCAGGACTTGACCGCCACGCCGTCGAGGGCGACCGTGCAGGCGCCGCACTGCGTGGTGTCACAGCCGACATGGGTGCCGGTGAGACGCAGCTGGTCGCGCAGGAAGTGGACGAGAAGGGTCCGGGCCGGAACGGTGGCGGTGCGGCGGGTGCCGTTGACCACGAGCTCGACGGTGGCCTCCTGGGGTGCGGGCATTGACAGATCCTTCGTTCCGTCCGCTTAATTGTGTCTTCAGCCGTTCATACCTGTTGCCCCCGGGTCCTCGCGGCCGATTGCAGCATAGTCTTGACCGGGTCGATGTCACTAAACCGGTCGGGAAGCTGCATAATCAAGGTCATGCGACTGTCTGCACGCGCCGACTACGCGCTGCGTGCCGCCATTGAGCTCGCGGCGGCGCAGGACGGCCATGTCACGGCCGAGCAGCTCGCCCAGGCGCAGAACATACCCGGCAAGTTCCTTGAGACCATCCTGACGCACCTGCGGCGCAGCAACATCGTGCGCAGCCAGCGCGGTCCGGACGGCGGTTTCTGGCTGGCCCGGCCGGCCACCGAGATCTCGCTGGCGGACATCATCCGGGCGATCGACGGCCAGCTTCTCGGCGTTCGCGGCGAGCGGCCGGAAAACGTCTCCTACCCCGGCGCGGCGGAGCCCCTGCAGCGGGTGTGGATCGCGCTGCGCGCAAACGAAAGAGCGGTCCTGGAGAAGGTGACCCTGGCGGACATCGTCACGGGTCAGCTGCCTCCCGAGATCGCGTTGCTCACCGACAGCCCGCAGGCCTGGGTTTAAGTCAGCCGCGCTAAGCCGCGGGAGCTTCGGGCTCCCGCGGTTCAGACTCCGACGACCGACGGCAGCTGGTCGAGCCCGTCGTCAAGCGGTTCAGACGCCTCCGGCACTTCGACAGGAACGCGCTCCACCCCGAGGCGGTCCGCCGGGAAGCGCAGGCCGGGCTCGCGGAGGGCGCCAGAGAGCACCGGCTCGTTCTGGAGTTCAGCGAGGGCGAAGTTGTCGGAAACCTCGCGGAACACGCTCGACAGCGGCGTGTCCAGTGCGGCGCAGATCGCCGCGAGCAGCTCTGAGGAGGCCTCCTTGCGGCCTCGCTCCACCTCGGAGAGGTATCCAAGCGACACGCGTGCAGATGCGGACACCTCGCGCAGAGTGCGGCCCTGCCGGATGCGCAGCCGTCGCAGCACGTCGCCGAGCAGTTGACGAAGCAGAACCATCGTCGCACTCCCTCCTGAGGCGCAACCGCTTGCCGGGTTTATAGCGAACTAAGCTGGCTGCGAAGCTCGCTTATTCCACCGTACCTGTCCGTACGGTGCGGGGGCGAGACCGCTACCAGGTGTGTTCGCTCCAGACGTAACGCTGTAATCACGGACACTCTTCCCTAAGTCGTCCTAGTAGCAAACCAAGTACCCGTTCCACCGTCAGTCTACGTACCTGATCCCGGTCTCCGGCCAGCGCGATCGTACGCACAACCGTTTTGTCACCTTCGTCCGCGCCGCCGCTCCGCACGCTCACCGCGATGTGCACGGTGCCCGCCGGCTGCCCGTCCTGCGGGCCGGGGCCGGCCACGCCGGTGGTGGCCGCGCCGACGGTCGCGCCCAGCTTGTCGCGCACTCCCTCGGCCATTGCGGCCGCAACCGGTGCGTACACCGGGCCGTGAGCCGCCAGCATGGCCGCGTCAACACCAAGCAGCTCCGCCTTGAGCTCGGTCGCGTAGGCGACGATGCCACCCCGGAAAACGAGTGATGAGCCGGGCACGTCGGTGAGCGCGGCGGCGACCAGGCCGCCGGTCAGCGACTCCGCCACGGCGAGCGTCTGGCCCGCCTGCGACAGCACTCCGAGGACTTCCGCGGCCAGTTCGCGGGCGTTCTGCCCCGCCACGCCGGCTTGCCCCGCCACGCCGTCCGGCATCCGCCCGGCCTCCGTCCGCCGCCCATCCCGTACGCGCTAGGTGGGGCTCCGCGTCAGCCGCACCGCGCGTATCACGTAGTCAACGCCGGTCACCAGCGTTACCACGACGGCCGCCGCCATGACAACCTCGCGGACCACGGGAGTAAGGCCAACCGACGGCGGCAGCACATACAGGCAGATGGCGAGGATCTGGAGCACTGTCTTGAGCTTGCCGCCCTGGCTTGCCGCGATGACGCCGCGCTTGAGCACCGCGAAGCGAAGTCCGGTGATGCCGAGCTCACGGACCAGGATCAGCGCGGTTACCCAGCTGGGCAGTTCGCCCATCACCGACAGGGTGATGAGCGCCGCCCCGATGAGCGCCTTGTCGGCGATGGGGTCCGCGATCTTGCCGAAATCGGTGACCAGGCCACGGTTCCGGGCCAGCTTCCCGTCAAGCAGGTCGGTGAACGACGCGGCCCCGAAGGCGGCGAGCGCCGCCAGCCGCCAGCCGGTGGTGTTCTGAACGAGACAGACCACGAAGACGGGGACGAGGAAGATCCGCACCACCGTCAGCACGTTGGCGACGTTCACCAGGCCCGCTGGCTGCGGCACCTGCGCTTGTCCCGAGGCCGGGTCAGATGTGACACTCACGAGCGACCAGGTCAGCGCCGACCGACTCCTGCACGCGGGCCGTCACCAGGTCGCCGGGGACCAGGGGACGGTCGGCGAGCAGCGTCGTCGACCCGTCGACATCGGGCGCCTGGTGCGCGGCGCGCCCTTCGAAGCGCCCGTCGCCGAGCACTTCCTCGACGAGCACTTCGACCGTCTGCCCCACCCGGTCGGCGGCCCGCTGCGCCATAACCTCCTCGGCGATGTCGGCGAACTCGCTGACCCGGCGGGCGATCTCGTCCTCGGCGAGCTTGTCACTGTCGTCGAATGCCGCCGCTTCGGTACCGTCTTCGTCGGAGTAGCCGAAGATCCCGATCGCGTCCAGCCGCGCTTCGCTCAGGAACAGCTCGAGCTCCTTGAGGTCCTCGGCTGTCTCGCCCGGGAAGCCGACGATGAAGTTGGACCGGACGCCGGCCTCCGGGGCCAGCGCTCTGACCCGCTCGATCAGGTCGGTGAACCGCGCCCGGTCGCCGAACCTGCGCATCCGGCGGAGCACCGGGCCGCTCGCGTGCTGGAAGGACAGGTCAAAGTAGGGCAGGACGCCAGGGGTCGAGGTCATCACGTCGATCAGCCCCGGCCGTACCTCGGCCGGCTGCAGGTAGCTGACTCGCACCCACTCGATCCGGTCGGTCTTCGCCAGCTCGGGGAGGACCGTCTCGAGCAGCCGCAGGTCGCCGAGGTCCTTGCCGTAAGACGTGGAGTTCTCGCTGACCAGCAGCAGCTCGCGCACGCCGTGTGCGGCGAGCCATTCGGCCTCGGCGAGCAGCTCGTGCGGCCGCCGGGAGACGAATGCGCCGCGGAAGGACGGGATCGCGCAGAACGAGCAGCGGCGGTCACAACCGGAAGCGATCTTGAGCGGCGCCGTGACGCCGCCGGTGAGCCGTCTGCGTACCACCGGCGGACCCGACGCGGGGGCGACACCCGGCGGGAGGTCGGTGAGATCCGGGGTGGCGCCCCGGGACCGCTGCCGGCTGACCGGGCTCACCGGCAGCAGGGTACGCCGGTCGCGGGCCACGTGCGCCGGGCGGGAGCGTCCGGCGAGGACGTCGTCGAGCCGCTCCGCGATGTCCGCGTAGTCGTCAAAGCTGAGGACCTGGGCTTCCGGCAGCTCAGCGGCGAGCTCGGTACCGTAGCGCTCGGCCAGGCAGCCAACGGCCGCAACCTTGGCCCCGGAGTCGGCGGCGGCGAGCAGCTCGTCGATGGATTCCTGCTTAGCAGCCTGAATGAAACCGCAGGTGTTGACGAGGACCACGTCCGCGTCCGCGCCCTCGTCCCGCAGCGTCCAGCCCCCCGCCGCCAACCGGGCGGCGAGCTCCTCGGAGTCCACCTCGTTGCGTGCGCAGCCGAGAGTGACGAGGCTGACGGTGCGGGAACTAGACACATGCAGAGCGTACGTGATGGCGCGACGCCCTCAGGTAACCAGGGGGCCCACCGCCGGGCAGCACGCTAGCCCATCCCGCGGGCCGCCCGGCGAGCCGGTCTCGCAGCGCGTCAGCCAACCGTGACCGGAGTATTGCTAAGCGGGTTGATACGCAGCGTCACCACGTTTACGGTGTTCAGCGGCTCGGTCTTGCCGTTGACGGTGAGCTGAATCCCCGGCGGGTTGCCGATCACCATGGACACCGGGTGCTTCTCGTGCCAGGTCATCGTGTGTCCGGGCTGGACCAGGTACTGGGAGAGCGACTTGCCATTGGCGGGGTTGTCGAACCCGACCCAGCAGGCCTGCTGCGCGGTGAGCCGGATGACAGTATCCCCCTTGGTGGAGGCCGCGGCCGTGTGCTGCGCGGCCTGCGTCTGGGTGACGGTGACGGTCGGGTGCGGCGTAGGCGTCGTCGCCGGGCGGAGCGTGTCCGCCGCGTCCGCCGACGAGTGATTGTTGTGGATCGAGAATTCGTGGTACGCACCGAATCCCGCCGCCGCGAGGACCAGCACCGCAAGTATCGACCGCAGGTGCAGGTTGCGGGGCTCGCGGATCCTGATCGGCGTCGCCGGCTCGAAGATCTGGGACGCGCGCATCGACCCTGGCGGGCCATGCTCCTCGTCGTACTCCCTGATCAGCGGCACTGGATCGACCCCGACCACGTTCGCGATCGAGCGGATGTGCCCGCGCGCGTAGAAGTCGCCTCCACACGGCGAGAAGTCACCCAGCTCGATCGACCGGATGATCGATTCCCGGATCCGGGTCTGCTGGCTGACCTGCGTAATGGTGAGACCGGCCTGACGTCGAGCTTCCGCCAAGGTGTCTCCGATGCTCACGTCGCGCCTCCATCCAGGTAAGTCCTGCCTGAATCTTCTTACCCAGCGAACGCACTTCGTCACTCAAAGTAGCGCTCGCAGGCAATCATCGCCGTCAGTCACTCCCCGGGTCCGCCCGAGAAGCCCGACGTCATCCGCCCCGCAACGACGTGAGCACCTCATCGAGGTCATCGGGTCTTTTCAGTACGTCTCGCGCCTTGGAACCTTCGCTTGGGCCGACAATACCCCGGCTCTCCAGAAGGTCCATCAGCCGGCCCGCCTTGGCGAACCCGACGCGAAGCTTGCGCTGGAGCATCGATGTCGAGCCGAACTGGCTGGTGATGATCAATTCCGCCGCGGCGACCAGCAGGTCGAGGTCATCACCGATCTCGGAGTCGATCTCGCGCGCCTTTTCCGGCGCGGCCTGGACGTCTTGCCGGTACTCGGGCTGAGCCTGCTGCTTACAGTGCGCGACGATGTCCCGGATCTCCTTCTCCGAGACAAAGGCGTTCTGCAGCCTGATCGGCTTGGACGCACCCATCGGCAGGAACAGGGCATCGCCCTGGCCGACCAGCTTTTCGGCTCCCGGCTGGTCAAGGATGACCCGCGAGTCGGTCAGGCTCGAGGTGGCGAAGGCCAGCCGGGACGGGATGTTGGCCTTGATCAGGCCGGTCACCACGTCGACGGACGGCCGCTGGGTCGCGATTACCAGGTGGATGCCCGCCGCCCGGGCGAGCTGAG
>Ga0123355_10020011_pt1 | contig 10672 bp, 10 predicted proteins | sample TergutEmb28metaG_3_FD_89872 | JGI IMG/M metagenome (GOLD analysis project Ga0123355, IMG submission 89872) | Embiratermes neotenicus P1 segment gut microbial communities from Petit-Saut dam, French Guiana - Emb289 P1 | ecosystem: Host-associated > Arthropoda: Insects > Digestive system > Gut ...
AAACTCACCGCCGTGCGAGAAATACCGCTTAAGAGACGATTTCGGATCAAAAGCGTAGTTATAATCGCCGATAACAATATCACAAAAAATTGATAAATCGAACGAAAATTCATGCGGGCAAACTGAATGTTTCTCTGCATAATAAAGTATGGTTTGGCGGTTGAAAAACGAATTGCTTGATATTGCATCCCACAATGCATCGTTTACCCTGTCAAAATGTCCGTTTGCAAAACGGCATTTATCAGGCGTGCAAGCGCGGTTTAAGTTTGAGCAAACCTTATCTTTTCCCACCAATGTAATATAACGCAGCCCAAAATGGTTTTCGCACAATATTTCTACAGCTGTTTGTGCAGCTTGCCCTGTTATCGTTTTTGCAGTTAGGTAAAAAATCTTCTCGGTTAACCCTTCACCCATGCTTTTTACTGCGGGGAATAGTGCACTCATCGTTTTGCCTATTCCTGTGGGTGCTTCAATAAATAATCCGCACTTTTTTTGTATAGCGTTGTAAACAGCAACAGCAAACTCACGCTGCCCTTTCCGATACCCGCCATACGGAAACCTACCTGCTTTAATACAAACATTACGGGCTTCTTCATGGTCAACCCTCATTTTCGCCCACTTTTGGAATTCACCCAAAACATAATCTACAAAATCGCGCAATTCATTAACACTATGTTCGTGCATAAAATTTTTTGCTGTAGCAAGGGTTGGTTTATCAATAGAGCAGTATGTCAGTATTGTAAATACCTTATCCACATTTTCCGTAAGGCACATAAAATAAGCGTAAAACTTCAGCTGCGCCCAATGTGTTTCATTATCGTATAAGTTTTCTAAATCTAAAGAAGTTGATTTTATTTCTTCAACATAAACCTCGCCGTCCTTTATAAAAACTCCATCTGCTCTGCCTTCAATAAAAATTTCAATACCATCCGCTGTAAATGTGCTATGCAAGCGCTTTTCAGAAATATATTCATAACCAAGTGCCTCTGCTTCTTTTTTTCGCTCTCTTTGTATTTTTTGATGCGCGCGGGTACCGTCTGTCATTCGGGAAGCGCTTATATAGCGCGAATCAATATTTCCCGAACGCATTATAAATTCTACAACTTCACGGACGGAAAGTTTAAGCATTAATTTCTCCCAAAATGTTCCACGTGGAACAAAATCACATAAATTTTAAATCGTTTATAATTCGGTTTATTTCTTCATAAGCCTTGTGTGTGCCTATGTCAAAGCATTCACCTTTAAATTTGTAGCAATAAACAGGTTTCCGCTTATATAACCACTGCGGGAAATTACCCGGCGAGTCAGGATTATTATCTTCATCAAGGTATTGCTTAAATAAACCCATTGTTTCACGTGTGTATATATACGAACCGTAAACCGCCAAGTTTGAAGCAGGCACGGCAGGTTTTTCTACTAAAGCAGTTATTTGGTTATTATTATCAACCGTTGCAACAGCAAATGCTTTCAGCATTTCTATATCGTCGGTTTCTTTGGCGCAAACACAATCCCCGCCAACATCACGGTAAAAGTTCACATAATCAACCAAACTGTAAGTAAATAAGTTGTCCCCGCAAATAATCATTGTTTCATCATCAATATCCATTTGCTCAATGGTAAAACTAATATCTCCAATAGCACCAAGCATTGTGTCTGGTGAAGTTGTGCCGTCATTAATAACTTTAATCTTTTTCGCCGTAGGGTAGGTTTTTGCCCACTCTTCAAAATGCCCTGCAAATTTGTCATTCGAAATCAAATATACTTCATCAATTTCAGGTATGCGCTCTAATTGTTCCATAATATAATTAAGCATTGGTTTGTTACCCACAGGCAACAGTGGTTTGGGTTGGTTCTCGGTTAATGGATACAAACGTGTTGCATAACCTGCAACAAGTAAAATTGCTTTCATTTAATTTTCCTCCTGTTAATATGTTACTATGCGCTGTATTTATGACGAAAAGACGTGCGGCACTTGTGTCTGCACTGCCTAAACAAACATACCAAATTCTTTCGGTAACTCGCAATCAAATTTCATTCCCAAAACTGTCAGTTCACTTGCGTGAAGAAGTTGAAAGCGCATACCGAAAGTTTTATTAAGCTTAGGGTCTCCATACTTTGGGTCACCAATAATCGGGTGACCGATATGCTTCATATGCAACCGAATTTGATGCTGCCTGCCAGTATGCAGCCTAACTTTTACAACTGTAAACTTTGCGCCGTTTCTTTCTCCGCAAAACATTGGCATAACTTCTGTTAATGCGTCTTTCCCTTCAATCGGCATATCAATCCGCAAGGGCGGCATTTTGCTACCCGCATCATTGGAAAGCCGTCCGCATACAACAGCTGTGTAAATCTTCACAGTTTCGCGCTGTTTAAATGCTTCATTAAGTTTCTGCGCCATTGGTAAATTTTTTGCACATGCTATTATTCCTGAGGTGTTACGGTCTAACCTATTACAGCAAACAGGCGCAAAAACACCTTGTGCCGGCGTATACTCGCCTTTATCACGCAGGTACGCTATAACACGGTCAATAAATGTGTCGGTGTCGTTAACGGTTTCGGAATGTGTTAATAACCCTGCCGGCTTATTTGCAATTAACAAATTAGCATCTTCATAAATAACAACAGGGGGAACACCACCCCGCTTCTTTGCGTGGTTCCGCGAAGAAGCAGGGCTTGCCGCTCCGTCATATAGGCTTTCTATTGTTTCAGGTGCAAGGTAAAAAGTTATTACATCTCCGTCATTTAATAACTCATTGCCTTCTGCCTTGCCGCTGTTTAGTTTTATTCGCTTTTTCCTTAAAAGCTTGTAAACTAAACTTTTTTCAGCCTTGTTAAAATATTTAAATAAAAATTTATCAAGCCGTTGGTTGGCATTAAGGGCACCAATTGTCACAGTATTATCTTTTTTAAGCATTGGCACTTCCTACTTGCGCAAGCAAATATGCATTCATAAATACATCCAACCCACCGTCCATAACTGCACTAACATTGCCAACTTCAGTGTTCGTGCGGTGGTCCTTCACCATTGAATATGGGTGGAACACATATGAGCGGATTTGACTGCCAAACCCAATATCTTTCACATCACCACGGATATCAGATATTTTTTCAACCTGTTCACGTTGCTTTATTTCAAAAAGCTTGGCGCGAAGCATTTTCATAGCACGGTCTTTGTTTTTATGCTGCGAACGCTCGTTTTGGCACTGCACAATAGTGTTTGTGGGAATATGCGTTATGCGTATGGCTGAATCGGTGGTATTCACGTGTTGGCCGCCTGCCCCGCCCGAACGGTAAGTGTCTACCTTTAAATCCTCAGGCGAAATGTCAATTTCAGTGTCATCATCAATTTCCGGCATAACATCACACGAAACAAAGCTTGTGTGCCGTTTGCCTGCCGCATCAAACGGCGAAATACGTACAAGCCGGTGAACCCCGCGTTCACTACGCAAATAACCAAACGCATTATCGCCGCTAATTAAAAGCGTAACAGATTTTACACCGGCTTCGTCACCTGCTAAATAATCAAGCACCTCAACACCAAATCCACGTTTTCCAGCCCACTGGGTAAACATGCGCATAAGCATATTAGCCCAATCGCAGCTTTCAGTTCCTCCTGCCCCGGCATGTAATGAAAGCATCGCGTTATTTCTGTCATATTCACCGCTTAATAAGGTAGAAATACGTAAATTATCATAAGCCGAATTAAAATCTTTAATCATTTGCCGTATTTCGGAAAGTAATTCTGCATCGTTTTCTAATAGAGCAAGGTCAATAAACTCCAGTAGGTCAACATACAATTTTTCAACCATATAAAACCCGCCGGTTTTACTGCGCAAGGTTTTTAGTGTTTGCATCACTTTTTGTGCTGCCTCTGTGTCGTTCCAAAATTCTGCCACATTTGTTTTTTCCTCAAGCTCACCTATCTTTGCTTCGCAACCCGCTAAGTCAAAGAGAGTTCCCCATTTCATTTAATTTTGCTTTAAAAGGCAGTAGCTCTGTTTTTAATTGCTCAAGCTCAATCATAAATACACATCCTTCATTTAGTAAAATAAACATGCCTATAGCTAACGTCATCATTGTCGTTTGGTATATACCCATAATATTAATTTTACCATTAATGCCAACACCATGCAACACTAAAATAAATCTTCTGCAGCTCATTTATGAACTTTCTGTAAAATTTAAAAATTTATCTTGAATTTATTGGGAATAATGATATAATGGTAAATTGAATCACAAACAATCTAAATGTAAAGTGAGAGTGTTCATTAAAATGGCAAAGAAAAAAGCGCAATTTGCTAAAAGAAATGCAAATATCAGAAAAACAGCAATTATTTTCGGCATACTGGCTATCTTAGCTGTGGCAACGGTTGTTGGCTTTTTCATGCTCAGTGCAACGCAAAGGGCATGGGGTATCGAACATAACGGCGAACGCCACCCCCGTGCTGAACTTGAATACTTCGTTTTCTTGTCGGCAGAAGCTATGACTTTAGATGCATGGCAGAGAACAGGGCAGCAAGTTAACTTATTTGCACCCGGCCAGTTTGACCAATCGAGAGATGCTGTAGACATGGCACGAAACCATTATTTGCAAACACTTGATTTACTGGCTTTTGCATATGAACACAACATTACCTTGTCTCCGCATTTAAACGAAATTATGCGTGAAAGTGCCGAAGCTTTTTTGCAGCATTACCGTGCAATTTTCGGAAGAGATCATAGCTTGAGTATAGAACGAATTATTGAACTTGATTCGGGGCAGCTATTGTTTGACGAGTTGTTTGAAGCCTTGCGCTTTAATGCCTTTGTAGATGAAGAAGAGTTTGATGAGCTTTTTGAAGAAGCTTGGGAAACCGATAGATGGGATTTTATTGATATGCGCGTTTCATACTTCTTTGCACCAAGAATACCGGAGGTAAATGAATTCCTTGCTGCAATTGACGGCGGAATGACTTTCCACGAAGCAAAAGATTATTTTGCTGTTGCTGATGAGGAAGAATATGAAGAAGCAAACGGCAGTGTATACGAAGAGGGCGCAATCGAGTATGCAGAGGAAGAAAATGAAAGTGAACTAAATAATGTTAACGATACAATAAACGAAAACGAACGCGGAATTGATTTTTGGCTGTTCGTTCAAAGATATAGTATGCATGAAATAGAACATGCAATTGACGATGTTAGAGAAATTGCTGAACTTGCAGTTGGTGAAATTTCGCATATTATTAACCTGCCGGATGGTTTTGCCGTGGTTTATATGGAATATTTGTTTGAACATGATATTGAAGAAGTGCGCCAAGAAATGTGGGAACAATTTGAAGCAAACACCCAATGGGATTATGTGTGGCTGCTATTCAGTAATTTTAGAGAAACGGTTGATTACACTGCTAACCCGCGCGCTATTAGGCATCTAAATAACAATGTAAGAAATATTATTGGTGCCTAATTAAAAGCTTGTAAATGTATTCGAAAGAGGTGAAGTTATGGCAAAACAGCTTGTTATTTTCATTGCTTTGTGCTTGCTTTTCCTTGCTGCATGTGATGGTAATTCCGGAAATAATTCTTATGACGGTGGCATAAACCAAGCATACGGTGATTTAACACAAGGCTGGGCTGTTGAACATAACGGCGAGCGCCACCACCGTGCCGAGCTTGAATATTTCGTTTTCTTATCGGCGCATGCAATGATGATAGATGCATTCCAACAAACAGGGCAGCCGGTTGACCTATTTGAACCGGGTCAGTTTGACCAATCGATACATGTTGTAGAAATGGCGTTAGACCACTATCTGCGAACCCTTGATTTACTTGCTTTTGCAAAATATCACGAAATAACGTTATCCCCGCATATACACGAAGCCAGGCGCGTAAATGCCGAAAATTTCCTGCGTGAGAACTTCGAAATTTTTGGCATTAATCAGCAGTTAAGTGTTGAACGCGTTATTGAACTTGATTCAGGCCAATTTTTGTTTGATGAAATTTTTGAAGTTTTACATCATAACGCTTTTGTAGATGTAGAGGAATTTGATATTTTATTTGAAGAAATGTGGGCAACTGACAGGTGGGAATTTGTTGATATACGCATTTCATACTTTTTTGCCCCCACTATTTTACAAATAAATGAGTTTATGGGGCAAGTGAACACCATAAATACGTTCCATGAAAGATTATCTTATCATACCGATAGCGATATAGCAAACGAAACTGAACGCGGAATTGATTTTTGGGAATTTATTAACAGGTACCGAATGCATGAAGTGTTTGATGCAATAGAAGATGTTAGAGCTATAGCCAACCTTAATACAGGGGATGTTTCTCATATTATAAATCTTCCGGATGGCTTTGCCGTGCTTTATATAGAAAGTTTAATTGAAAATGATAAAGATGAAGTTCGCCAAGAAAAGTGGGAACAATTTGAGGCTAATGCACAATGGAACTATGTTTGGGATGCATTTACTGCCTTTGGGGACACAATTGATTACAGCCTTAACCCCGTTACTGTTAATAATATCAATGTTAGAAGGATTATAGGTTGGCACTAAGGAAATGAATAATTATTGAGGTGAAATTATGCTAAAGCGTTCAACTGCTGTTTTTTTAGTGCTGTTGCTGCTTTCAATTACAGCATGCAATAACGGTGCAAATAACCAAAGCGATAGCTGGGCTGTTGAATTAGGCGGCAACGGGTTTCCCGTTTCAGAACTTGAATACTTCGTTTTGTTAGCAGCGCATGCAATGCAAATTGAAATTTGGCAAGAAACAGGGCAGGTTTTGGATTTGTTTGAGCCGGGCCAGTTCGACCAAACGGCTTATGCAATTGAAAGAGGGTTGGAACAGTTCAAATACGCCCTTGCATTGATAGCCTTTGCTGAATATCAAGGCGTGACATTATCTGCTCATCTTCATGAAGCAATGCGTGAAGGTACCGAACAATTTCTTGCCGAATACCGCGAAAGAACAGGAAGAGATAACCGCATAGGTAAAGAACGTTTAATGCAGCTTGACTCGACAGAGCTTTTGTACCAGGAATTGGTTGAAGCATTGCACCAATATGCTGAAGTTGATATGGAAGTATTTAATGAACTTTTTGAAGAAATGCTGACAGTTGACAGATGGGATTTTATTGAAATGCGTTTATCTTATTATGTTGCACCTACAATACCTGCGGTTAATGATTTTATTTTTACAATATTAGGCGGCAAAACATTCCATGAAGCTTTGGCATACTTTACAGACAGCGAAATAAATGACGATGAAGAACGAGGTATCGATTTTTGGAGTTTTGTTCAAACTTATAGAATGCAAGATATTGAAGACGCAAGAGCAATTGCAAGCCTTGGTGTTGGTGAGCATTCACACATAATTCAACTTGCAAATGGGTTTGCTGTGGTTTATATGGAAAGTTATATTGAACCCGATATAGATGAAGTAAGAAACCAAATGTTAGAACTTTATGAAGCTGAAATTAAAATGGGTTTTGCTTGGGAAATGTTTTTGCAATTTTTTGAAGAACTTGAATTTGAGGTAAACACGCAAGTGGTAAATTCTATCAATGTTAGGCAATTAATAGGCGATTAGGGCATTATTTCTGCAAAATGGAGGTAAACCATGCCAAAAATTTTTACTATAGTTTTTAGCATAAGCTGCTTGCTTTTACTTGCTGCATGTGTGCCCGACTATAGAGCCATGCGAGAAAGAGAAGCAGAAGAAGCAGACTTAAGTTACATTATGGTTTTTGAAGGTGAGCAAATAAGCATTGATGAATTAACCGCCCGTGTTCTGCTTCATGTAGTGCTTTTTGAAATGGAAATGGGAGACATATGGGATATTCTTGATGATTTTCCTAATGATGTAATTGATATGTTAATGGGCCCGGGCGTGGGTACGGCATTTGAACGAACAAAAATTGCAGCAGTTAATGAATTGATTGATTCATTAATTATACGCGGGCATGCAGCACGTAACGGAATTGTTATTACTGACGAAGAAAGAACAAATGTAATAGCTGCAGCGCAGGTAGAAGTTGAAATGCTTGACATGGTTTTTGAAAGCGGATTTCCTATTAGTGACGAAATGTTTGCAGAAATGATATTGGATGATATATATAGTGAACGTTTATTAGAAAATATAAAACAAAACATAGCAATTAATGACCCGCAATTTATAGAATATTTTGAAAGATATCTTCAAGCGGCAGGCAATTTTATTAACACAATTTATTTATATTCAATTGTGGCAGATACTTATGAAAACGCACAAGCAGCAAAAGATAGGTTAGAAGCAGGTGAAAACGCGTTTGATGTTGCCCGTGATTTGTCAATAGACTATGGTGAAGGATTTGAAAGGTTATCAATAAGGCTTCCTATAAGGTTAACAATGGCACCTAACGAAGTAGAACCCTTGTTTCATACGTTATTCGGCATGGAAAAATATAAAGTAACAGAAATAATGCCGGATGGTGATAATTTTGTTGTTATACGAATAGAAGAAATTATTATACCTGATAATTTAGATGCTGTTAAAGAAGCGTATATGAACGAAGTATTCGCGCCGCAATTGTTTGAAATAAGGTTAAACTCGTGGCGCAGTGCTTCTATAGCACAAATTAATTTACCTGCGTTAGAATCAATAACCTTAGAAAGTATTCAAGAAATGTTTGAATTAATTAGATGATATAAGTGATCCGGTGAACCGTGAAAACGTTATAGAGCCACCTTCGCCCACATAATGTGTTAGCCCTAAGAAATAGTTAAAAAATGACAAGGGCATGTAAGTGCGGTTATTAAATATAGCAGGTGCAGTTTCAAGAAAAAGCACTTGCCCCGGTTGAACGGCATCATAAACCCGGGTTTCATTTATTGAAACAGATAAACTTACTTGTTGAGAAACTATATTAATAGAACGCGTAGCTGCTGTCCAAAACGGGTAATATCCAAAATCGGTAATAACCATTCTTAGCGGCAACATTGTTATATTGGCAAGAAAACGAACTTCCTCTGCAGGGATTATAACATTTATTACGTCATTTTTATTTAAGCTTAGCCGTGTTATACCTGCGCGTGTTCGCATAAGCTCGAATTCGCTGAAAACTAAAACAACATAATTATCGTTAACATAAAAATATTGTTTGTTGCTTATACCTGCAAAAGAAGCAATGTAAAGTGCAGGTTCACTAGCGATAAGAGGAGATAAAGATTGGTTAATTAACCTAATTGCGTTGCAACCTAAAATGCTGGTTAAGCTAACTATTTGCATAGTTTCACTGTTTATAACTGTGGTTTTTATATGTTGTTCAAGTGCGGCGGCGTTTCTGTAACAAAAAAACAAAATATTAATAAATTGCCCTGAAACTATAACCTCAAAATGAAATGATAGTGAACGGGTTACACCGGATGCAAGTTGGATAAATTCATTAAACTGATTGTATAAATGCTCGTTCAAGTTTTCAATAAACTCGGCAGAAAGGTTGGGGTTTGCAGTTGTTAATGTGTTAGGCAATGTTACAACAGGCCGTTCGCCCCTAAGGCGAACACTGCCGCGAAACATGTTTATTGGTTCGGAAGTAATTAATTGCTTAAATTCAACTGCGGTTGCATAAGTAGTGCCGGTGTTAGTTTCAACAGAAAGCGTTATAGGGGAAGGCGTTGCTACACCAGCCTGAACAGAACAAACAGCAGAAACAATGATAGCAACCGTTATAAAAACAGAAAGCCAGCGTTTGCATATTTGTAACAAAGCTTCCAACCCCTTTCATTATTTTATTAATTATTATATTTATTTATCGCCACAATAGCAAGTGAAAATTATTTCAGTTTGATATCAATTTTATTACAATAAAGGTTATTACCAAAAAGGAGAAGAAAATGAAAAAACTTTTAAAAGCAGCAATTATTTTTAGCGGTGCATTTATTTTAGGCATGGGTTTTTCGGGTTGCGCAAGTGATGAAGATGAAACACCGCCGCCTGCTTCACAAGAATTTGTTGACAATGCAATTACACTTAGCGGAAATGAAGAACTTAGGCAAACAGCACCTCAATTAGCAGCAATTTTACCTAATGAAGAAATTGCAAGAATTTCGACAAATCATGGCGATGTTTATGTGCGTTTTTTCCCGGAGCAAGCACCGCTTGCAGTTGAGAGCTTTTTAAGCCATGCACGCAGCGGGTTTTATGATGGTATTATTTTCCATAGGGTATTAGAAGGGTTTATGATACAAAGCGGCTGCCCTGATGGATTAGGAACAGGCGGCACAACATATTTTGGGTATGATATAGCTGTCGAACATTCTGAAAACTTGGTTCATTTACGCGGTGCACTTTCAATGGCAAACACAGGTGCACGTTACTCTACCGGAAGCCAATTCTTCATAGTACAATGCTCGCGTCCGCCGATGGTTCCCGAATCACGCCTTATTCGCGAACTAGGGGAAGATTTAGCAAAAGCTTACATTGAACACGGCGGCGGAAGTACATTTCATTTAGATGGGCGCCACACGGTGTTTGGGCAAGTGTTTAGAGGGATGGATGTTGTTGACAGAATAGCTAATGTTAATGTAACTTACGGACCAGGGCAACAACCGGGAAACCCGAATGACCCGCCAAGCCGCCCTGTTGAAGATGTGGTTATATTAGGCATTGAAGTTATTTTGTACAGCGAGATTAACTAATTGGC
>Ga0123355_10020012_pt1 | contig 10672 bp, 8 predicted proteins | sample TergutEmb28metaG_3_FD_89872 | JGI IMG/M metagenome (GOLD analysis project Ga0123355, IMG submission 89872) | Embiratermes neotenicus P1 segment gut microbial communities from Petit-Saut dam, French Guiana - Emb289 P1 | ecosystem: Host-associated > Arthropoda: Insects > Digestive system > Gut ...
ATTATATAGCGTGGGTGGTAGGTGAATGAATGGGTATGGAGCATTGGTGGAATGGTACTGACAGGGGAAAACTGAAGTACTGGGACAGAAACCTGTCACAGTGCCACCGTGTCCACCACAAATGTCACACGGATTGGCCTGGGATCGAATCCGGGCTTCCGCGACTGAAGCTTGCAACTTCCAGGCCGTACCTCACAGACAGCAGAGTACATAGACCAACCCAATGCACGACCACCAAAGACTTCAGTAGCGCCGATCTTCCTGTTCGTACCGGTAGCTTCTGCCATTCAGCCCAGAACTGGAAGGCACGCGTTCAACTCAACTCACTCTGCACGCCACTAGAGCAGTTCTGTTCAACTCAGCGCCACCAAACACAACGGTAACTATATGTACCACCCACGCAGCAAGCGGACTCAAGCCACAATGATTTTGGACAGCAGTCTGGGATATGCCCAGCAAAAGCAACCTGAGCGTCCCGTGGTGCTCCTCAGTTGCTACAGGCACATGCCGGCCGCGACTGCTGCCTTGCAAGATCCATTGCGATTTATTAATCACTCATCAGGGACGGATTAACCGTGAAGCTGACGAAGCTTAAGGCACAAGGCAGTTCACTTGTACAGGCTTCTTCCAAGGCCCTGGGTGGGGCCTAGCAGTACCCTGAAATCCTACAACTCACATATGAAACAAACTTGCTAGAGGTTTCCCCAAACTGGACAATCCTAAAACTTTACATGACATCACCAATAAAAGTTCTGAAGCCGAAAGAAGCTTCTCTAAACAATCAATAGTACAAAAATGATATTTTGATTAGCCATTCTGTAGGAAACAAATGAATTATCTTTCTGCTCTGTCTACAGAAAATTATATTTAAGATATCGACATATGACGAAGCGATCAAAGGGTATGCAGTCAAAAAAACGTAGGGAGAAAGGTATTTTAGAGGAGCGCCAGAAGTTAATTACTAAGAATATTTGGTTATTTTTCTGGATGTTGCGATATCTGTAGTATTTGTCAGCTTTTCTAACCTGGTAATTTGTTGCGATTTCTCTTTCTCATTCTGAACAAAAATTCACTTTCGTACTTAATTTTCAATTCGTAGCTTTGCATTATTTTCCTTAAAGAGGACCCCAAAAATTGTACAAGCTTCAGGACCCACAAATCTGGATTCGTCCCCGTCTCAGGGTCCACCCAGTCTACAGGCATGTCATTCACTACGGCTACAGGACAGACGAATCACGTCCCGACCTGAGCACAATGTGTCTCTTCAACACCGCGCCAGAACGCTCTATGGCCCACTCAAAGGTAAGGCGGTCGGAGCGTCAAACTAAACTGTCACGTGTACACAGTGTTGTGGGTAAGAGGTACATTAATTCATAGCTTGATGCTGTCGTTAGTTCACGGGAGGGAAAACGCAGCCTTGTGAGGCGCGATGTTGTGCCGAACGATACGTCTGTACCGCCTGCTGCATCCTGCAATAAACCCACTGCCAGGTAGCCAGCCTCCCCACTGAATGCAGTTTCACCCCATAGACACACAACAAACTCGCTCGCTCGCTCGCCCATCACAGCTCTGCACCAGCTCCACGGAATGACGCAAACAGCTGCAGAGCTAGCGCAAGAAATTCGCTGTCCTCTACGTAAACGGAATGTTCATCAACATATCAATAACAGCCCGCCACGACCGGCCAGCTGAATCCAGTCTACACCCCTACACAATTAACCCTTTGACCCCTAAAGTGGTCGTACCGCACCGCTAACCTCTAAACGTTGCATTTTATATATTTATTCAACAAATACAGGTACTGAATATTTTAAACATGGTATATACTCTCCGTTTTTTTTTTCTCTTCAACATGCAGTTTGTTTCATAATTCTAACATATTTGGTTCCTGTTTTATACACATTTTATATACAGAATGTGCTAAAATGAAGGAAAAAATAATAATTCCGGCGCCAAAAGGTTAAACTTTGGAAATACCCTTACGCAATCTGAAGTGACGATCAAAACCATCATACTTCCATCTACACTTCGTCCACCATACTGTCTCTTCCCTCCGAGTCTAACAACAAAAATTTCGCTTCCCTTTTCCGATCATCCTGCGTGTTACATGCCCCACCCATCTCACCCTCCCTCGAAATATCTGCTGAACAGCACGACTCACACAGCTTCTCATCAGGCGACGTTGCTGTCTCCCATAGCGACGATGAAGGTGCAAGTGACGCTGTGCGACTGGTAGCCGACGTTTCGAAGGATCGCATGCAGCGTCTGCGATCCTTGTACCTGAGACGCGTTTCGGTTCCCCCTCTCTCTTCCCTTAACGCTGGCACACACAGACACGTCACTTCGCAGAAACGAACGCTACTGTCAGGCTGAGAGCGTGGAGTTCCTACGTCAAGCGTCGGCGTCATCAAGAGATTCGGCTCAGTTCGCCCAGCTGTGTGCTGCCGTCCTCACGGACAGAGAAGTGCTGCCAAACATAGTCATGTAAGGCACTGCACGCTACACTGCTTTCGGCCGCGACCCACAGACACCCAATTTCGTACACCGGAATACAAAGTACCGAACATGGCGGGCTCGCTCAACCTTACGCCCTCCACAGCCCACCAAATCTTCTGTCCCAGACCCTTCGCCAAGAACGCCGGTGTTCACGTAACGTGGCAGATACTGTTGTCCGACTCTACCCAAACTGTGGCTAGGTCAGCAGAACCCGCCAATATTCGTCCAGCGGTTCTCCGGTCGCTGCAGACCCACAAATACTGTACCTACACTCCTGCAAACTCTGTCTTCTAATGTGCCAAAAAGCTGCAATTGGAACAAATCCAGTTACACCCGCTGAACACTAAACAGCATCACGCACAGGCTGCTCGACAAACCTGCTTCTGGAACTGTGGCATCTGTTATTCTGTGCGTCTGGTACCTCAAGGCCAATCCGCAGCAGCAGGGTTATGTCGCCCTCGGACACATTCGGAATGAGAAAACGAATTTGAGGCTTTTCCATGGCAAACATGGGAGGCACCTTTAGAAAATGCTTCTATTATTATCAGCACATTGTTGCTACAATGTATATACAGGCAGGTAAAATTATATATCATTATTCACTGCGTGTATACAATTTCATGTCCACTCTCACAAAAGCTTCAGCAGGTCCGCATTAAGGGACGAACAGTGTGGGTGTGTGTGAACACGGTACTGAGCTGCCATAGCAGGAGGGAGCAGAGAACTTCAAACATGAGAATGAGATCGGTGGAGCACGTAGCATGTGCGGAACAGATGAAGTGCTTGCACTGGGAAAACCCGAAGTCACGACATTCGTGGTCGTGACTTGACATTATTGTCACTATCACGGGACAAAGCAGAGACCGGTTGAGAAGGTGCTGACGGTGAGGATTCAGTTCTGCTGGGACATGACGCCGTGACACTGGATAACCACATTCTGACGTTTCGAAAACACCGCGTTCTTTCGCGATGTGTGGCAGCAAGCGATTATCTAGTGACACAGCATCATGTCCCAGAAAACTGGAGTCCGTTATATCACAATGTTGCAAGGAAAACGAAAACATGCCCTGTCACAAAAGTACAGCGACAAACCGGCCGCCATAAAGCAGTCGATCTGCACATTGCACGACATACCTGACCTTTTGAAGAATAACTTTAACCTGAATTATATTTACCGCGCAGTAAACACACTCCGTCTCGGTTATAAAAGCCAGTCAGTTAATGCTGTATAGGGAAATAATCGCTGTTTGTTCTCAGATCCACACAAAACACATAAACGTAGAATTGCTGAATGTCATATTGTGCTCTAAACGGGTATTATCAGACGGTGGACACAAAGAACACGTCAGACTGCAACGCACTACTGCGATGACCTTCACGCCACCCGTTACCCAGACGTCGTCCCCATTGCCAAAAACGTCAGCGACGACGAAAGGATCTTCGAGTTTTGCGACTCGCAAGGCAACTGCAGAAGGCCTTCCCACCCTGTGTTACGCGCTCAGCAGCCAAGCTGCCTCACTGTAGGCCCTAAAGCACACAGGCAGCAGTGCTACAACTCCAGTCGTACTTCACCTTCACACTAGACGTCGGAGAGTTGTGAGCTTCACGCCTCGGCTGCCTTACCCCGACAGCAATAAAGAAGCTGAGCAGGCCGCAACGTCGGTCTGCAGACATTTCACAGCCTTCATTTGCTAAATTCAATTTCAAAGCGTCGCCTCTAACCCCGGAAGGCGCCTCTACACTTCGCAACGATCATCAGACCGACGCACACCTGACTTAGAGTCCTTCACAATTGGCGCGACGAAACGTCACTCTCTGCGTCACCGACTGCGACAGCCAACGATGCTTCAAAAACTGCGAGTGGTGTGGGGGCCACCAGCCTCTTGTTCAATGGGTACCGGAGGTAAAGCGGCCGGGGCGTGAACCTGACTACTCACCTCTATCTAGTACCGAGGTTAAGAACGAGTACAGCTATACTTCTTCTCCCTCTACATGCTTTCCAGCCGTGGCCGGAGACAATCTACCTGCACCTTTTCAGTGGCGCAGCGCAGCTCGGAGGATTTAGCAACAGCGTTCGCCTAAGTCGCGAAAAAGATTATTACCTTCGGCATGTCCGTCCGTCCGTCCGTATATATCAGCTCGGCTCTCAACGGACGGATTTCCGTCAAATGTGATACTGGAGACCTTCGTTAAAATCGGACAAGAATATCCAAATTTTGTTAAAATCGGACAAGAATACCGGGCACTTTACATGACGACTTTAGTACGTTTCACTTTTGCCGGCGACATACAATCGCCATTACGGCAGTTCAACAATGTAACATATGCATTGTTTTATCCTGTCACTCTCACATAACACAGTACACACTATTACATTTCCATGGCAACAATGGTTACGCGAACGCGCCACAATGCCATGTTGTACGTAAATTTCCTACCTTCTTACTTATGGAGTGGCCATTCACCCTGTGTTCGCTGACACAAAATACAACTTCAAACTGACTGAACTCCATCAGGCTGCGGGTTTCACTGCAATGTAACTGGGGTTCGATTCCCCACACAGACATATATTACATTCTCCACAATCTTCAGACACGCTCTAGAACCCACCTAGCACTCTATCCAGCCCATTAATGAAGGTCGCTTATACCGCGGTCAAACAGCCGACCCTCACCTCCACCTAGTGCACAAGTCATAAATGCATGGAGCTTAACTTGCAGTCCCCCATACGTCCCCATGGTGTGATATTTAACTTAGCACAGCCACAAATCTTTATTCTTGAACTAATAAGGCAGTCCAGCAACTGATATGCCACAAGCGGCGTCACCTGTTCAAATATCAAACGAAAATCCACCACCACACGTGCGAAAGAGTATATCAACTGAGTCCACAGGGAGGGTCAATGTAGACCGGACATGCGTCTACGAACTGACAATCACGAACCGTATCAGCAGCTCTCACTATTGCAGCAGCAGAGCTGAAAAACTGTCAGCGTTACGGCTTTGCCTGCAGGGGTCTTTGACCAGACATGTTATTTAATTCACAATTTGTGTAAACACAAACTCCAAACGATATTAATACACGCAGCAGCGGTGGCGTGTGGCCGAAAGCACACCGGACTTTCGCTGGCATTACCAGAGAAAGTCCGGCCGAACACCTGAAATCCATCGATATCGGGGGCTTTAAAACACTTTTCAAGTTTCCGTTCCAAGCTCTTGACACACAAACTTGGGGCGCTTCTAAGAGGACCGAACGGCACCTCTCATCTGCGAAGACCCCCTCCAACTTGTCTCAGTTTCGTCAGTTCACTGCGGGCTATCTGGACATTTCACTTTATTACCAACTATTTAGTGTTTTCTTGTGCCAAACATGGGAAGAAACCCGACAAAGGTAGTGGTAACAAACACGAGAAAAGCAACAGATTTGGAAACGAGTGTAAAAAGAAAGCAACAAGAAACTGGTTGAACAATTTCGGCCATGGCATGCAGCCCTGTGGTACACGACAAGACACGGCTGTCGGAAAGCCAAGCCGTCGTAAATCGGAGTGCGTCTGTATGGGAGCTCCGTCCATGTTGGAAGCACCATTATGGATTATAGCATTAGTAGAAACGGGTAGTTTTCTGATGAACCTCTCATATACAAAGATTAGTCTCAACTTTATATGTGCAAAGGTCCCGTCCGTACCGCGCAGTAAACACACTCCGTCTCGGTTATAAAAACCAGTCGGTTAATGCTGTATAGGGAAATAATCGCTGTTTGTTCTCAGCTCCACACAAAACATAAATACACCGTGTGGGCAGAACGTAGAATTATATGTAAAGATCCAGTCCGTACCGCGCAGTAAACACTCTCCGTCTTGGTTATAAAAACCAGTCAGCTAATGCTGTATAGGGAAATAATCGCTGTTTGTTCTCAGATCCACACAAAACACATAAATACACTGTGTGGGCAGAACGGAGAATTATATATAAAGACCCAGTCCGTACCGCGCAGTAAACACTCTCCGTCTCGGTTATAAAAACCAGTCAGTTAATGCTGTATAGGGAAATAATCGCTGTTTGTTCTCAGATCCACACAAAACACATAAATACATTGTGTGGGCAGAACGCAGAATTGATGTGTTAAACCCGGCGGTACATGCAGTAACCGCTGGGCTCTGGAGGGCTAAACTTGCGGTCTCCCCGCAGTTTATTTACGGTTCACACGCATGTCATAATTAAAAGCAACAATTTCCCTACACATCATTAACCGTCTCGCCTTTGTAATGCCGACGCAGTGTGTTTACTCTAACGTACGAATTTGGACAGACTTCAAGCTTTCAAGTGGTCAGTCCTCTTTCACATGGTTTACACGTTCTGCGCCGTTGGTTGTACGTTTTACAATTGTTCACAGCATCGCACCTACACTGCAAAAGTGAAATCTACATTTCAGGAGGCAGTCAATTTCTAAACGGTAACACAATCCGACGCGCAACAGCAAATTAGGGGCTGTTACAACAGTGCGACGAACACACCATGAATATGTCACCAGGTTTAACCTTGCAAGGCGCGCTGGTCAAGACTGCAACACTAACACACCATTCAGGCACATGAGGGGAATGGAGGTACAGCTCCACTCACCCTTAACCTCGGTACCAGATGTCGTAAGCGCCCACGTTACCTATTAAACGGGAAGGTGGAGGACTCCAGAGACGTTACGGACGTTTCGGTAAGGGTAAGAAGGTATAAGAATGAGGGAAGGGAGGCGAGAGGTCAGCCCTCGGGAAATTTCCCACCGATACGCGTGGAACAGGAGGCTTAAGTGACTGCCCGGAGCCAGGCAGGGCCTTTTGGAGAAGAGAAAACTACGCCCCTCCTGCCCAGAATCGCCAGCCCATCGCTTCCTATACCGACTGAGCCATCCTAGCTCCCGCCAAAGTTCGAACGTCACTTCGCCAGGTCGTTCCCAATCAGCACGGTCGCCGGACCGGTACGAGCATCACTTAGTTCTTTACTAAGACGTCTCTGCATGCAAGGAGACGTTTCAGGAATACTACCACATCAGCCAAGCAGTTCAAACACAGAGATGGACCGGACCTCTCGGCGGACAAGGACGTGGCCGAAGACGAGAATGTCCGTGACTGAAGCAAATGTGTAATGTGCAGCTGCAGCAAAGTGGAAATGGCATTGGTCATACGCGCTTTCACACGGTGCAAGAATCATAACAATATACCATTCCGTTTGGGAGCAGCGCCACTTTACATCATGCATTTGCTTTGCAATCACGGCTGACAGACATTTTCCTGGTTTGTGGATTGGGCGTGGAGGACCAACAAGAAGGATTACGCCAAATCGCAATCTTCTTTCATTTCTTTTTTCGGTTGGCCACACAGGTAGTCTACCTCTGAAATCCAAGCACATCTGACCAAGTTCAAGATACTTTGGCACTGTTCCTCTTAACCTAGCAGGCAGTTTCCGGGTTATGTAACATGCGACATGCGCAAACTCGGACTTAGGTACGAATTATCGTTAATTTTTAATACTGTAATCATTAAATGTACTTTGTGTGTTTCATATGAAAAAATGACAGCACATAACAATTTGAACACGCACACTCTGACACAATAAAAACGCACACAAAACGGATAAGACGTGGTAAGAGCGGGTGGGGTCAACTCCGACTTAGGGAAATTTCGGGTTACGTAACAGTTTGAGGAACGGGTCGGACACTGTACAGAACGTGTGTTCCGGGTTGTCCTGGACGGTACAGCAGGAGCCTCAAACAGGTGCCAGAAATGTAGGCAATACAGTGCTCTGTTTAGCCAACACAGCCACTGGACAGCATGTACTAGGTTTACTGTCATCCTGTACACACTGCTTCAGGCGGTACGCTTAAACCGTTAAAATGGTGGTAACTATAAGGACCACCTGCTCTCACACGCACGAACACTGCACCGCGCAACTGTTTCCCCACACATCAACCGGTTGCTTCTTATAACGTACGCGCTGGGAACGTTTCTTCGACTGCCTGACCCGGAAGACGGACCCACAAATCTCCTCCGAAACGTCGGTATCTATTAACCAGCGGACGGGACGCAAGTCGCAGAAAAATCTGCCCTGCACGGTAGCAACTGACAGCTGCAGTTGGAATCTGCAACCGCAGACGAAAACGCGCCTTGGCTCAGGCGGTCAGTCGCCGGCATGAAACTGCACGGGCCCAGGTTCGATCCCAGGTTAGTCCGTGTGAGATTCGTGGTGCACAAAGTGTCACGGTGACAGGTTTCTCTCCCAGTATTTCGCTTTCCCCTGTCAGTATCAATTCACCAATGCTCCGTACTCATCCGCATCTTAACACTGCTATTACAGTGGGCGAAGCCTGCGAACCTTGAAGCATATCGGGCAGCACTGGACAGTACTTTCACGTCTCTGTGCTATATGCATCCATCGAAGGACACCACAATGAGACGCTCGGCACTAACTGCGCTTTGATAGCGAGAAAGCTCGGCCATTACCAGAACTTTCGTGCAGCAAATTCATCGCCAGACTTCTCACGAAAACCCTAACCGCCCCTTTCACTGTCGCACTATACAGCGTCTAGCGTCTAGCATCTAGGAGCTCCCTATGTGGGCTCAAACGGCGCAGCAGTGACACCGTAGTGTCAGGCTAACAGCGTCCAGACTGCATGGTGCCACACCCAAAGACCACAACACTGACCACCCCACACCACCACAACACCGGGGGCAGGTGCTGCTGACGGGACAAGCTGCCTTCTGAAGACAAAGTTTGGATGGACTGAGGGGGTTCACAGCTGCACTGGCTTAGGGCCTTGTGCCTGTGGGGGGAATCACTTCGGATGGAGGCTTCTGTAATGGGTGTTTGCCAGCCAACCGTGGCCCGTCTTTAACCGTGCGGAATCCAGCTGTACCCCTGTACTGCAGACACAAGCTGCGAAATTTTGCCCACAAAGGGTATTCGTGCGTTTAGGCAGTATTATCTCAACGAATAGCGTTATTCCCCTTAAGAATGACCGCCCGGTCTGCACAATGCACACTGATTATGTACCCGGACAAGCGCCGGTCCATCCCAAACTCGTCACCATGTCCCAGTTCCTTATGGAATTCGGCAACCCCCCGGGCCCTTCGCCATAGTTACGTTCTAGCAGGCCCGACGCAAGTCGGAACACAGTATGCATATGGTCACTACGTACATGTATAGAAGGTACTCCAGTTTAAATCGCTACGCCACCACACTGCAACCTGATGGGTTGCGCCGCATGACCAACCCGCCACCTCTGTAATCGCCCATCAGCACTCCTCCGCCACCTTCGTCTCACTGCGCTTTCAGTCTTGCGAAGTTACAACTTCGGCGCGTTTCAAAACTGTTCGTCGTTCATTTTTTGTACTTCTTTACAACTGCGTCACAATGGAACTGCATAAGTGGACAAGCGCCTGTATTATTCGTTGCTTGTGCGTACCTGTGAGACGCGGCTTCAGTTCAGACACACAGATGGCCACAGCGGCAGTTGCACATGTGCAGTTGTCGTCGACGCAACTTGGGTTCCACCGCTTGACAGTTGTGAGTGGCAACAATAGCGCTGGGTCTGATCAGTGCGAGTTGGTCTGATCAACAGGACTTCAGGCTTTGGGACGCAACGACACGCGGGTTCTGGAGCTACCTGCACACGCAACAGTTTGCGGCACAGGAATTTACATACTACTGGTACAGGGGGTTATCACAAGTAATTAGGAGTAATAAAACTAATTACAGCTCGAGATTACACACGAAAAATAGTAACAACCCCTTTAGTGCCTAATGGTGAAGTACGTACCAGCAGTTTTAACATTCACAAACAGTGATTATTTCCCTATACAGCATTAACTGACTGGTTTTTATAACCGAGACGAAGAGTGTTTTTACTGCGCGGTTCGGAATGGGTCTTTATATACAATTCTACGTTCTGCCCACACAGTGTACTTACGTGTTTTGTGTGGATCTGAGAACAAAGAGCGATTACTTCCCTATACAGCATTAACTGACTGGTTTTTATAACCGAGACGGGGTGTGTTTATTGCGCGGTACGGACAGGGTCTTTATATACAGGGTTATTCATAAGTCCCTCCGGGATTTCCGAACTCAACTGCGCAACAACCAAGACAGACACGGCAGAAAGGAGCATATCAATAGACAGAGAATCTCTC
>Ga0123355_10020013_pt1 | contig 10672 bp, 9 predicted proteins | sample TergutEmb28metaG_3_FD_89872 | JGI IMG/M metagenome (GOLD analysis project Ga0123355, IMG submission 89872) | Embiratermes neotenicus P1 segment gut microbial communities from Petit-Saut dam, French Guiana - Emb289 P1 | ecosystem: Host-associated > Arthropoda: Insects > Digestive system > Gut ...
GTCATGTATACTACGCTATCGTCAATTATTTCCGCTGGGGTGTCTAGCAAGGTAAGTAGTGGACGGGTTACAAATGGGCCAAGTAACATCATTATAACGCCCAAAATGGTGGTTAGTGTAAGTGCCGCGCCCACGGTATGGGATAGGTCTTCCCGTTTTTTTGCACCAAAATATTGGGAAACCATTACCCCGGCACCCATGGAAATACCCATCATAACAACCATAAGTAGGAAGAACATGGGCATGGAACTGCCCACCGCCGCAAGGGCGTTGTCGCCTACAAAATGGCCTAAAATTATCATATCTGCTGTGGAATACATTTGCTGAAACAGGTTGCCGATAAGTAGGGGGATGGTGAAGAGTAGCAGTGACTTCCACGGCTTGCCCTGGGTCATATCTATGCCCGAGAGCATGGCTTGAAAACGCCGTAATTCTTTTGTTATGCTTGTCAAATTAGTACCGCCTGTACAGCCCTATTACTTTGCCCTGTACATCGCAATCCTGTACTATAATTGGCGCGAATGATGCGTTGGCGGGCTCTAGGCGAATATTTTCGCCGTCGCGGAAGAAACGCTTTACAGTGGCAGAGTCGTCTAATAGTGCGATAATAATATCGCCATCGGTAGCTGTTTTTTGTTGGCGAACAAGTACTAGGTCGCCATCGAAAATGCCGTCTTCTATCATGCTATCGCCTTTTACATGCAGCATAAAGCAGCTGTCGTTTTTGATGTAATCGATAGGGATTGGGAAGTAATCTTCGATATTTTCATCGGCCAAAATGGGGATACCGGCTGCTACATTGCCGATTATAGGCACATTAACAAGCTCACGCGAGTTTTGGTAAAAATCTTCTTCCAAAATTTCTGTAGAGCGGTTTTTTGTTTTACTGCGCCTTATATAGCCTTTGCGCTCTAGTGATTCAAGATGCGCGTGAACGGTGGAGGTGGAGCTTAGGCCAACGGCGTCACAAATTTCCCGCACTGTGGGTGGGTAGCCGTTTTGGCGGATTTGGGCTTTTAAAAAGTCCAGGATTAGTTTTTGCTTTTGGGTTAGAGCTGTCATTTTTTTCGCCTCTTTCGAAAGTTTATTCTTATTATATCATGGGCACAAAATTTCTGCCACTATTTTTATGTTCTCTTGTACCTGGTCGCTATCTTTTGGGAACATTCCTACCATTACTGTGTCGATTGGTTTTATACTACGATAGGTTTCTTCGAATGCCTGGCGTACATCGGCTGGGGTTTGTGCGCGGCGGCTTGCACCCAGTACCTTAAAGGCTATGCATGGCTTTGGTGTGTTTTTGATTGCTTCAAAGGCCAGAGCGCGGTCTTCTTCAAAAAATGGCTCGTCGAATTGGGGAAAGCCTGTTATAGATGAAGAAACACGTTCGATACGGCTTAAATTGTACACACACACCATGTAAAAATCTACATCCCAGCCCTCGGTGTCGGACTGGCGCACGACTTCGGGCATATGGGTGCAAAGGCCAACGGCCAGGCCTGTTTTGCGAATTATTGCCAGGCGTTCTTTTATTTCGGCAATATTTCCTTCCTTATATAATGCGTCGGTTATTGTGCCGTGCAGGTAGATTGCCACTGCGCCGTGGCGTTTGCAGTTTTCGACATGGGTTTCGAAAGGCGCTAGTTCTGGCGCGGTTTGGGCGACCCAGTTCATGTTGCCGCCTTGGTTGCGATATTCCCGTAACATGGCCAGCATTTGGGCGTCGTTACGCACAGAGAAGGTGCTAAGGCCTAGTTCCTGGGCGCGGAACATGGTTTTCTTGATATTCTCCATGGTGAAGTAGTTTAGCATTTCCTCGTTCATTTCATGGTTGCAGTGGCTGTGGCCTTTGAATGGGTTGCCGCCTAGGATTAGGCGTGAGACTTGGGTGTTACCCAGCTTAATGGTTGGAATTTTCATGGGTATGCTCCTTGTGTGGCTTTTTACATATACTATAACACGAACCATCAAGGAGTGCGATATGCAAATTGAACAACTTACATTACAAAAAATCCGTGGCAATTTAGTGACATTGGAACTAACAAAAGCCCAGCCACCCCCGACCTATGAAGAAGTTGTTACCATCGTGGCCGATGGCCAATCGCCGCGCTTAGGACGGGTTATGCAGGTCTCAAAAACCCACGCAACTGTTTTGGTTTTTGAAGGCACAGGCGGGTTGGGCTTGAACACGACCACGATTTTTACCGGCAAAAGTTTGGAAATGGAAGTATCTGAAGGCATACTTGGTCGTGTGTTTGACGGGCTGGGGCGGCCTATAGACGGCTTGGGTTCTACTCCACAGGGCGAAATGCGAGATATTGCGGGAAATACCATTAGCCCCACTGCCAGAGTTTACCCGCGGAATTATATACATACTGGTTTTTCTGCCATAGACGGCTTGGCTACCTTAATTCGTGGGCAAAAACTGCCCATTTTCTCTATGGACGGGCTGCCCCACAATCGCCTTGCGGCGGAAATTGCGACCCGTGCTTCAATTGCCAAAGGTGGAAAATTTGCCGTGGTTTTCGCCGCTATGGGCGTGACGTTTGACACGGCCAATTTCTTCCGTAATATATTTGAAGAAAGTGGTGCAGACCACCGCACGGTTATGTTCTTAAATTTATCAAACGACCCGGTGGCGGAGCGGATTGCCACGCCCCGTTTTGCACTTACAGCAGCGGAATATTTAGCTTTTGAGCTAGGCTATCATGTGTTGGCTATATTAACAGATATGACCGCCTACGCCGAAGCCGTACGTGAGATATCTTCCAGCGCAGGGGAAATACCCAGCCGCAAGGGGTATCCCGGCTATATGTATTCGGATTTGGCCAGCATATACGAACGAGCGGGCATTGTGAAAACTTCTACCGGGTCGCTTACGCAAATTCCCATTTTAACCATGCCGGGGGATGATATTACGCACCCCATACCCGACCTAACTGGCTTTATAACCGAGGGGCAAATTGTGCTTTCTCGGCGACTTTTTCAGCAGGAGATTTTCCCGCCTATTGATGTGTTGCCGTCGTTGTCGCGGCTTATGAAGGATGGGATAGGGGAGGGGTATACCACGGCCGAGCACCCGCGGTTGGCGGCGCAATTGTTTGCAAAATATGCGGCTGTGGGCGACGTGCGCGCCATAGCCAGTATTATAGGAGAAGATGAATTGACTGTGGAGGAAATTGCACTGCTGGATTTTGGGCGGCGGTTTGAGCACGAGTTTGTTAGCCAGCGGGAAAACGAGAGCAGAAGTTTGGTGGACACCTTGAATATAGCTGGGGAATTGGTGTAAAATGAGGGGAGATTTAGTATGCGAAAAAATTCAACTGGTTGGATTTGGTTACCAGTTGAAATTTTCCTAGGAGAATTTTCATGACTATTGCACTAGTTGCCATAAATGCGAAGTACATACATTCCGCGCTTGGGGTGTACAGTTTGTACGCTTACCTTAGCGAGGAGGAAAAACGCCATGTTCGGGTGATGGAATTTACCATTAACCAGGCAGAGGATTTTATAGTTTCGGAAATTTTGCGAGCACAGCCAGATGTGTTGGCGTTTTCTTGTTATATTTGGAATATTGGGCTTGTGGAGTCGTTGATTGAAACTTTTAAGAAGGTTCTGCCGGAAGTGCCTATTGTGCTTGGCGGGCCGGAGGTTTTTGGTGATACGGCGGAGTTGTGGGGTGTAGACGCTGTTGTGCAGGGGGAAGGGGAAGAGGCGTTTCGGGCGTTGGTGCGTGGGCGCATGGAAAATCTCGGTAATGAAGCTGTACCACTTGATACTATTCCATTCTCATACCCCAACTTCGACCATCTAGCAAACCGCATAATCTACTACGAAACATCCCGCGGCTGTGTAAACCGCTGCGGTTTTTGCCTATCTTCCGCAACCACAGGAGTGCGCTTCCTCTCCATGGAGCGGGTAAAGGAAGACCTGGATAAATTCCTGGCCGCTAGTGTCAAGCAAGTAAAATTTGTAGACCGTACCTTCAACTGCCACAAACCCCACGCAATGGAAATCTGGCAATACCTAATCAAACACGACAACGGCACTACCAACTTCCATTTCGAAATTGCAGGCGAACTACTGGACGATGAAATGCTAAACATTTTAGGACAAGCCCGCAAAGGCCTATTCCAATTCGAAATTGGCGTGCAGTCCACTAACCCGCAAACATTGAAAGCGATAAAACGCAAAACCAACACGACAAAAATTTTCGACAATGTGGCAAAGCTGAAATCATACAAAAACATTCACTTGCATTTGGACTTGATTGTAGGCCTACCGCACGAGAACTACGAGTCATTCAAAAAATCCTTTAACGACGTTTTCGCTTGCCGCCCGCACAAGTTGCAGTTGGGTTTCTTAAAGTTGCTAAAAGGCAGCCAACTTCGCATAGAAGCTGATAAACACGGCATTTTGTACAAAAATCACGCCCCATACAACGTACTGCAAACAAATGACATTACTTTTGCGGAAATAAATCTGCTGCACAAAATCGAGCATATGCTGGAGACTTTTTACAATGGCACAGGTTTTTCCGCCACGGTGGAATTTTTGCTGCAAAATTTCCCGTCACCATTTGGCTTATTCCATGACATTGCTCTGCACTGGGAAGAAGAAGGCTACCATCTTGTTTCCCACAAAAAAATGGCGTTGTATACATTCCTGTACAATTTTGCGTCGCACAGCACAAGCCTACGGGCGCCCCTTGGCGCGCCCGAGCATTGCGAGTTTGTATCAATTGTGCGCGAACTTCTGAAGTATGATATGCTATGCCAAGAAAATGTCCGCACTTTCCCGCAATGGATAGACGAATATTACCAGCCCGACAACCTAAAAATAACAAGAACCACGGCCATCCACACCTTCGAGTACGATATTTGCAAATGGCTAAGCGATACAACCAAAGCATTGGCAGAAACGCAATGTAGCGTGGCGTTTGACTATACAAAAGCCGAAAGGAGCAGCCTCCATGCCAGTATCACCAATGTCATTCCCAGCACATGAACACGGGACTATCCAAAAATATTTGAATGAACGTGGCTATTGCTACACCACAAGGGTATACAAAGAAATCGACAAATACAAAGTTGGGGAATGCTACAAATCACCGTGGGGCGACGTTTTGAAGATAGATGAAGTTAATAAGTATTGGAAGGTGTCAGACCGTCCGTTTTACGATGAAATGTCTGATAGCGAGATAGCGGAAATTCGTATGTATTCGGAAGATATGGGATTGCCGTTCGAGTTTATTAAGTTTTCCAGAGAATAAGTCCAATGAAAGGGGCAAACACCATGCCATTACCAATGACCCACCTAAGCGTTGCCAACCGACTAATTGAAATTGGCCTGCAAATAAAAGACGAATCCCAATTTTACCTAGGCGCAATTTCCCCAGATGCCATCCATATGCGCCCAAACGCAGACCGCGCTGCAAAAAATGTCACACACTTAATTCCCGAAGGCAAAAGGGTGATAGAGTGGTACGATACAGATGAGGCCGAATGCATAAAGCGCATTATCGAATTTGTTGCGTCTAATAAATCAACAACAAACCCAGATTTTCTAATGGGCTACGCCGTTCATATACTAACCGATATGTACTGGACAACGTGGGTGTACCAAAAGTTTGTGGTTGAATACCAAAAGTCCGACGCGGTGTACCAAAAATCTGCCGCCCCACCCCAAGACCAGCAAAAAGCATACTATGAAGATACCGACATTGTAGACTATATCCAATATACAATAGCCCCCTGGCGGGAAGATGTATGGCAGTTATTGCAAAACACCGAGTATTCCAATTTCCTAAACCTACTTTCCGCAGATGAAATAAAGAAATGGAATGAGAGAACACTAAACTGGTACACCGCCCCAGAGAACCAATATAAATTTGAAGGTACGCCAAAGTACATTACTCAACAGGGTATCGAAGATTTTATACCGAAATGTGCGGAAGCAATCGCATCAAAAATAAACAGATTGGTATGATAAACCAGTGAGAATATTCAAAAACTTCTACACCCGCACCCGCCATTTTGCCAAAGCAAACCCAACCACCGTCAACTACGGCATAGACGGCATTCTAGTTTTTGGTGCAATGACAATGGCCGCCAACAACAATAACCTTTTCGCTATGCGACTGGGGGCAAGCGATTTTCAGCTTAGTTTACTGCATTTTTTCCCAAGCCTGTTCGGGTTGCTTCTTATGATACCCGCAGGCTTTTTTGCCGATAGCCTAAAAAATAAACGCCACATGGTATCTGGTACTTTACTAATGGCATCGGTATTTTTTCTTGTGGCAAGCCTGTCGGCCTTTATACAAAGCCACACGGTTTATTTCTTTTTGCTATTTGTATCCCTGGCAACAACCTCGGTAAACGGACTGTATAACCTAGCCTGGCTGGCATTCTTCCCAGAAGCAGTGCCAGAAGAAGAGCGCAACACCGTGCTAACCTTCCGTGCGCGCATGACAATGATTGTGTCGTTGTTTACACCGTTTATAGTTGGCGCAATCTTGGCCGCTGTGCCCAGCGAAGAAGGCAAAATTATCACTCACCAAATTTTCTATGTAGTTTCGGCATTGCTGATTGTCCTAAACGCCCTGCACGTCCGCAGAATAAAAGCAATTCTACCCGCAAAGCCACAGCGCATCACCCGCGCAGAAATGAAGCTGGCAGTGCGCGGTCTTTTGGGCAACAAAAAATTCCTGTTATTCACGCTGCTCATCCTGTTTTTTCACATAACCTGGCATTTTGACTGGACGTTGTACTTCATCGGCCAGGCAACTTACCTGCAAATGAACGAGTTTATGCTAATGATGGCACCTATTACCACCACCATTGCGCAACTCTTGACCATAAAGTTTTGGAGCAAGCTAAACACAAAAATAGGCCCAGAAAAGGTGCTAACCTTTGGTATCCTAGGCCTTAGTTTGAACCCAATTGCCATGATTGTGGGCACAAGCCTGCCCGCGCCAATGGGGATGTATGTGTTTGTGGTGCTTCACTTTTTAGCTATGTTAACTTTTGCGATTGTTACGCTGAATGTGTTCCAATGCTTGTTAAATGTATTGGGCGAAGAGTACCGCAGTTTTACAATTTCCATTTATTCATGCTTGATGATGATATCTAATGCCGTAATGCCACTGGCTGGCGTGGCACTTTACAGCGGTCTTGGTGGGAATTTGAACGCGCTGAGAATAGCGTTTTTGATTGGCTTTGTCATGCGGCTTGTGGCGGCTGGGCTGTGGTGGCTGCGTGTGCGTGGTATGGGCAAAGTAGTGCTGGAAAAATAATTTTTCCGAAACACTTATCTTTTGCCATCTCCTTTTACTATGTAGTTAAACGTAGAAAAAAGGAGAAATCAAACATGTTCACTACAGGTAAATCTACCATCGCTCGTATTATTGCCGGTGTATTCTACATTCTATCTGCCGCAGGTAGCGTAGGCGTTGCCCTGCTAATTCAGCGTACCATCGATTCCGTCGCGACAGGGGAAGTCAGCATTCTCGTTACGTCAATTGTCATGCTTTTGGGCATAGAACTTACGAGTTTTGTCGTTACAATGCTAGCCATAACCTTTAGGCTCACCTATGCAAAGGAAATGCTATTGGTGTCAAAACGCCACCGACTTAATTTCCTGTTTAAGAAGCGGCAGCAATCCCCTGCGGAAACAGACAGCAATAACCTAAGTTTTTTCACCACAGACGCGGATATTTTGAATGAATCATACTTTAGCAACAAGGCGCGTTTACCGCTGTACTTTGCGGAGTTTATATTTGCAATGGCCGCTTTAATATGGATAAACTGGATTGTTACTGTGGTGCTAATTGGTGTGACCATGTTGCCGATACTCGGCACTGGCCTATTTGCCAAAGGAATGCAACGCCGCAAGAAAGCCTATTCTGATGCTGCCGCTGGTTATGTAGAAACCGTGCGGGAATGCCTGGATGGCAAAAAGGAAATTGTAGCCTTCGACCGCCAGGATGTTTTTCTAGCTCGTCACCATGCGGCCAACATAAATATAGAAAACGCGCGCTTCAAGTCCGCTTGGTTTGAGGTTTTTGCCAATAATGTTACCAACCATTTAGGTAGCCTTACTTTTATTACGGCCATCGCCCTTGGCTCGTACTTTGTGATAATTGGCAACATGACATTTGGTGCTATGATAGCCATTGTTCAACTACTCAACTCCGTGATGAGCCCAATCAATAGCTTGTCCCAAGTTATCAATGGCATACGTTCTTCCAAGGAAATTGTGGCAAAGGCAATGGAAAGCCATGGGGAAGAAGAAGTGAAAACGAAAATCGACGGCTTCACCCACAGCCTGGAAATAAAAAACCTGGGTGTAGCTTATAGCGAAGATGAATACGCCTTGCAAGGCATGAATTTGTCATTCAAAAAAGGCGGCAAATATGCAATTTTCGCGCCAAGTGGTTATGGAAAAAGCAGCATAGCTCGTGCGATTGCGTTGGAGTTTACCCAGTTCGACGGCAGCATTACCATAGACGGCAAGGAAATACGTGAAATAGACGAGCAGAGTTATAACAAGGTACTGCGTTATGTACGGCAAGACCCGTATGTGTTTAATGACACCGCCGCCCAAAATCTCACATTCTTTGAGCAAGAGCATAGCAAAGAAAACTTTGATAGGGTTATGGAGCTTACCCGTGTGAAAGAATTTTTGCCAACCGCGCAGGATTTAGAGCGTAATATTTCCAATACATCAGGCCTATCTGGCGGGCAAAAACAACGGATTGTACTGGCCAGAGCATTGTTATATGCACCAAAAATTCTGGTGCTGGATGAAATAACCGCTGGCATAGACCTGGAAACGGCGTACAATATTCTGCAAGATTTGTTCAAAGATACAGAATTGACCTGCATAGTTATAACCCACGAAAGCGACAAGCGTTTCCAAGGGTTGTTTGACGAGGTTATTAAATTGGAAAATGTGAAGGCAGAAACAGCGGCGTAGCTTTAATATAAGGAGGCCAAGCGTGACAAATTACCTGGAAGACCTAACCACAAGCTATCTCCCGGCCTTCTTCGCCTTCGGCATGAAAAACACCACAAACGCCCACGAGGCAGAAGAATTTGCCCAAGAAGCCGCCTACCAATGTGTTCTGGCCATAAACAAAACCCAGAAAATCCAAAATTTCAACGCATTCGTATGGGGCATTGCCCACAACACCTACAAACGCTGGTGCGCCCGCAAAAAACACGCCACACTTACTTCTAATGTAATCGCCCCATACACCCCGCCCGAAGCCGACATTATCCAAGAAGAAGAAAAACGCCGCATTCATCTGGAACTTTCCCGCCTAACAGACCTGTACCGCAAAACTATAGTCTGCTTCTACTATCAGGAAATGTCCATTGCCGAAACCAGCGAAAAATTGGAAATATCCCTAGAAATGGTAAAATTCTACTTACAAAAAGGCCGGAAAAAATTAAAGGAGGCGTACACCATGCCCGACAATACAGGCGAAAAGAGCTTCAACCCATCCGAGTTTACAATCCTGCAACTTGCCATAGACATGACAAAAGTTAATGTCTGGGAAGTTTTTGCCCGCAAACTGCCCTGCCAGATTGCCTTAATATGCTACGACCAGCCAAAAACAGTAAGTGAAATATCTTTGGAAACAGGCGTGCCAGCCGTGTACCTAGAAGAAGAAATTTCGCTACTAACAGACGCAGGGGTGGTGGTAAGCCCAGTGCGAAATAAATATCGCACAAATTTTTCTATAATGAAGAAAAACGCGCTAAAGCAGCTCATGCTACAGTTTACAAAACTGCACGAAATTTACGCGCCATATGTAATAGAAATGTTCGATAAATATCTTCCGCGCCTAAAAGAATGTGGCGTATTCAAACACGAAGTGCCAGACCAGCGATATGCATGGTTTTTTCTAGGCCATGTGATGCATTTTGCAAATACTCCAATTTCTCAAGACACCCCCGCTCCAGTGATACTGTCCTGTGGTTCTCGTGCTTTCATTTTTGCGAAAGAGGCGGAGTTTTCCCCTTGGACGATAAGCCGCACCCCTATAAATGTCGAAGGCGCGACGGTAATGCCTACCGATATGGGAATGCTCAGTAACCCTTTTCAATCCCGCTCCTATAATGACCTAAGCGGCCAAGGCAAGGCACAAGCCTTGGTTGACGTGTACCATGGGCATGTGAAAGACGAAGATATTGAAATATACGCCCAGCTATTGGAGGATGGTTACATTATCAAGGAAGACGGTGCGTTATATTCTAACGTGGCAACTTTAACGCCCCAGGCTACCGCGCTTTTTGCAGAAATAAATCAAGAATTGGGCAAAATACTTTCGCCGTTATGTATGGAACTGCACGCTAACGTGTGCAGGATTGTGAAAGCCACAATCCCTCCCCAGCTTAAAGAATTTGCGGAAGGCTACACCCAAACATGGGTTGAATTTTATGCATATATCTGTTTTTGTGAGGCGTTGTATGGCAAAGGGTTTATTGTTGTGCCAGAGGATGGCGATAAATCTCCTGTGGCCTGTGTTGTTGCGCTAGAGTAATTATTACTCCGCACGCAAACAGCAAGAAAGTCGCACATAATTTTTCACGCACCTGCTTTGCCACAAGAACCTTGCGTACTTCTAGTACGCCGCGGTTATTGCGGCTGCGCATCTGCGCGGAAA
>Ga0123355_10020014_pt1 | contig 10672 bp, 8 predicted proteins | sample TergutEmb28metaG_3_FD_89872 | JGI IMG/M metagenome (GOLD analysis project Ga0123355, IMG submission 89872) | Embiratermes neotenicus P1 segment gut microbial communities from Petit-Saut dam, French Guiana - Emb289 P1 | ecosystem: Host-associated > Arthropoda: Insects > Digestive system > Gut ...
GCTTAAGGTTGCTCGGAATATGAAAAACGAAGGGCTTTCCGATGAAATCATCGCTAAAACAACAGGACTACCTATTTTAGAAATAGGAAAACTATAATTGAAAATGCCTGCGATTTTGGTGGCCGCAGGCATTTTTTGTTGTTGGTGCAGCCGGGCGTCTTTTTTTCTCGGCGGTTGTTAGCGTATTTATTGCATCAATCTCAACGCCCTCGCGGTCAACTTGATAGTTCAATTAGAGCCTTCATAAAGTGAATGGAATACTCTAACTGGTCTTCTCTAAAAGTTCTGGCGATAGCAGTTAGTTGTTCAATTAACAATTCTTTGCTGGTAGAGTTAAACATTGCAATTTCAGTACCATGATAAAAATCCTCAACAGGTACATCAAGTGTTTTTGACAGCTTATGTATAGAATAGCTTGGTATACTTCTGTCGCCGCTTTCTATTAAGCTTATGGTGGCAACGGTTACATTCAAAAGTTTTGCGAAGTCTTTTCTAGGCATACCTAAGCCTGTCCGTAATTTTCTGACATTGTTGCCAACTATTGCATCAAACTGTTTTTTGCCGATTTTATCGTATTCAACCTCGTATTTAAATTCCCTAAGTTCATCTTGGAGTACTCTGTAAAATTCCAATTCCCCTTTTTCCTTAAAAAACTTAAATGTGCTGTTTATAAGATCAGTGTCTTTGTAGAAAATGCCCTCTCTTACCTTGACGAAACCATTTTGGTAGATAAAATCTTCACCTGCGCATAAAGGTTTAATTAAGTCGATATATTTAGAAAATAACATTGACAAGTCTTCATTTGATTTTTGAATATCTTTTTCGTAAAACTTTGCTCTTAGTAAACGAGATGTGGCATTCAATAAAATATTTAGCTTAATACGATGGTATAGCCTTTCATGGGAATGATTTTCTAACTCATCTAAAGCTTTAGTCACATAAGTGTGAGTTTGCATATATGTTTCGGCATAATGTACAACACATTGTAAAATTCTAATGTCATATAAATCCCATTTAGATGTGCTATTTAGCCTTTCAAAAATCGGAACAGATAATTCGCAGCAAGCTTTTAGATCATTGTATTTGTAGTCCATTTCAAATGTTTTAAGTATTATTAAAGCATCCCTAATTTGAAGTTCGTTTTTATTGTCTTTAAAATATTCTTGTAGTTTGATTTCTACTTTCTTACTTTTGTCTGGCCAAAAATTACCTCCGGTAGCAAATAATTCGTTAAGCAGTTTGTGTTTAAGTTCCATATTGATGCTTCCCCCCAATTTTTTTGATTACTTTTCAGTTTGATATGAAAACATTATCACAAAAATATGTCTATTGCAACAATAAAATGGAATTTTTTGCAAAAAAATGATGTCTTGCTAATTATAAACAAGTCATCATTCTTTTGTACATTACAGTATTAATTATTAAGAACACCATGTACCGCCACGACCTAAAATTCGAATAAACCAATCACAAAAACACTCCATAATGATATCCTCCCCTCAATCTATATGTTGCTGGGTATAAATAACACACATCCATGCTTGTGTCAAGAAAATTTATTAGACATCTACACCAGCTTAATTTACCTGTATATATGATAAACACTGGCTTTAAACGCTTTTGGCAAAATCATCCCTCTGTCGATTTTTGGAAATAAATGGTTTAAAAACAAGTAAAGACGACCACTCTCGGTCGCCTGCGGATAAAGAATTCCTTATTGGCGGGCGTAGATGACCCGGGTGTAATTGCCTGTATATTAAAACTTATTTATTTTTTGGGATTTATAGTGTCCGCAGGCATCCGAGATTGGTCGTCTCTACATAAAATAAACGATATCTGAAATTTTGCTTGTCAGCTAGAAGTAACATTTTAATCTTCTTCAAAATTATCTTCAAAGAGAGATTCTTTTAGTCCGATCATTCCTCTAATTATTGCAATGATGAAATTCAACTGTTTTCCGTCAAATATAGAAATAAAGCTGATTATCTTCTTTTTTTGAATGTCTGTGGTACATGCTGGCTGCTGATTGCTAGCTAAGTGTGTTGAATTGGTGTAGAATAAATCGTCTATGGGTATATCAAATACCTCTGCTAATTTGTATAAAGTACTGGGCGTTGTGCCGCGTCGTCCACGTTCAATTAAGCCGACAAAACCCGGTGTAAGGTCTATCAATTCTGATAACTCATCTATTGAGATGTTTCTGGCGGTTCTTTCGTTACGAATGTTTTCACCTATAATAGCTCTAAGGTTAGATTTTGTCATTTTGATATCTCCTTGCGCGTGATAATATTTGTTAAATGCTGTTGAAAGTTGACGCTTTATTTAGCACTAATATAACACACAATTGAAGTGAAATTAAAGATACAAAACAGTATATAAATTTTAAATTTTCAGTTACAACAAACATGCTATAATGAATTACCATCAACAAAGGAGAGATGAAAAATGAATCAAGATGCTATAGACAAGGTAGCTGAAGAGGTAGAAGGCACCTTATAAGATAGTATAAACCTCCCAGTTAGTGGCAATAATCTAGGCACACTAACTAGGAGGTTTTTTATATGAAAACAAAAATATTGAAAGAATTAAAAATACTTAGCCTTGCTATTGTAACAGGCTCTATTTTAGCCTTGGCCATCTCAACACAGCTATATGCCGAAAGCGTGCAAAACGAAATATCTCAAAATGTAATACGCCTGCATGTCATGCCAAACAGCAATAGCTACCAAGATCAAGCACTTAAGAAACATGTAAGAGATGGCGTTTTAGAACATTTTGGCCCACTGCTAAACCCATACGATTTAGAAGAAAGCCGAGCGTTTTTAGAAGAAAATTTAGGCGAAATTGAAATGTTTGCCGGGCGTTTGTTGCATCACGAAGGGTACGATTACCCAGTTTTGGCTGTGATGGATAGAATTTTCTTTCCAACGCGTGATTATGGCAATGTTTCTTTCCCAGCAGGATATTACGAAGCTGTACGAATAATCATAGGTGCTGGGGTTGGTAGCAATTGGTGGTGTGTAATGTTTCCGCCTTTGTGCTACGTAGATGTAACTGTGCCTGACCAAGATAGCAGTACTTTGTTAAGCAATCGTTTGTCTGCCGAAACATACGCGCTAATGAATCATGTGGAAGGCGGCGCTGGCGTAACAGTTCGGTTTAAAATCGTAGAGTGGTGGCAGGAATTTATGCATGGTAACAATGATGTGGAGCCGCCAATTATTGTGCTAATGCATGACGAAAGATGATGCGTTGATCCTTTTGACATAAGCGTCAAAAGCTTGTAAATGTCACGTTTTACCCATCTTTAATATGCGAGTTTTTTATTCAAATACCCAAGTAAATCTTCAATTTTTACCCGCTCCTGCGCCATAGTATCCCTATCGCGTACCGTCACAGCTTTATCTTCTAACGAATCAAAATCAAATGTAATGCAATAAGGTGTACCAATTTCATCCTGGCGGCGATAGCGACGGCCTATCGCGCCAGCATCATCGTAGCTGCAAACGAAGTGCTTGCTTAGGTTTTGATAAAGCTCGTCACAATTTGGGCCAAGTTTTTTAGAAAGTGGAAGTATGGCAGCTTTAACAGGGGCTAAAGCGTGGTGCAAACGTAAAACGGTGCGCACGTCTTCTTTGCCTTTATCGTCTGTAAGTACTTCCTCATCATAAGCTTGGCATAAAAAGGCTAGTGCTACCCTATCAGCACCTAGTGATGGTTCTATAACAAATGGCAGGTAATGCTCGTTCTTTTCTTGATCATAATAACGCATATCTTCGCCAGAATGCTCCATGTGTTGTTTTAGATCAAAATCTGTTCTATCGGCAATGCCCCACAATTCGCCCCATCCAAATGGATATTTAAATTCTATATCTGTCGTAGCCTTACTGTAGTGGGAAAGCTCTTCTTCGCTATGATCGCGAATTCTTAACTCTTCATCTGTCATGCCTAGCTCTTTTAACCAGTCAATGCAAAAACCGCGCCAATATTCAAACCATTCTAGATCAGTATCCGGCTCACAAAAAAATTGCATTTCCATTTGCTCAAATTCTCTGGTACGGAAGGTGAAGTTACCAGGGGTAATCTCGTTACGGAAGGATTTACCTATTTGTGCTATGCCAAATGGAATTTTTTTGCGGCTTGAACGCTGAACGTTTTTGAAGTTTACAAATATACCTTGAGCGGTTTCTGGGCGTAGATATACTGTACTTTGCTTATCTTCTGTGACGCCGGCAAAGGTTTTAAACATCATGTTAAACTTGCGAATGTTTGTAAAATCATGTTTGCCGCATCTTGGGCAATTGATATGGTTATCATCCATATATGCTTTCATTTTGTCATCTGGCCAGCCATCGGGTGTTTCTTCTATACTTTTTTCCTGCATATAATCTTCGATGAGTTTGTCTGCTCTAAAACGCTCGTTACAAGAACGACAGTCCATGAGTGGATCTGTAAAGCCGCCTACATGACCGCTGGCCTCCCATACAGAAGGATTCATCATGATGGCACAGTCTACACCCACGTTATATGGGCTTTCTTGAACAAACTTCTTCCACCATGCACGTTTTACGTTGTTTTTTAATTCCACGCCCAAAGGGCCATAATCCCATGTATTGGCAAAGCCTCCGTAAATTTCTGAACCGGGGAATACAAACCCCCGATTTTTACAAAGCGCTACAATTTTTTCCATTGTGGCACCTTTGTTGGCTTTCGTTTTTTCATTCATTTTTATTCCTCCTAAAAATATGAAGATATTTACATAATAGCATGTTGTTTATATAAGTACAAGATTTGCCATTTGTTGCTTCTTAAGATAATGAATGGTATACTTCACTGGAATAATTTATTAGACTAAATCATTGGAGGAATACTATGGATTATCGTAAAGAATATAAACGATGGCTGGAGGATTCTGCCATTGACAAATCAAGCCTTAAAGAGTTACAAGACATAGCCACAAACGAGAGTGAAATTAAAGATAGATTTTATACAAATTTAAGTTTCGGTACTGCCGGAATGCGCGGAGTTATGGGCATAGGCGCAAACAGAATGAACATATACACTGTGCGCCGTGCTACCCAAGGCCTAGCCAATTATATATTATCCCAAGGGACAGGGAAAAAAGGCGTAGTCATTGCCTATGATTGCCGCAACATGTCTGCGGAGTTTTGTAAAGAGGCGGCGTTGGTGTTGAACGGCAATGGCATCCCCTGTTATGTGTTTGACTCTCTGCGTCCTACGCCGCAGCTTTCTTTTGCTGTACGCTATTTAGGCTGTACCGCCGGTATTGTTATCACCGCAAGTCATAATCCTCCTGAATATAATGGCTATAAAGTTTATTGGGATGATGGCGGCCAAGTCCCGTACCCTCGGGATTATGCGATTATAAAAGAAGTAGACAAGATAACAGATTTTTCTGAAATCAAATCAATGCCTAAGGCCGAGGCTAAGGAATCGGGCTTATTTCGTATGCTGGGGTCAGAAATTGACGAGGCTTATGTACAGGCTGTTTTAAAAGAGAGGCGACAGGCGCAATACATCAATGTTCCATTAAAAATAGTGTTCTCGCCTCTTCATGGGGCAGGCAATATACTAACTAGGCGTGTACTTTCCGAAGCCGGATATACAAATGTACATGTAGTTGAAGCACAAGTCCTGCCGGATGGCAATTTTCCTACAGTTATATCTCCTAACCCTGAAGACCCTAGCGCTTTTACCTTGGCCGAAGAGCTTGCTAAAAAAATTGATGCAGACATAATGATCTGTACAGATCCTGATGCCGATCGTATGGGAGCGGCTATCCGTGTTTCACAAGGAAAATACCTTCTGCTTACAGGTAATATGATAGGCGCATTACTTACTGAGTATGTTCTTTCGCAGGGTAATCTTCCACCCAATAGCGCAGTAATATCAACCATAGTATCTACAAAAATGACAAAAGCTATTGCTAAATTCTACGGAATTACTTATATGGAGGTATTAACAGGCTTTAAATATATCGGCGAAAAAATCAAAGAGTTTGAAGAAAGCGGGAAAAATAACTACATCTTCGGTTTTGAAGAAAGTTACGGCTACTTGGCTGGGACTCATGCGCGAGACAAAGATGCCATATGCGCAACTCTGCTTTTTTGCGAAATGACCGCTTTCTATGCAGAGAAAGGCAAAACCCTTTGGGATGTAATGCAAGATGCGTACACAAAATATGGGTTTTATAAAGAAGCAAGCAAATCTATTACCCTAAAAGGAGTGGACGGTTTAGAGGATATGCGCAGAATTATGTCGCAGTTAAGAGAAAATCCGTTAGCCAAAATAGGAAGTCAAAGCGTTACAGAAGTGCGGGACTATATAAATGGGTTTGGTGATCTGCCAAAATCTGATGTTTTGTATTTTCAGTTAGAAGACGATTCCTGGGTTTGCATACGCCCATCGGGTACAGAGCCAAAAATCAAGTTTTACATTGGCACTTTATCAAAAAATAGTACAGAAGAAGCAGACAGCAAGCTTGCAGATATTGCTGATGCTTTAACATCAATTGGAGGATAAATATGAACCTTGTTCAAAATATTTTTTTAGCCATTGGTGGCTTGGGTCTGCTTTTGTTTGGAATAAAAATGGTATCCTCTGGGCTAGAAATTGTGGCTGGCGATCGCTTGCAAATCATTTTAAAAAAGGCAACTTCTAATAGGTTTTTAGCAGCGCTGGTTGGCGTAATTGCCACAATTGCCATCAACAGCTCAACAGCAGTATCTATCATTACAGTTGGTTTTGTTAATGCAGGGTTAATGAATTTGACGCAGGCCATTGGGGTTTTATTGGGTATAAATGTTGGTACAACTTTCAGCGCTCAATTGATCGCCTTTAGAATTGATGCTTACGCGCCAATATTTATGTTTATCGGCGTTGTCATGTATCTGTTTTTCAAAAAGAGAAGTATTCGTAATATAGGGTACGTTGTACTGGGTTTTGGTATTTTGTTTTTCAGCATCACGGTTATGGGCGATGCTCTCAGGGTGTTTAGGGATCATCCGGCGTTTTTAGATATGATCACGGCTATTGCAAATCCATTTTTGGCTTTGCTTGCCGGTTTTGTTTTTACAGTGGCTGTGCAAAGCTCTTCGGCTACTATGGGGCTTTTGGTAACTATGCATCTTAGCGGTGTGCCTATTCCTTTTGAGACTTCGGCATTTATCATATTTGGCGCAAATATAGGCACTAGCGTTACTGCAGTCATTGCGTCTATCCCAGCAAGCCGGGATAGCAAGCGGACTGCTTTGTTTCACATAACTTATGACATCATAGGTAGCCTTGTATTTGGTACACTGATACTACTTGTTCCCAGTGTTTTAATTTGGTTTCAAAATACATGGACAGAAAGTGCACGTCAGGTGGCTATGTTCCACACACTTTACAATGTTGCTACACTGCTTCTCCTTATCTCCTTCGTTCCATTACTCGCCAAGTTAATGCAGACGGTCATTCCCATAAAGCAAGATGAAACTACAGAAATTCATGAAAGAAAGCTGATGTACTTGGATGCAAATACTTTGCGAACTCCTACGCTTGCGGTTGTAAATGCAAAACTTGAAGTATGCCGAATGGGTAAAATAGCAAAGGAAAATCTAGCGCTGGCTATCAAAGCTTTTTTTGACAAAAGTGAGAGCAAAGCCGGTAAGGTATTTGAGAATGAAAAAACTATTGATTTTTTAAATCAAAATATTACCTCTATGCTTGCACGAATCAGCAATATGTCTTTATCTCCTGCAGATGCAGAAAAAATAGGAGAAATGTTTGGCACTATAGCCGACATAGAGAGAATAGGCGATCATGCAGAAAATATTGCCGAGCATGCTTTAGCCCTTAAAGAAAACGAACTAAAATTTTCTGATGATGCAATGGAAGAATTAAAAGTGCTGGCAGACGAAGCCATGAAGATTACAACTCAAGCCTTGAAAGCATACGAAAAACAACAGATATCCAAGTTATCCCAAATAGAATTATTGGAAGATCGTATCGATGATTTAGCGGCAGAAGCTACAGAAAATCATGTGCAAAGACTAAAAAAAGAAAGCTGCGATCCACGCAGCGGGGTTATTTTTATTGATATGATTAATGATTTGGAGAGAAGTGCCGACCATGCGGAGAATATTGCCTTTGCTGTGCTGCCTAAGAGAGAGAAAAGGCGAAGATAATTCTGCTACAGCTTGTAGGAGATGATTTGGGCATAAGCTTTCAAAGCCAGATATAGTGATTTCAGATGAAAACGCTTTTAGCAGAGACGGAAAATACGCGGCAACTGGCGTTTTTCCGATGATAGGTAAAAGCGATTTGAATCGAAATCACTATATATCAAGGGCGTGAAAGCTTTTTTATTTAAGGGGTTTGCGGAAGAAGTTTTCTGCAATATCCTTTTCTTCTATTCTTACACTAGCATTTTTCTCCACACTAGATACAAGCAGATCGAAACCGGCAAAGTGATCTTCTGCTTCTAATAATACTTCTGTACTGTTAGAAAGGATGAGCATTAAATTACCCACTCTGCGGCCATATCTTGCCCCTCTGATATCGTCAAATGTAAATGAGAACTCTGGATAAAATATTTCTTTGTGTCTAATTTCGTTGCCTTTTACTTGTGTTTCATAGGACATGTAATAAATAACCCCATAAATCAAATAAATGGCGATGCCAAATAAAATTACAAAAACCGCCCATAGTAATGACGGATGAAAACTAACCCTGGGAATTAAATATAAAGCAAAAGAGGCAAGCGAGCCAGAAGTAAATACAAACAACAGCATTACCACCAGAGATGCTCTTGGTACCGAAACAGTAAAGTGGTCTTCTTTCATAACTCTGCCTTTATCAGGTTTTAATATCTTGCTTATGAAGAAAAGTACATAACAGATCATAAAAAATGTTAGAAAAACGACAAGTGCTGGTGACATAGGATTTTTCGCTCCTTTTCAAATTATTTAATTTCTATGTTCACGCCTTCGCGCTCTAAACGCGAAATAAGCAAAGAATAACCTATATACGTAGGTTCGACAACAAAAAGAGTTTCAGTTTCTGAGTAAACTGTTAAAAATGTGCCGCTTCTCTTACGTTTAAGCTGGGCTTTTTTTATTTCGTCAAATGTATATGTGTATTTGGGGTAAAATAGCTCTCTGTGTTGGATTTCATTTCCTGTAATACATGTTTTGTATAATATATGGTACGCGCTTAAATATACGAAATAAATAGCGATAGCGATGATAATCAGAGAGACAGTGAGTCCAGTACCTGGGTTGTAATCTCCACGGGAAGCAAAGAAAACAGAAGCTGCAAACACCAGCAAGCCAAGTGTGGTTACAACAGCAAACCATTGAAATACTTTTGGTACACAAAGGACAAAATTATCTTCATTCATCTTCTTTTTCGATTCATGTCTTTCGCGCGCTGCAGAAGCAAAAATGGCCCCAATTGCATCAGCTAATAATTTCAAAACTATCACATTCCTTTCAAATGACTTTCTCACTATTATATCACAAAATAGAGCAATGTTTATATCTTCCCAATTTTGGCATAATAAACATATCTAGTGAAAGGAGTTAGCTTAAACATGACAAAAGAAGTAAAAGTAATTGATGGTAACGAGGCTGCGGCACATATTTCCTACGCTTTTACCGAAGTTGCCGGAATTTATCCCATCACGCCATCATCCAATATGGCAGAATGGGTTGATGAATGGGCGGCTAAGGGGCGCGTTAATATTTTTGGGCAAGAGGTTAAAGTTGTAGAGATGCAATCGGAGGCCGGTGCGGCCGGTACTATGCATGGTGTGTTGCAGGCTGGGGCCTTGGGGACTAGTTATACAGCATCCCAGGGATTGTTGCTTATGATCCCCAATATGTACAAAATGGCTGGGGAGTTGTTGCCCGGGGTGCTTCATGTGAGTGCGCGGGCGGTTGCTGCGCATGCATTATCTATTTTTGGAGATCACTCTGATGTAATGGCTTGCCGGCAAACGGGTTTTGCTTTTCTTGCCTCTACTAATCCACAGCAGGTGATGGATTTAGGCGCAGTTGCACATTTATCGGCAATACAAGGTCGTGTGCCCTTTGTACAGTTTTTTGACGGCTTCCGTACATCTCACGAGATGCAGAAAGTTGAGATGCTAGACTACGACGACTTGAACGAAATCGTAGACCATGATGCGATTAAAGCATTTCGTGCAAGGGCACTTAATCCAGAGCATCCTGTGCTGAGAGGCACGGCACAAAATCCGGATATTTTCTTTCAGGCAAAAGAAGCCAGCAATCCGTTTTATGATGCATTGCCCGCTATCGTGGAAGAAAACATGAAAAAAATCAACAAGCTTACAGGCCGTAACTATCAGCTTTTTAACTATTATGGCTGCCCTAATGCCGAAAATATTGTAATCGCTATGGGCTCTGTTTGCGATACCATTGAGGAAACGATCGACTACCTTAATGCCAAAGGTGAGAAAGTTGGCATGATAAACGTTCACCTTTACCGCCCGTTTTCTATTAAACATTTGCTTGGGGCGATACCGGCAAGCGTGAAAAAAATTACCGTGTTAGATCGCTGTAAAGAGCCTGGTGCCCTTGGAGACCCTCTGTATTTGGATGTTTGCACAGCATTTTTAGAATCTGAAGGCGATGCGCCGCTTATCGTA
>Ga0123355_10020015_pt1 | contig 10672 bp, 13 predicted proteins | sample TergutEmb28metaG_3_FD_89872 | JGI IMG/M metagenome (GOLD analysis project Ga0123355, IMG submission 89872) | Embiratermes neotenicus P1 segment gut microbial communities from Petit-Saut dam, French Guiana - Emb289 P1 | ecosystem: Host-associated > Arthropoda: Insects > Digestive system > Gut ...
TGTGCGTACACGTTGTTCTGCCTGTCTTTCTGCCATATCCCTTTCAAAACCAGCAATTTGATGTTGTACTCGCATGTAACGATTATCCACCTCTGGGTTATCTAGCTGATTTTGCCATGCCGCATGTCTCACTTCTACCTCTCCGCGTGTGCGTATTAAATCAGGATCCCTCTCTACACGCTGATTAACAAAACGCTCGCTGCCTGCATCCTCTGGAATAGGATCAAAATCGAATACATCATAAACGATTTGAACATTTGCAGTAATAAGCTGGCCCACTAAGCGGTTAACGCTTTGACGTTGGTTTTGTAAGTTTAGCTGCACAGTTTCTAAATTTATACGACTTTGGTCTAAGGTATGGGTTGCCTCTCTGACATTTACTGCGCTAGCCATACCGTGTTGTAAGCGTAGTTCAGTGTGTTCTAAGACTTGCTCTTGCAGTTCTATCGTCTGCTCTAAAAGTTGAATTTGAAGCTCTGACGCACGAATACTTGATAAATAATTACGTAATTGTATATTTGCCACTACACGAACTCTTTCGCTTTCCCTCGCAAGCCATGCGCTTTCTGTTTGGGCTGTTATAATTTGAATATCCAGTAAGTTTGCTTCTTCACTATCGAAAGTGTTAGCGCGTATAGCTCTAAGTTCTCTTGCCTTGGCAGCTTCTTGCCTGGATTCTAAATCTAGCTGAGAAGCAGCATTTCTAGAAGCTCGGCTAACTGCGTTATCAAATTGGATTTCTCTTGGCCTAGAGGCATACACCGTCATAGGGCTAAGCATAAGTAATGCTACCAGTAACGCAAAAATCTTAAATTTAATCATATAAATCTACTCCCTTTATTCTTCAAACGTTATCTTATGTTGCAAGCTATAATTTGCGCCTTTGTCTAAACGAATCATACCCGGCTTTTCGCTAAAATCACCTTTAGATATCTCGTAATCTGGTAAGCCGTCCCATGGCTCTATGCATAGATATGGGGCACCTTCCCGAGTCCATACCACCAAATTAGGCGTATTTTCGTAATCGACTATTATTTTTGTGTCATTGTTTTTAGAGCCTAGCGTCACTTTTTTACTTGGTACATCTATGAAAACAAGACAGTCATTTTTCTTAAAAAATTCATAGTTAAGCGGCAGATGTCTATCATTTTTTATGACTTCAAAATCAGATTCTAAAAGCAGCCCAGCCTCTGATACATAGGCACTTTTGTAAGTAGCATCTTTGTCAAATTCTAAATAACAATCCTCAAAGGAAGATACACTATAGCCTTCATGAGAGCCGCAGGAAAAATACATGCAGCCATCGGTTTTGTTTTCTACTTGGTAAATAGTCTCTAAGCTGTTGCCAATAAGCTTAAAAATGACATTAAAAACAAATTCAAAAGGATATACAGCCAAAGTTTCTGCCGAGCTTTCTAATGTAAATGTAATAGAATCTCCACATGCACCTTTCGTAGTAAATAAGGAGCTAGATGCAAATCCATGAATCGGCAATTCATACTCCTTGCCTTGGTAAGTATATTTTCCGTCTTTTAGTCTGCCCACTATGGGGAAAAGTATTGGCGCATGTTTATTCCAAAATTGAGGATCCGCTTGCCATATGTATTCTTTTTGTGTTTTTTTAGATACAAGGCTGATGAGTTCTGCCCCATTATCGCTAATTGTTGCAATTAGCTGATCTGATTGTATGCTATGATTCATTTCAATCGTCCCTTCATATTCAATTTTCCACGGATAGAGTATAGCAAAAAATACGAAAATAAGCTACAATGGTCTTACAAAAACAAAGGGAGGATTTACAATGAAACGACTTAAAATTGGCGGCAAGCTAGAAGCTTCAGCCGTATCTATGGGATGTATGCGCATCAGCGGCATGGAAAAAAGCGCATTAGTAAAATTGGTGCAAACAGCAATGGATGGCGGCATAGATTTTTTTGACCATGCAGACATCTACGGTGGAGGCGGCTCTGAAGAAGCTTTTGCAGCCGCAGTAAAGGAAGCTGATATCGCCAGAGACAAAATGCTGCTTCAAACAAAATGCGGAATCAAAAGGGGTTTGTTTGATTTTTCTAAAGCGCACATCATAGAATCTATGGACAAAAGCCTATCACGTCTTGGCACAGATTACATAGATGTATTTTTGCTTCACAGGCCAGATACTTTGATGGAGCCGGAAGAAGTAGCTGAAGCCTTTGCCATTTTACATAAGGCCGGTAAAGCAAGATATTTTGGCGTTAGCAATCATAACGCAGCACAGATTCGCTTGTTAAACAAGTATTTGGGAGACGATCAAAAAATAGTAGTCAATCAGTTGCAATTTTCCCCCGCGCACACTGTGATGATAGATAACGGCCTTAACGTAAACATGACAAATAAAGCTTCTGAAGACCACGACGGCAGTATTTTAGAATTTTGTCGCTTAGAAGACATCACTATCCAAGCATGGTCACCTTTCTTATACGGGCAGTTTGAAGGAGTATTCTTAGGAAGCGATAAATATCCTGAGCTTAATAAGGCCATAAACGAGCTTGCAGCCGAAAAAGGTGTAAGTGCCGAAGCCATTGTTGTAGCTTGGATATTGCGTCATCCAGCAAAAATACAGGCCATACCAGGTACTACAAATGCCGATCGTTTAAAAGGTATTTGCGAGGCTTGCTCTTTTGAGATGAGTAGAGAAGAATGGTACAAAATTTATCTTTCTGCGGGAAATATTCTACCTTAAATCCTCTCAAACCCTTGATATAACTGAGTTTGAATGCCTTTGGCAAAAGGATCAACTGTAAATTTTAGTATTTAGGAAGAGGTTAGCTCCGTTATGACTATTCGTAAATATACTGCTTTAGACGGGCTTGCAGTCATTGACCTATGGAATACATGCCTGTCAGCAGATATGATTGATGAAGAAAATTTCTATAAACGTGTGATTTGTGACATGAATTTTGATCCAGACTTGTTTTTACTAGCTGAAGAAGATGGCGAATTACTAGGTTTTGTATATGGAGCAAAACGCATAGTTCCAGATGAAATGGCAGGCCTACAACCGGATCAGGCTTGGATTTCAGCTATGGGCGTGCGTTCAGAGCAGCGCGGCAAAGGAATAGGTAAAGCTTTGCTCACTGCGCTGGAAGCAGCACTGTTAAACCGCGGTGCCAAAAGCATCACCCTTGGGGTACATCCTACGAACTATTTCTTCCCAGGGGTAGATCAAGGTGCTTATGGAGAGGCTATAGATTTTTTTAAAGCCCAGGGCTATAATGAGAATTCATCTTGTGTATCGATGGATTTATCTTTGCGGGGGTATCAAACTCCTCAGAGATATTTAGATAAGCGAGAAAAATTGATTAAAGAAGGCTATATATTTAGGCCATATCGTTTGCAAGACTCGCTGCCTATTTTCGCCTTGCTACGGGAGCATTTTCCGCATTGGGTGGATAATGTACGGGAAAGTATTTTGGCAGGCCGTGCAGAAAAGACACTTATACTGGCTTGGAATCCCGAAGGTGAAGTTGTTGGTTTCGTCATGCGGGCCATGGATGGTACCGAGGAACGTTTTGGGCCATTTGGCGTGCATCCATCTACCCAAGGCACTGGCGTAGGTGGAGTACTTTTCCACGAGATGATGAAAAGCATGGTTGCTCAGCGGATTTTTTATACTTATTTTTTATGGACAGGCGGCCGCAATCTAGATATTTACGGTACATGGGATATGAAGATATATCGTACATATACGATGATGAGTAAAACATTGTAGGAGGCATATATGAAAAAACATATAATGGCCATCGGTGCACATATTGGCGATGCCGAGCTCACTTGCGGTATGACTTTAGCTACGCATTCTCTGCGAGGTGACGATATCACTATCGTGGCTGTTACCGCTGGGGAACGAGGCGCACCACCTGGCCAAGATGTCGGGGAATTTAAAGATTACAACATAGAATGTGCTCAGCGTTTTGCTAAAGCCCTTGGCGGAGAATTTTTTTGTTTAGGATACCCTGACGGCGAAGCACCAGATAATGACGAACTGCGATATGCCATCTGCGACCTCATCCGAATACACAAGCCAGACATTATCCTCACCCACTGGGTCAATAGCATACACCGAGACCATACCGTCACTTCAAAAGCTGTGGTAGATGGCATATATTATGCATCGCTGCGAGGATTCGATCGCACAGGCCCAGATGGACAACCACTGCCCACACATTGGGCTAGAGGCCCCTATTACGCCGAAAATTGGGAAGATCCAGAAGGATTTGAACCATATGTATATATTGATGTAAGCCCAGGTTATAAACTGTGGGAAGAACATATAGGAGGGCTATGGCTAACGGATAACTCTCCATGGTTTAAGTATCGTTATTACTACGAAGCCCTGTCTCGCACTCGCGGCGCATTGGCTCGGAAAGAACATGCTGAATGCTTTGGCGTTAATCATTTTGCTAAAAAGCTTGTGCAGGAAGGGTTTTAGGTTATACGCATATCGTAGGGGCGACCGCCCTCGGTCGCCCGCAAGCATGTCGATTAATCCGCAGGCGACCGAGGGCGGTCGCCCCCACATTCATATCAACTCATCCAATAAATTCCTAATATTCTCCACCGTTTCAGCATTAATAAAATGCTCAATTTTTTCAACCTGCGCCAATTCATTTTCAGATTTATTTATATAACATAAAAAACGATGGAGCGTATCATGTCTAAATACTAAATATTTTCCCAACTCTTTGCCAGCTTCAGTCAACTTTATGTAAGCGTACTTTTCAGATGAAACCAATCCTTGTTTTTTAAGCTTGTTTACCATTTTCGTTGCAGAGGACGGCTTAACATTAAGACTTTCGGCTAATGCGCCAATTCTTACTGCTTCTCCATTTGAGTAAATTCTATAAATCATCTCTAAATAGTCTTCCATAGATGAGGTAATTGCATTGCCTTCATGTAAGGCATATCCTTTTAGAGTGTAAAACTTATTATCGTCTAGCACAATTTTCCTCCCTTCGGTGGAACACTTAGAACGTGTTTTACATACATTGGCCTTAGGAAAATATCTTTCCTTAAACTAATTTTATTATTGGGAGGCTATAATTATGTTTATGGCGGTTTTATCTGGGCTCATTGTTTCTGTAGATGCGTTTTTTATTGGGCTTTCGCTTGGAGTGCAAAAGAGCTGCAAGTTTCTATATCTTGCTGTAATTAATGCATTTCTTTTTGGACTTTGCTTTCTCGGTTTTATAGTCGCAGGGCAAGTTTATGAAATAATACCCTTTGACCCCGATTTGCTTGTTGGTTTTGCTTTTATTGCCCTTGGAATTTGGACAATTTTGCATTATTTTATATCCAGGCGAACTAATGAAACTGATATGTCTCTCAAAACAATTATACTAGTAGGCTTAGTGATGAGTGTTGAAGCAATGCTTATCACAATGGGGATTACATTTATTTTTCTTCCATATTCAACTTTTATAATTCCGATTGTTGTCGCATTCGCTCATTTTGCTTACTCAAGTCTATCGTTCTACTTAGCCAGAACTAAGTATGTAAGGCGAATTCCCACTATATTGAGCCATGTAATCTCTGGGCTTGCGCTTATTATATATGGTATGATGGCACTTTTTGTAGAAATCGCTTAACTTTTAGTGCAAATCAAAAGGCTGCCAAAATTTGCGGCAGCCTTTCTTATTAAAAATGTCTTATCCAACATGCTCGGTATGACGATGGCGAGTTTCGTTGTCCATCTTCATATACAAGCTTAGGCAGTAAAGCCCGGCTAAACCAACGATTACATAAATAACACGAGCTATAGCTGATTCCATTCCGCCAAATAATGTGGCGATAAGGTCAAATCTGAAAAGACCGATCAAGCCCCAATTTATAGCACCGATGATAACCAGCGTAAGGGCTGTCCAGTCAAGTGGCCTAGATCTCATTATTGTTCTCCTCATTTCTATTTGCGTTTAGATAATACGATCGTACTATTAAAACAGTACGTTTATAGTATGGCGGTTTAATGAGAATTTATTTATGAGCCTTGAAAACATAAAGCCCCTTTTTTTTGTACATAATTTCACAATTTCCAAAAAGTTCTAAAATATGCAAGCGGCTGCTTTCTGCGCCGTGTTTTTTTAGGATTACAATATACAAAGCTCCGCCCATATTCAGATGCTTGTATGCACCATCATACATGGCAAAAATTACATCTTTTCCAGCGTGGATAGGTGGGTTGATGGCAATTATATCAAAAAAGTCTGTAATTTGGCTAAAAGCATCGCTTTGCAGTACTGTTGAAGCAATTTTATTTTTTATTGCGTTTTGCTTGCTAAGATCCACTGCACGGGGATTAATATCGGCTTGCGTAAGCTGCAAACCATACTCTTTTGCTAAAACTATGCCTATTAGCCCATATCCACAGCCCATATCCAATAGACTCCCGTTTATTGGTGTAATAGTTTGGATCAAAATATCCGAGGCAGAATCTATCTTTCCAACAGAAAACACTCCATTATCTGTGGTAAAACAATATTTATGGTTACCAAATTCATATATAACTTCCTGCGGATTAGATTCTGCAGTCACCTCACTGGAAAAATAATGGTCTATCATGATTTTATACCCACAACTAAATCCCGCATAATCGCCTGATCTACTCGGTGTACAAAGGATTCATCCCCTTGCGGCATAGCTAGTATAAATCCATTTTTTTCTAAGACAGCTTCCATTTCGGTTCTGTCTATCAGAAAGAGATTCCATGCTAGGGCTATAGCACCGCCTGGTTTTAAAACTTTATGCCAGCTTGGTAAAGCTTCTTCTAACAGTGGTAGTGCATTGCGGGATTTATCTTTGCTTTTTTTACTGGCATGTTGTACACCGTAAGGTAAGTCTCCAACAATCACATCAAAACTATTTTTACGATAAAACAGCCCTGTGTCTCTGGTATCGCCGGTAATAAATTCTACTTTGTTCTGAGATAATTTAATTTGATAGCGTTTGGCTGTGTACTTCTCCATACCCTGGCGCTCCTGATGGCTAGAATGCTTATAACGTGCATTTTCTAAATATTTTTTTAAAAATGTGTATGCCTCATGAACGATTTTTTCATCCAACTCTACCCCACTAACATTATGGCCGCATAGCAAGCCGTCAAATAAAGTTGTACCTTTGCCGCTTAACGGGTCTAAAATGTTAAGTTGTTCTTTAGATATACTGAAAAATGATGCAACATTAATCATCATCCTAGTAAAAATCTCATTTGTTTTACCATTGTATTTTAAAATCGTAATGATGTCATCATCTTTTAAAAAATATTTTGGATCTTTTTCAAGTGGGATTAGCGCACCATCTTTGCTTTCAAAAATCCCATAAACAAAGGATAGGCGGGAAAGTATCAACATATCTGCATCCGTAAGAGGCTCTGCATCAAATAGTAGATAGGGTATGCCGCCAATCATTTCCTCACGCAAATTGGTGGGCACTGCAGACATTTTTTTACCAGATAACTCTAATTCCAAAAGTGCCAAAACACGAGCAGATTTAAAATACACGCGATTATGACCAGGGTTTTGCAAAATTACATATGTCGGCATATGTTACAACTCCTTAAAAAAATATTTTACTCCAGACAATCATGTGTTATACTAGCTCTGTCTACCCATTCCACAAAATAAAAAGGAGGAAATTATGATTCGGATACTAACAGACACAGGCAGCGACATCACTTACCTAGGCGCAAGTGATGCAGGCCTAGAAGTGCTTGAACTTGACGTTAAATTTGACGAGTTTTCATATGATTATCGCAATGACGCAGATTTTAGTGTTTTTTACGATAATTTGAAAAAAGCCAAAGGCTTACCAAGCACCAGTCAGGTAACGCCAGCCCAGTATTTAGATGTTTTTGAAGACGTTAAGGCAAAAGGTGATGAAATGATAGTGATCACCCTATCAGGAGGCCTAAGCGGAACTCATGCATCTGCACAAATGGCCTTGGCTGAATGCGAATACGACGGCATCTCTGTCATAGATTCTCGATTAGCAATAGGAGCTCAACGCTTTTTAGCAGAACATGCTGTTAGATTAAGCAGCGAAGGCAAAAGCAGAGCCGACATTGTAGAAGCAGTAACAGAGCTGCGCGACCGTTCAAAGATAGTAGCCTGTTTAGATACATTAACCTACCTAAAAAAGGGAGGCCGAGTACCGCCCGCTATGGCCCTTATTGGCAATGCAATTAAAATTAAACCAGTAATCCACCTTGTAGATGGAAAAATCGAACCACTAGACAAAGTAAGAGGCTCCCAGGCCGGCTTACGTGCAATTCACCAGCAATTAGAACTAAATCCTATAGATAATAATTGGCCAGTTTTGTTTGGTCATGCCAATGACGAAGAACGCGGCAAGGCATTTATGGAAGAAACCAAGTTGAAATACGGCATAAAAGACTGTAAGCTAATTCCCGTAGGCTGCGTAATCGGCACGCATACAGGCCCTAGCGCAATATTTGTTACCTATGTGACGAAGAAATAATGTAAATTAACTCGTCTCCAATTATCTCTTTTGCGAGAATTTTAAAATTACCATTTATAATCTCTTCAAAGGCAGCGGCATAAAAGGTCGTCATGCCTTTTTTTTTGCCGGTTAAAGATTTAGTGGGATAAGTAACCACTATATGCTTGGTATTTATGCCTTTAAGCAAGTTGATCGCTCGTCCTTTAGATTGCCTATCTATAAGTGGCAAAAGCTTGAACAAAAAAGCGACATCAACACTATCCTTCGGAGTTTCTATTACCGCATCTAGGCAGGAAGCCAAAAGTGGTAATCTATAATGAGCAAAATAGCGGTTATTTAGCTCTGCAATGCGATTATCAATATCCAACGCGTAATATTTTGCCGGCAAACTTGGATAATAGGGCAAAGTAAAGGGATTAAAGCCACAGCCGATATCTAAGATAGATTCTACTTGACCTGTGATGTCAAAAATAAACTTATAAAAATCTGCTAAGTATTTGTAACGCTCCTTTGTTGAAGCATGTAGTAATAGAATTTTCTCTGTTTCAGTTGCATCTAACAACTTGCTTGCCTTTTTAAAAATATCAACAGACAAATACGCTCCAAACATGCCGTGGAGGGTGTCTTTTATTGATTTAATTGCCTCTTTGTGATTGGTATATTTGGGATATTCCTCCTCGCATATGCGTTGAAGCAGAGGCATGTACAATCCGGAATATTTTTTTGAATTTTGGATTTCTTCCAACACTTTCATAGGAATTTGTTCTATGGCTATCATCCTTTCTTCTGAATTTTACTGGGATTAAGTGCTTTTGTCAAAATCATCAACTTTGTGGTATAATAACCATGGAGGTGCATTGGAATATGAAAAATAAATACGTACCAATTGCCAAGCAATCTAAGCGCAAGCAAAAAGAACATCATGCTGCGCAACGCAAAGACTGGGGAAATGTTAACCCACTCACAAGAAAAAGCCCTAACCTTAAGGCATATAACCGTAAAAAATCCGAACGACATTATGAACATGAATGTCATTCGGATTTTTTTATATCACGCGTTCCAAAACTCTCAAAAAGTTTAAGCCAGCTATTTTATTGACTTGTTCCTCTGAATAATTTTTGCGTAACAAGGCTTCAAAAATTGCATCGAAATCTTCAACCCCTCGCACATCCTTTGGCGTATTAGAGATACCATCCAAATCTGCTCCCATACCAACATGATTTTCTCCGCCAAGGCTCATAAAATGCTCTATATGGCGCACAATATCATCCATATTGGGGTCTTCATTTTCATTTAAAAAGGGTGGGCATAAATTCATGCCGGTAACTCCTCCATTTTTAACCAATGCTTTAAACTGCTCATCTGTAAGATTCCTTACATGATCACAAACTGTTTTTGAATTAGAATGTGACGCAATAATAGGAGATGTGCTCGTATTCATCACATCCCAAAAACTTGCTTCGTTAATGTGCGATACATCTACCAGCATCCGCAACTCGTTCATACGTTTTACAACATCAAATCCAAAAGGCGTAAGGCCTCCATCAAGATTGTCGCCTCTAACGCCACAGGCAAGTTGGTTAGAACCATTCCATGTAAGGCATATGCTACGCACGCCAAGTTTATAAAATTCATCCAGTTTTTTTATGTCGCCTTCCAAGGCACCACCATTTTCAATCGTTAAAACAGCAGCAATCTTACCAAGTTTGATTGCATCTGAAATATCCTCATACTTTCTTACAAGCATGATATGTTCCTGATTTTTAGCTATTTCTATTTCAAGATGTTTGATAATATCTATGCAACGTTGATAAGCTTTATCTGGACAATAATCTGGATGAATAAATGCTGCAAAAAATTGCACAAAACTATTGTATTTATTTGCTCTATGTAAATCGAAATGGCCGTTGTTTGTATGTAGTTTTTCATTGGTTGCCATTAATTTTGTTATAGTATCGCAATGGGCATCTACTACAGTTAGATTGGTCATTTTGTTTTCCCCTTTCAAATTGTTGGAATATATTTATAGTAACATATTTCTACAGTGTTCCACAACCACGTGAATCTAATTTACCGATTGCTTAAAAAAAGCAAGGAACTCGGAGAGGACACGAAAGTCGAAAAGATTACGTCTTAAAATGCTAACAAGAGATGACTTAGGACAATTATTGGCTTTAAA
>Ga0123355_10020017_pt1 | contig 10671 bp, 10 predicted proteins | sample TergutEmb28metaG_3_FD_89872 | JGI IMG/M metagenome (GOLD analysis project Ga0123355, IMG submission 89872) | Embiratermes neotenicus P1 segment gut microbial communities from Petit-Saut dam, French Guiana - Emb289 P1 | ecosystem: Host-associated > Arthropoda: Insects > Digestive system > Gut ...
AAATCAGTGAAAAAGTCAAACTATTAACGAGTCAAAGTGAAATTATTGATGGTTTTTGCGTAATTATCGCCACAGACTGTGATGTTGCGGTGCTTATAACATCGTTTCATGACAAACGAGGGCATTTAGATATTATGGAAGATTTTCGATGTGTTCTTCCACCAAGAATTGATTATCGATGTGCTGACAATTTCGATGCGGCTATACGTGCGTCGGCGCGTTCGAAGTCTGCAATTGTAGGATGTTGCCTAAATGTTCCTATTAAAAACGGCGCAATACAACTTGGTCATTCCGAGGGTGTTTTTCTTGCCGATTTTGTAGGCGATAAAAAGTGCGATATAAGCATAAATTTTGTAGGGAAGAAAAAATATCTATAAGTTTTAGAAAATATATCAAAAAAATATGTCAAAATTTAAAATTTTCTATTGACTTACAAAGAACAAGTGTGATAACATCATAACAAATTGGAAAATACATAATTAAATTCGAAAATTATTGGAGGGTCACAAGATGATAACTATGAGAAAACTATTTGTATTGATTTTAGGTGTTGCTCTTGTATTTGCACTCGTTGCGTGCGGTGCAGACGATGAAGTAGCATCGGAGGACAGACCACTGCGTGTAATTTATGTTGGTAGTCAATTAGGAGACAATTCCGTTGCAGACGCCATTAACACAGGTATGTTGGAAGCTGAACGAGACTTTGGCATCGAGTACATTTTTGTTTTAGCTGCAGCAGAAAATCCGGCGAGATTTCCTGCTGCTATAGCCGAAGCGGTTGACATGAATCCGGATATCATTGTTTGTGGTTCCGGCTCAGGCATGAATGAGGTTGCCGCCGCTTCCGCACGTATTAATCCGGACATAATGTATGTTGTACTGGATGCACCTCCCAATATGGAAGGGATTAGCGACTTAAATAACTTTGTTGGAGCAATGGCAAAACAAAATGAAGCGTCTTTCCTTGTGGGGTATCTTGCGGGACTAATGACAGAGTCGGATATAATCAGTGGCACTGTCGGCGTTGAATACCCTGTGCTACGTGACTTCATCGTTGGTTACATTGAAGGCGCTAAACTTTCAAACCCTGATATCACTGTGCTTGTTGGTGTTATCGGCGACTTCCTTGATCAGGCAAGAGCTATGGAGATAGCAATGAGCCAGGCAAATCTCGGCGCTGATGTCTTGTTTGCTATTGCCGGGTCTGCGTCATTCGGCATTTTAGAAGGAGCTTTAAATAGCGAAGTGTGGGCAATAGGAGTTGACGTTGATATGGCTGCAGGGTTTATCGGTGTAAATGATGCACAGGCAGATATCATTATCACATCAGCGATTAAAGACTGGGGCTTCTTGGGATACCACGCAGTAGAACGTATTGTTAATGGCGAGCCTCTTGCATGGGGAAGCGTTGAGGAGTTTGGTATCAGAAATGGCGGTGTTACATTCATTCAGAATGATATATTCAAAAGGCATGTGCCTGAAGAAGTCCAAGAAAGAATGAATGAACTGCTCGAAAGAGTTTATAGTGGAGAAGTAGTTGTCAGATCATTCTTTAATGAAGATGGCACATCAATGTCAGATGAAGAGTATGAGGCACTAAAAGCTTCAGTAGCATTGCGATAATGCTCATTCAGAGGTAGCAAAAATTTTAGGTTCCGAAAAACGGTCGGAACAAGCTGATTTGTTCCGACCGAATCAATGAAATGGTTATCCTTTTAGCTGTGATTCATTGTGGAATAGGGGTGATGTTTTGGAAAATCATATATTGTTGATGAAGGATATAACAAAAGTTTATCCAAATGGTTTCGTTGCAAACAAGCAGATTACATTTGATTGTCACCATGGCGAAATTCATGCGCTTCTTGGCGAAAATGGTGCGGGCAAAACTACGTTGATGAAGATTTTGTTTGGGTTTGAGACAGCAACTGAGGGTGAAGTTTTCTTAAAAGGAAAGAAAGTAAACCTTAAAAATGCCCTAGATGCTATCACACACGGCATTGGAATGGTGCATCAACACTTTATGTTGGTTGATGAATTAAGCGTTGCTGAAAATATTGTGTTAGGTAGCGAACCGACAAAGGCTCTGGCGTTCAATCGCAAGAAAGCGATAAAAATGACTACGGAGCTTTCGGAGAAGTATAATCTGAAGGTGGATCCCACTGCAATAGTTGGAGATGTTACAGTTGCGACTAAGCAAAAGATTGAGATATTGAAGGCGCTATTGCGAGGTGCGGAGATACTTGTACTTGACGAGCCGACAGCCGTTCTGACACCGCAGGAAACGCAAGAGTTGTTTATTGAGCTCAAATACCTTAAAGAGCTCGGCCATACAATCATATTCATTTCTCACAAACTCCAAGAGGTCAAGGAAATTTGTGATAGATTCACTATTTTGCGCCACGGTCGAGTGGTGGGGCACGGTTCGGTAGATGAATACACACCTCAGATGCTTTCAAACATGATGGTGGGGCGAGATGTTGTACTCACAGTAAAAAAGGAACCTGCTGTACAGAGCGATACCGTAGTTAGTGTAGAAGGTTTGAGCTATACCAATTCTTTGGGAAAGGTACTGCTGGATAATGTATCTTTTGCGATGAAGCGGGGATCGGTATTGGGAATCGCAGGCGTTGAAGGGAATGGTCAGAACGAACTATGCGAGATAATGACGGGGTTACGCGAGTTTTTAAGAGGCAAAGTTACGATAAAAGATAAGGAGATAAAGGGGCAATCTGTGCGTGTTATACGCAAACTAGGGGTTGCAAATATATCGGAAGACCGTATGACATACGGATGTTCACCAATGTCTACAGTAGCGGAGAATATTATAGCGGATCGCTACTTTAAAACTAAATATGCCGGCAAGGTGATGCTACGAAAAAAAGATATTAATAAAATAGTGACCGATTATATTGATGAATTCAGAATTGAGTGTACCGGTCCAAATGCTTATGTACGAGAGCTTTCGGGTGGTAATATTCAAAAGGTGATTGTTGCAAGAGAGTTTACAAGCGGAGCGGATGTTATTATAGCCAATCAACCGACACGCGGTATCGATGTTGGTGCTACTGAGTTTATTCGTTTAAAACTCATTGAAATGACACGAGAGAATAATATTGCTGTTTTGTTAGTATCGGCAGACTTGAATGAAGTTCTGGAAGTATCTGATCGTCTATTGGTAATGCATAAGGGCAAGGTTGTAGCTTATTATGACGATGCTTCAAGCGTAGGCGATGAGGAACTGGGTGAGTACATGCTTGGCTTGAAAGAGATGACAGCGGAACAGATAGGATGTGCAACATTATGAAAATGAAATTGAGTAGATTTTACGTAAAAAACTTTGAACTTATCCGTACGCTAATAGCAATAGCTGTGGGATTTATCCTGTCGCTTTTGTGCATAATCTTTATAAGCGACAGTCCTGTGGAATCTATCGTAATATATATTACAAGGCCGTTTGTCGGTATGCGACGCATTGGTACTATGATTGAATATATGATACCTATCATTTGTACCGGTGTCGGTATGTGCTATATGCTTTCAGTGGCAAGGTTCAATCTTATCAATGAAGGCGTCGTTTTTATATCAGCTTCATTTATAACATTTGTAGCAACTATGCTCACACCAAACCTGCCCCCAATCATGTTTCCGATTTTTCTTATGATGGTTGGCGCTCTTGTGGGGGCGATGTGTGCAAGCGTTCCGGCACTACTTCAGTTAAAGTGGAAAACGAATATTATTGTTTCGACAATTATGCTTAACTTCGTGCTTATGTTTGGTGGAATATATATTCTGCAATATTGGATGCGTGATCCGGCACCGACTTTCATTGGCTCATTTAGATTGCCGATGGCTGCACAGCTGTCGTACATTATTCCGGGAACTCAGGTACACACAGGCATTTTTGTTGCTGTTCTTGTCGTACTATTTTCGTATTGGTTTTTATACAGAACGAAAAAAGGCTATGAAATGCGTTTGATAGGCAAAAATGAAAACTTTGCAAAGTATTCAGGTATTAATATTTTTGGTGCGGTGCTATCAGCTCAAGCTATGGGCGGCGCAATGGCAGGCATCGGCGGAACAATTGAGCAGTTAGGTCGTTTTGACAGGTTCATTTGGCTCGGTCAAACAGGGTATGGTTTTGACGGCATGATGTTAGCGTTGATTGCACGTGCGAATCCGCTACTCATACCTATTGCGGCGTTCTTCCTTGCGTATATCCGTATCGGAGCAGACATCGTGGGGCAAACGACGGATGTGCCTGCTGAGTTTGTCATGGTAATACAGGCAATAATAATCATGTTGGTTGCGGCACAGAGCTTCCTTTCCAAATCGAAACAACGCTCTGTAGTTAGACTCTCAACCGGACTTATAGAAGGGAAGGGACACTGATGGAACAAATTTTAACTCAGGGTTTTGTAGAAAATTTTTTCTTCGCTGTGCTAAGAATGTCTACTCCGTTGATTTTCTGTGCGATGGGTGCGCTGATTTCAAGGCATGCAGGAACAATCAACCTGGCTATGGAAGGAATCCTTCTTACAGCAGGGCTATTAGGGGTCATTTTTAGTGCAATAACACAGAGTTTGCTTATAGGTGCATTAGGTGCAATTGCGGGTGGGGTGCTCATATCATTGGTCATGGGTTACATGAATATTATCATTGATGCAAATTTGATGCTCACCGGTGTTTCCCTCAACCAGTTTGCTTCGGGTGGCACATTGTTTCTCCTGTTTGCTATTACCGGGGATATGGGGAGTTCGCGAATGCTCCGAAGCCTCACGTTTCCCAGAATCGACCTTCCGCTTATACAGGACATTCCATTTATCGGCCCGGTGTTCTCCGGTCATAATATTTTGACATATATGGCATTTATTCTTGCGTTTGTAACTTGGTTTTTTGTGTTTAGAACAAAGACAGGATTACGAATCCGTGCTATAGGATTTAATCCAAATGCTGCGGCTTCTGTTGGAATTAATGTCAAACGCATAAAGTTTAGCGCATTTGTGTATTCAGGAGTTTTTGCGGCACTCGGCGGTGCGTTCTTAGCAATGGGATATTTATCCTTTTGGGCTCCCGATATGACAGCAGGGCGTGGTTTCATAGGCATTGCGGCAACAAATCTTGCAGAGGGCAATGTGTTAGTATCAGTTCTGGCATCAATATTCTTCGGCTTTACAGATCAGTTGGCTATCACTTTGCAAACGCTTAACCTTCGACCGCAATTGCTTCAAATGATTCCATACTTATCGACAGTTCTTGGGCTTGTAATTATATCGATTATCAGGCAAAACCGTGAGAATAAAAGGCGTGCGGAACGGTTACACTGATATTTAAGAATTTGTGTAGGTATCGCTTTCTTAGATTAGGAGTAAGGTGTTAATATGACTGAGTATATAGCAGCGGGAAATGTTATGATTGACGTCATTCGTTTTCATGGACAGAGACAAATAAGCAAAAAGCATATAGGTGGCCCGGCTACATTTGCGTATAGCGGTATTAAGCTGTACACCGACAACGTGATGCAAGTGAGCAATGTGGGAGATGACTTTGATCAATATTTTCGCGAGTGGATTGCCAAAAATGGTGTTATAACGGATGGGTTCAAGGTGAAGTGTGATTACTGCAATCATTCATACCTTGTTTATAAGGAAGATGGAACTTACAATGCTGATCCTTCAATAGCACGTTATCGTGATGATTGGATTCAGGACTTTGGGTATATGAAGACATCGCCCGAAGAAATCGGTGTATTCACGAAATGTGGCGGTGTAAAAGGTGTTTACATTGCCCAGAATGTTGATTATGTTTTCTGGCGCAAATTTGATGAACTCAAAAAGCGTGACGGCTTTAAGATAATGTGGGAAATAGAAGCACCTAGTTCATATAAGCGTTATATGCCCGCAGTCTTAAATGCTTTGTCAACTGCGGATATTTTCTCGATTAACTTTAAAGAAGCATGCAATTTGTTTGGATGCGAAACAGAAGAAGAGTGTATTCGTGGCATTCAGGAGTTGCCTGTAGAACTTACAATTTTTCGAGTTGGAGAAAAGGGTTTATATTCGATAAGTGAGGGAAAAGCACATTATCTTCCAACTGCAAAAATTGCCGACAAAATTGATCCGACAGGGTGTGGCAATTGTTCAACGGGCGGGGCACTTTACGCTTTTTGTGAAGGGGAAGATCCTATCATGGTGGGCATTATGGCTAATGTAGCCGCGGCTATGAATATACGACAATATGGCGTGATGCAAGATTTTGAGTTAGTTCGGGGTTATGCTTTTGAAAAGGCAAAAGAGATTTATCGTGAGTACAAGTGACATGCATAGTGTTACTAGTCATGGGAATCTGAGTAATGAATGATGTGCTATTGCGGGCATAGAATTATTGTGATAAAATAAACAAGTTAGCTGAATTGGAGGATTATATGTTTAAGGAAGCTATCGGCAAAAAAATGGTTTTTGGGCTTATACATCTAAAACCACTTCCGTCTACACCATTTTTTAAAGAAGGAGATATTGAAGCATCAATTGAAAAAGCTGTGCACGATGCCCAAGCACTTGAAGCGGGTGGAGCAGACGGGTGTCTTGTTCAGTCGGTTGACCGTGTTTATCCTGCGACAGATGACACAGACTATGCGCGTGTTGCAACAATTGCAGTAATTACAAACGAGGTGAAGCGTGTTGTAAGCTCTGATTTTAAAGTGGGTGTGCAACTTATGTGGAACTGTATTACTCCGTCAATTGCTGCTGCGAAGGCCGGCGGCGCGGTATTCACTCGATGTTCCGCTTTAATAGGAAAAACAGATTCGCCCTTTGGAACTATTGAAGCTAATCCTAACAAAGTCATGAGTTATCGAAAGAATATTGGAGCAGAAAGTGTTGATTTAATCGCTGAGATTGCGGGATATCATTTTCTCGGTGACTATAGCAAAGACAAAATTGTAATGCTTGCCCATCAGGCTTTGACAATTGGTGCAGATGCTGTCGAAGTTTATCATAAAGATGAGCAGACAAACAATAGGATGGTTGCTGATATAAAAGAAGCTTTTCCCGGTTTGCCTGTTGTTTTGGGTGGCGGAACTAATATCGAAAACGTGACAAGCAGGATGAAGCTTGCCGATGTAGCCCTTGTTGGCAAGTGTTTTGAAAACGATAACTGGGGCGGTAATATTGATGTGGAAGCAGTCAAGAGGTATGTCGAAAACTTGCGTAAAATCTGAAATAATTAATAAGAAAGCGTACTGAAAATATTGTCGCTTGTACGTTATTGGAGAGTGTATTGAGTAGTAAAGTTCATGTCGAATTGCCAAAGTATATTACGGTTATGACATCATTAATTGAGCGAATCAATAGCGGAGAGTTTGATTCGGATATGGTTTTGCCTCCTGAAAATGATTTGGCAAAGGAGTATGGAGTTAGTCGTATCACAATAAGAAAAGCTCTTGAAGAGATGAAAGTGCAGGACTATATTTTCCGAAAGCAGGGTAAGGGCACTTTTATCAGTCGTGCAAGAGAAGATGAGAAATTTAGCAAAAAAGCTAAGCTTGGTCTTGGAGAAATAATTCGTAGTGCAGGGAAAACACTTGACCGCATTCAGTTGGCTAAGCATGTACGTCCTGTAGGCGAAGTTGGCACAAAGCTGAAAATGGATTCAAATGATCCCAGTCTGTTTTATCAGCGTATATACACTGCCGATGGAGTACCTGTATTTTTTGTTGAGAGCATAATCAATCACACGAAGTTTCCGGGTATTGAGAATTACGATTATAATTATATTTCATTGTCAGTATTGATTAGCCAAGTATTTGGTGCAACGCTCTATTGTAAAGACAGTGAAATACATTCAATAAAAGCCGAGCGGGCTGCAGAATATCTTAAACTGTCTCCTGATGACCCTGTGCTTTACTTGACGTACACTTCATTTTTGAAGAGCGATAATACTATGATTCCGTTTGAGATAATAGAAATTTTTGCACGAACCGACACTATTACAATAGACCCTGAGCAATTTAGGTGATGTCAGGGGTGTTGCCGGTCGGTTACAATGTCGCCGTGCCAGTCGAGGATTCCGCCGAAGTCGTAGACTCTTGTGAAGCCTAATAGTATTAGTTCTTGGGCGGCAACGGAGCTTCTGCCACCGGCTCTGCAATAAACCAAAATCACTTGGTTTTTATCGGGAAGTACAGTCGTTGCGTTTTCCCACAACTCGCCGGACGGGAGCAGAACTGCATTTGGGATATGCCCTTCTGCAAATTCATTTGGTCTTCGCACATCAAGAATTATGACGTCATCGGACATCATTTCCTCAGCTTCCGCTGAGGTTATTTTTATGTATTCAACTCTTATATCAGCTTCAACGTATTCATCATATATATGATTATAGTCAGATTGGTGTGGTAGCGACTCTTGCGGATAGCTGTATTCCTGCTCCGGGGCAACATAATACCTTTGATTGTGTAAATTGCAACCAACCATGACGCTAATAGATAATATGAGTAAAAATAAGATAACAAGCTTTCTCATAAAAACACCTTGTCCGTCATTCTGCGCGAAGTCGCAGAATCTATTAAGCACAAATTTTTTGGATTCTGCGACTTCGCGCAGAATGACGTTAGCTTTTCATAGAACGTTCCTTTTGCGATACGGGCGATTGACAATCGTCTCCTACATACTGGTGCTAATTTAGACTACGAAGTTGCCGTCCTTAAATACAACAATTTCTTCGCCTGATGCTGTTTTTCCTACTATGGACATGTCGCTTGAGCCGAACATGAAATCCTGATGATTGTCACTTACATTGAGTCCTGCCGCTTTTCGCTCATCTTCTGTCATTTTGCTACCGCCTTTGACGCTGTCGGGATATGCACTACCGAGGGCGAGGTGGCAACTTGCGTTTTCATCATAAAGTGTGTTGTAGAAAAGTGTACCCATGTTGGAAATTGGAGAATCGTGGGGCACTAAAGCGATTTCGCCGAGATAATCCATGCCTTTGATATCGGTTATCATGTTTTCCAGATGTTCTTTGCCGACTTTTGCATCATACGAAACAACTTTGCCGTCTTTGAATGTTATTGTGAAGCCGTCAATGAGATTTCCACGGAAAACATTTGGCATTGTGCCGACAACAGTTCCGTTTACGCCTGATGCTTTTGGTGCTGAGAAGACTTCTTCGGTCGGCATGTTCGGGAAGAATTCCTTGCCGTCTGTTGCTGTGTCGCCACCGCCAAGCCAAACATGGTTTTCCGGCATTTCCATATGTAAATCAGTGCCTGCACTATTTTTCAGGTGAATTGATTTGAAATTATGTTTATTGAGTACATTAACATAATGTTGGAGAGAGTCTCTGTGTTTGTGCCATTGCTCGACTGCGTTGCCGTTGCCGACGCGCACGGCTTTGAATATATGTTCCCACATTTTTTTGATTGCATCGTCGGTGTCTCTTGCATTCGGGAACACTTTATTTGCCCATGCAGTAGACGGGACTGATGCGATGCACCAACGCACTCCGCTTGTGAGTATTTTTTCAAAATAGCCTTTGAGAGCCGCAGAAGAAGCGATGTTAAAGCGGCTTAGTCTGCTTGGATCTACGCCTTTGAATGCTTCCGGGTCTTGGGAAGATACGCTTAAAAATGCCGCACCCTCGTTTGAAAGCGTGTCGAGCATGAGTTTGTCCCAAGCGGGGAAGGTATCAAAAACGCTGTCATCAGCCATTAGATAACGTGTTCGGGAACAGGCATCGTCAGCCCATCTTAGGTGAACATTGGAGGCTCCGTGTTTAAATGCAACTTCCATAGCTTTTCGTGCGAAAAATGCACAATCGACACTGCAGGTTATCACAAGCTGTTGCCCTTTTTGAATGTTTAGACCTGTTCTGACGACAAGCTCTACATATTCGTCCAAGTGTGCCTCATTATATAGTAGTTTATTCATAACGATGTTTTTGTCCTTCCTTAATAAGTGTACTGCATTCAAAATCTACGCAATTTAAGTCCAGTTATTTCAAATGCGATACACTAGCGTCAACCTAAAGTCAAGGTAACCATGTACTGACACTTTGGGGATCCGTAAAGTAGGTTAATGTGAAACCTACAGCCACAACTGTACCGATTATTGCTAAAACGAACGACGCTGTGCGAAACTTTGTATCAAGACCATCTCTCTTTGCAATCACCGATAATACAATTGCAACAATACCTGCGATTATATCTATAACAGGTATTGGTACAGTAAGAGCCACCAATGCGAGCACAAATGCGGCTATTGCTTTGCCTTGTGCTCCGGGTGCAGGTTCATTTTGTGGTTGTGTGTGCATGTATGGTTGTGTGTGCATGTATGGTTGATTGTTGTATGGGTAACTGTTGCTACTTTGATATGGAGTGGAGCCTAGAGGGGGTGGGGGTGCTATCTGTTGTTGAGCTTGTTGCTGTTGTGCAACGATGTCTTGGGTGCTCATACCGCATCCTGAGCAAAACTTTGTGTCATCGGGTATGGCTAATCCGCATTTTGAACAATACATAATTTCCTCCATAAAATGTTATTTATAATATCAAAATAATTATATCATGCAGAAGCTAGGTAATCAATCAGTTTTCGTTCTTTTTGGATAGCTAGATATATTGCATACAAACATACATTGGAAAATAAATTAAATTATTTTTAAATATACCTTGACAGG
>Ga0123355_10020018_pt1 | contig 10671 bp, 7 predicted proteins | sample TergutEmb28metaG_3_FD_89872 | JGI IMG/M metagenome (GOLD analysis project Ga0123355, IMG submission 89872) | Embiratermes neotenicus P1 segment gut microbial communities from Petit-Saut dam, French Guiana - Emb289 P1 | ecosystem: Host-associated > Arthropoda: Insects > Digestive system > Gut ...
ACTCCACTTTGAAGAAACCGTCACACAGGACGGAGAGGTTATATTTGACTATGAAATAAAAGATGGTCCTGCCACAACACGCAATGCTTTAAAACTACTTGGTAACATGGGTTTCAAAAAAGAGTTGGTGAAAAGAGCTAATGACAGGGCAAACCGTTTTGTTGCGAATGGTGCGTGGACGCGTTGACTGCAAATGAAACATAATGAAAAATATTCTCACAAATCTGTCAACGTTTTCTATCAGCGATCAGTAAGAAATCTTTTTAACATGACATCACATTGTCAGGTTTGACGACCCTAACTATTGTGTCTTAAAATTTACTACGATACTGCAAAGGCTGTTGAAGCTTATCTAGTTACAGGTAATAAAAAGCACTACCCAGATGAAGAATTCATAATAAGTCCGAGCGAATTTTTGGAGAAATCCACACTGTAACGCATCCATAATAAATATACAAATAAACCACAAACACTCCCAAAAATGGATTGCCTGTGGTTTTTTGTCTGTAATGCGAAGGAATGCTCGAGCTAATGAAAATCAGCAAGGCGTTTGGCTGTCGGACCCTCTATTTGCAAGGCCTGAGGATGAACCTCATTTTGAGGTTCAAGCTGATTTAGAGGTGCAATTTCATCATATTGGTGTTTAGTATTGGCATCGCCCTTGACGTTTCTTTGTATAATATTTCATCTGGTATCACGCCCGATAGCTATCAGATTACAGGAAAAGGTGGAATTGTAATACATGAGTATAAGAAGCTTATTGTTTTTTAGACTATCAAATATTCTACAAGCAATAGGATAAAAAGCAAAACGAATCATAATTAAGAAACAATTAAGGATTAGATAAAGACTTATTAAGGATTGTTGCTTATAATTAAGTAGTGAATGAAATAATAAAAGAAATCTATGAAAAAGAAACAGATTTTGGAGGAAGTAAAAATGATAAAATTAGACGCATACAAATTAAAGATAATTGCAATAGTGGGCATGATATTATGCCACGCGACAGTCGCATGGTGGGGTATTCTACCACCAATACTCAGATTCCCAATGTACGCTGCCGGCGGACTCACATTCCCAATAATGGCATATTTCATTGCTGAAGGCTACAAGTACACATCAAACCTAAAAAGATACATTCTACGTATACTCATATTCGGGCTAATTGCACTACCATTTCACATTCTCACCATAACACTACCCGTAGGCGGCGGTCTTATCATGGCATATCCGTTCTTAAACATTATGTTTAGCATCGTGGTTAGCCTGCTGGTTCTGGTAATGTACGACAAAATGAAAATAAAAGCTCTCTTTTGGGTGATCTATGTCGTGGTAATTGTGCCTCTATCATTTGTGTTGCTTGAGTGGTATTTCATAGGCGTTACAATGGTACTTATGCTTCACATTATCAAAAATGAAACTGCACGTCGTGTCGTTCCACCTATTTTTGCCGCAGTATTATTCTTTGTTATGGCACTTTGGTCAAGCGGAGGCGCTGAAATGCTGGCACAACAGTTTGCAGATGCAGGAATTGAAACTAACGCTCTTGCCGCAAATACGGATTTCGGACCTGTCATGATGACTTTCTCAATCGGCATACTTGCCGCAGCGTTCTTGCTACTAGGGTATAACGGAAAACGTGGTAAACGCATGAAGTGGTTATTCTACATCATTTATCCTCTACACTTCGTCGTGCTATTAGCAGGTATTGTGATTTTCAATACACTTGGATGGATGTAGTGTCAACAGAAAACTTGACGATATAGTAACAAAATGCTAGAATATAGTCATAATAAATCCTGAGGTGATTAATAATGCATATTAAACCATCTGCAACAATCCGTCAGAACTATAATGAAATTGCTGATTTGTGTCGTGCAACTCAAGAACCAATCTATCTTACGAAGAATGGGGAAGGAGATATTGTGGTGATGGATGTAGAATCATTTGTCAGACGCGAAAAAATGTTAAAACTTCGTGAGGAATTGCTAGCTGTTGAAGAAGATCGTGTTGCCGGTCGCATAGGTGTTTCCATTGATGAACTTGAAAGTTATTTGGAAGGCATTATTAGCGAGGTTGAAAATGCAGCAATATAAAGTGGTAATTTCAGATAAAGCAAAAAGCATGCTAGGGACTCACGTTAAATTTCTTGCACAAACAAGTCCATCAGCAGCGCATAATGTGAAGGAAAAAATAATTTTTGCGATTCGTTCAATATCAGAAATGCCTGAGCGATGTCCCTTTTTTTGTGGTGAATTTGTACCCCCAAATAAGTACCACAAGCTGATTGTCGGTAGTCGGTATTTAATTTTGTATCAAATTAAAGATATTAATGTTTATGTTGACTACATAATTGATGGTAGGCAGGATTACAGTTGGCTTGTGCGATGATGCGTGAAGTTACTGCACATGGCATGATTCGTTGGTTAAAGCATATCAAGGAGCAAAAAGCATTTACTACATTTATAAAAGAGGAAGATGAGGAAGAGTATTATGCATAAATTAGGCACAGATCTACAAGCGTTAATCGAAAAAGAGTGTAGAGGTAAAACGCATATCAAACTAACGGTCGGCACCCTTGTAGATGGCGAAAAGACACTTCAAACATTCGGAGCAACCGGAGAGATTCCCAATGAGAATTATGTCTATGAGATTGGTTCAATTACAAAAACTTTTACCACATCCTTGCTTGCAAAGTATGTTCATGAGGGCAAAATGTCTTTAGATGACCCTATTTCAAAATATGCAGATGGATTAGACGATAGTTATTATCCGACTTTAAGACGGCTTGCAACCCACACAGCCGGCTACGGATATTTGCCAGCGACGACTTGGGTCGGTATTAAAATGCTTCTTCTTGCACCTTTACTTGGTAGTCGAAACGGTGGTGTATTGCCGGACTGCTTACGAGTAGACGAAAAAAGAATGAAATCGCTATTGTTGGAAAACAAAAAAGAGGATAAGGATTATCCGTGGGCGTATGGTAATTTTAGTATGGGATTAGTCGGATATGCAATCGGTAAAGTTTCGGGCAAAGGGTATTTTGACACAATGGATGATTTTTTAACAAATGTGTTAGAAATGCCAAACAGCTATACAGGTATAAATCCATCTAGGAATTTGCATGGATTTTCTAAGAAAAACAAAGATATAGGCAACTGGGATTTTGAAAAAACAATCATGTCAAGTGCAGGTGACATCAGCGCAACAGCAGAGGACATGCTCACATATGCGCAAAAGCACATGAATGGGGAATTGCCCTATCTAGCTCTAACACATCAAAAGTATACAACTGTCAGAAAAGGTTTATCAAACTCCGGGCTTGCATGGATAATGACAGGAGATAATAATGAAATCATCGCACATAACGGAGGAACAGGCGCATTCGATTCCTTGCTTATAATTGATAAACAGAAAAAACTTGCATACATTGTGCTATCAAACTATTTAATTAATCCACACAAGCTATATGCCACTGTGCTGGATGAGATAAAGAGAACTTAGAGTGAGAATAATTGTCACAGAAAACCCGATTTTTTCATAGACAAAGATTTTAATGCATATCCTAATTATGAAACCTCTTCTTCAAATTGGAGAGCATTGATGTCACATGCACTTAGCAACAAGACCATAACTAAAACTACAGAGATTATAATCATTTTTCTTAACATACAACTCACCATTTCCTAACTCATCAAATCACATGGGTCTTGGTCAGTGTCCAAAGCACCTAGCAATCATAATGGACCAATTAAGGCTCTAATTCATCCATAGTTATCTCCATCTCTCCAACATTGAAGTTATAATTATGATCAGCATAAATAGGACTCTTGTCTGTTTGTAAATCGTCGAAATACCAAAAGAATAACGTTTGTCCATTATGCTCAAACTCAATAACTTCCGTAACTGGCTGTCCTTCTATAGCAAGGTTGTGGACTCGCTCTGTCCGTGATATACCCCACACATAACGCTGAGGTATATCTATACCGAACGCGCCATACCAATCCTCAGCACTGCACGTCAAAATGCCAAAACGTATTTCGCCGATATAGTTTAAGTTTCCTTCATCAAACGTACTCAGTCTATGCTCTATAAGTAAAGTGTGGGGGGTTATGAGCCTTGAGAACCTAGTTGTCCCTGATTCATTTCTTACGTAAAAGAAGTATGTGATTATTTGTGCGTGCTCACTTCCGGTTGGGTTAATAATGAACATTAGTGCGTTGCAATCATTTTGTATGAGCCTTGTTATTTCTCCGCTATAGGGAATGTTTGTGCCATGACGAGAAGAGCCGTAAATAATAGCATCTTCCACCGAGTCAAACCACTCAAGTCTAGGTGAGTCAGGTGGCGGAAAATGGAGAGCATTGATGTCACATGCACTTAGCAGTAAGACCATAACTAAAACCACAGAGATTATAATCATTTTTCTTAACATACAACTCACCATTTTCTAACTCATTAAATCACATGGGTCTTGGTCAGTATCCAAAGCACCTTGCAATCATAATGCGCCAATTAAGGCTCTAATTCATCCATAGTTATATCCATCTCGCCAACATTGAAGTTGAAATTGGCGAGTTCGTAACTGCAGAGTGGACTCTTGTCTGTTTGTAAATCGTCGAAATACCAAAAATATAACGTTTGCCCATTATGCTCAAACTCAATAACTTCTGTAACTGGCTGTCCTTCTATTGCTAAATTGTGGACTCGCTCTGTTCGTGATATGCCCCACACATAACGCTGAGGTATATCTATGCCTAGCGCATCGTACCAACGTTCAGCCCTACATGACCAGACACCAAAACGTATTTCGCCAATATCATCTAAGTTCGCTTCATCAAACAAGCCTAGCTCAAAGTCCACCATTAAAAAGCTAGGGGTTATGAGCCTTGAGAATCTAGTTGTTCCCGATTCGTTTCTTACGTAAAAGAAGTATATGGATATTCGTCCGCGCTCTCTTTCATCAGGGTTAATAATAAAATATAAGGCATTACACTCATTTTGTATGAGCCTTGTTATTTCTCCACGATATGTAAGATTTGTGCCATGAAGTGAAGAACCGTAAATAATAGCATCTTCCACCGAGTCAAACCACTCAAGTCTAGGTGAGTCAGGTGGCGGAAAAAGGCGAGCCCTTGTGTCACACGCACTTAGCAGTAAGACCATAACTAAAACCACAGAGATTATAATCATTTTTCTTAACATACAACTCACCATTTCCTAACTCATTAAATCACATGGGTCTTGGTCAGTGTCCAAAGCACCTATGCCCATCCATGCAATAATTGCTGCTATAGCCGCAGTCGCACCTGCCTTTGCTCCGGGAGTTCCAACTCCCAATGTTTTTACCGTAATAAAAGCTGCGAGCACACACACACCTGCAATAGCAATACCACCGGCAACAGTTCTTAGTGCTTGTTCATATGTAAACCTTCGTTCTGTGACCGAAGTAATTGACTTAATAAAGCCATAATCAATGTCAGTTCGTGTTCCTGCACCAACTTTTCGATACATTCCCTGGCTACCAAATAAATGTGATACTTCAGACTGTAAACCGGTTGTTGAATTGTGTACTGAAGTAGTGATACCTAGACTATTGCCTGTCCACGACAGCTGCGAACTCACAGGTCCAAGAGACGCAGAAAAGAGCTTTAGTTTAAAGCCATACTTCACTTCTCCGGTAGTTACGTTCTCATTTCTGGTGCGAACAAAAAGACTTCCTCCAGTATGCACAGAATAAGTGTGTGTAATCCCTCCTCCTAGATAACGAGAATCACTTTCTTCGAAACCAACTACGTTGTCATCCCAAAATTCACCGACACTATTTGCTATATAATGACCGCCTTGTACTTGTCCATGTGCATTAGCTAGCCTTGCATCTCCAACAGTTGAAAATGAGTTGTAAGCGGTGTCTGCAACCCAGTTAGCACCAGCTCTAATCCCTTCTTCAATAGCATCACCGCCGATTCTTATTCCTTCGTGAACAGCATTTCTGGCTACACTAACTCCTTCGTCAATAGCATTAGCACCAATTCTTATTCCTTCAGTAACAGCATTTCCGGCAGTTCTCACTCCTTCAGTAATGGCATTCGCACCATCTCTCAGCCACTCAGGAAACAGTCCATTCGAGTCAGTAAACATCATCGGGCTGTTCCAACAATATGTATACTGGTTCATAGTCATAGGAGCGGCAGTTGTTCCCTTAATAATATCAACACCATTAAACCGCCCAGTACCTGACAAATATTCCCTCGCTTGCGCAAAATATGTGCCTGCAACACTGTCCGCTGTATATCCTGTATACCCAAACGGTTGCGCAATCCCTTGGTTACCATAAAGGTCATCGCCAAACTCTGTGTAGCCGTAACTATCTACGATGCTACCCACGTTATCAATATACCGCAACGGACTTCCAAGCTCGTCTTGTAAATATGCATTACCATCTGCAAATGCAACATTGCTATCCCAAGTATAACTATGCGTCTGCGTATCATCGCTCATCTGCAAAAGATTATGATATTGCTTCGTTAGATCGAGCACATAGCTGACATGCTTTGTTGGATTGAGGTTGTCGTTAACTTGCTTGCCTACTCTAAAGCCAAAACCGTTATAGTCATAATTTGCTGTTTGCCCCATTGCATTGGTGGCTTTTGTTAGTCTGTTAATCGCACCAAACTCGTAAGTGTTCTTGATTTTATTGCTTTCAAGAATCTGCGTCAAATTGCCGCGCTTGTCATAATTGAAATGCTGCTCGACGCCTTTAGTATCATTCGTCGATATGAGCTGGTTGAGTGCATTATATCGGTAGTTTGTTTTATTGCTACCGTCTATCATTTGACTGCGGTTACCAAATTCATCATAGCCAAATGATTTTATCTGGCTACCATCTTTGGTTACTTCTGTAAGCCGTGATAATGCATCGTAGGAATAGTTGTACCTGCCACTTTCTTCTTCCAAACCACGCCTGTACTTATCAATGCCAGTCTTATTGATCATATTGTCATAGCTGTAGATATACTTATCGAGTATGCCGTCCTTATCACTATGTGTAAGTTCTGATAGCAACCCCATTTCGTTGTAAGTATACTTTGTGCTAACTCCGGTGCTAAATATCTTGTCGCTCAATCTACTGTTATTGTCATAGAAGTAATCGACCTTGTTGCTTCCATCAATCAACGATTTAAGGCGCAATGAATCATCGTAGACATATTCAGCGACTTTGCCGTCAGGGTACTTGATGCTCTGCTTCTCACCCATTGTGCCGAATGTGTACTCTACTTCATTGCCATTATGGCCTGTTATCTTCTTCGCTCTGCCAAGCTCATCTACTTCAACAGACGTTACACCAAGCCAGTCTCTTATCTCGGTTAGCTGTCTCAATGGATTGTACGAGAGTTTCACGCTCTTGCCATCAGCATAGACTACTTCTTCAAGTTGGCTTGATGCAGTATATGCATATTTGGTCAAGAATCCATCTTTGTCAAGCTTCTTCGTAACATTGCCAGATTCATCATAAGTGTACTCTTCCTGATTACCAAGCGCATCTGTTATCTTTTCAACTTGACCTACCTCATCCCAGTCATATCTCGTCATACGTAATTTTGAGTTTTGCGCATTTATCTCATTGGCTTCATTAAGTTCTGCAAATTGCTTGACTTCTGTTAAATTACCAACTTTGTCATAATCATATTCAGATTTATTGCCAAGCGGATCAATGACAGATATGAGCTTACCATTTGGTGAGTACGCGTATTTCGTCGTATTACCATTTGCATCTGTTACGCTTGTCACATTACTCACAGCATCATAAGCATATGCCTTAACTTGTCCGGTACTGCTGCTGATTCTTGTTATGCGGTTAAGGCAATCATATTCGTAATTGAGAATATATCCGTCATGTGATGCTTTAGATACAATATTCTTGTTAGCATCATATGCGTATACTTCGTATCTACCATCAGGATATGTAACTTTCTCAAGTAGTCCACCTGGAAGATAGTTATGCTTGATTGTACGTCCGATAGAATCTGTAACTATAGCTATTTGACCAAGTGCTGTATATGTATACTTTAGCTCTCTGCCCGACGGGTCAGTTTCGCTTATCTTCTGTCCTGCTTTATCATATACAAAGTTGCTCTCATTGCCCATAGTGTCAGTTACTTTAGTAACCTGTCCCATATAATCATAATCAGCAGTTGTCTTTGCTCCATCAGGTTCTATTACTTTTGTTATCCTGTTGAGAGCATCGTATGATAGACGGGTTTCTTCGCCCTGTGGACCACGTACCTTTGTTCTGTTGCCATTAGGGTCATATTCAAACTGTACCTGTGCACCTTTGGCATTGGTTATGCTCTCGAGATTGTTCAATTTATTGTACTCGAATATTGTAGAATTACCATTTGCATCTGTCTGCTTTGATACATTCCACATTAGGTCATATTCGAGTTTGGTTTCATTACCCTCTTGGTCAATTACTCTGCAAGGCTTACCCATGCTGTTGTATTCTTGCTCAATAATTCCACCATCGAAATCAACAATGCGGGTTACTTTGCCACCTGTATTATACTCAAAGCTTTGCTCTTTCTTATCTGCATTGGTTACCTTCGTTATATCTCCAGCTTCATTGTATTCAAATATGGTTCTGTTGCCATTGCCGTCTATCGTGGCTATCGGGTGGTTGAGTTCATTATATTCGTATTTCGTTACAACTCCCAATGCATCTGTTATTGCTATCATGTTTCCGCGCTCGTCATATTCGATCGCTGTTGCAGATTCATCAGGGGCTATCACCTTTATAGGTTGACCTGAATTATCGTATTCAATTTTTGATATACGCTCTAGTGCGTCTCTGGCTTCAATCACGTTGCCGTTATTATCATAAGCCAATTTTGCAAGCACATTATCTTCACGACTTACTTGTACCAAGTCAAAATCATTGTACTCAAGCTCCACCTTATACCCTAGTGCATCTGTAACTTTAGACATCTGACCCATATCATCATACTCAAAGTGAGTCACGTTGCCATTTTTGTCTGTTGTACTCGTTACCTGGTCAACCGAATTATATGTACGCTTTTCAACACCGTCAGAATACTCAATCGCTGTAGTACGGTATAGCTCATCTCGCTCATAATGAATCTGTGCTCCATTTTGCTGTGTTAGCGTTGTGATTTTACTATCTTCCTCATAATAGCTATAGTGCATAACGCCGCCATCTGCCATCTCTTGCTTTGACATACGAGCAAACAAATCATAATTGTTTTTCAGCACACTAATACCTAGTGGATTGATTATCTCAGCAAGCTTGCCACTTCTACCATAACTATATTCATGTGTCGCTCCTGATGGATGCGTAATCTTTGTTAATCGCTTGTCAGTATATTCAAGCACTACCTCTCGTCCTGTGTGGTCGGTTATTGTCGTAAGAAGATTATCTATATACACAAATGACAAATGACCACTTGGTGTAGAGACCTTACTCAATAATCCATCTGTATGTGTTAAGACCATTTCATTTCCATTGCGGTCTTTAATTGAGAATAGGTGTCCATTCTTGTCAAAATAATACGACTGCATATCCGGTAATATCAGTTGCCATATGCCACTGTTGTTGAGCAGAAGATTGTGGCATCCCGTTGGTGCACGATATCTATCGCCTAGCTTCTGGAATGTCTCTATATGTCCATCATCAAAAGCAATGTGTACATGACTTTCTTCTTCCATTAGATGAATATTGTAATTATGCGTCCAGTTAAAGCCTAGCACACTGTCTGTTGCATCAATTGCGTTGTAGAATCGCTTGAATGTAATCGGGTATTTACCAACCACTGTTATATCTTCTTTTGAGTACACAAAGTTACCTGTGCTCATGTTCACAGGGTCGCCACCTAATGCGCAGTTTACTCGTATGCCTGCAAGCTGTGATGCTATCATGGCTGTCAGTGCTGTATTGCCCATTAAGCTTTGCAATTTGTCAAGTAAGTTGCCGTTTGTATATATCGGGAATCTGTCATGAATACTATCCGCAATTGAGTCAAGATACATAATGAAATCATGCATGGCATCGTTGATATTTCTTTGCGATATTGCTGTTGAATGGTCTATATTCTGTATGCTATCGACCATCTTATCAAACATTTGACCTGTGCGAACTCTTTCATCGTCCAGCTCTTCAGCGGCTTGATTGAGCATACTCACATTTGAACCGATAAGACTCAATTGTTGTTGCATTGATGATACACGGTTGGATGCAGCATTGCGTGCATTCCAATTAGGTTCTATGTCCATGAAACGGTTACCGCCACGGTCGCGTCTTTGCACGTCTTGCATTGCTGTTTGGGCTATCCAATTATCGTTACTTATGCTTACTTCAAGACCTGGTATAAAGCTGTTTAGATGTCTCGCTCGTTCACGCATATCGCTCGCCATGCGGCGCATTACGCTTTCGCATTCTGTGCGAATGCCTCTTGCCAACGAATCATTCAATGCAAATGTCGCAGGTGTCATACCATCAAAACTCATAATATCATTTGTAAATCTCGACATTTGAACTAGTGTAAAGTAAAGTTTAAAATTTCTTATTAACGATTGTTTTTCATCACCAAATCTGCTATATTGGAGCAGGGTGAAATGAATGAATATCAAATATCGCGTAACACTAACATCTGAAGA
>Ga0123355_10020021_pt1 | contig 10671 bp, 7 predicted proteins | sample TergutEmb28metaG_3_FD_89872 | JGI IMG/M metagenome (GOLD analysis project Ga0123355, IMG submission 89872) | Embiratermes neotenicus P1 segment gut microbial communities from Petit-Saut dam, French Guiana - Emb289 P1 | ecosystem: Host-associated > Arthropoda: Insects > Digestive system > Gut ...
TTGAAACACATAATATATTGAAGCTTATCAAACACTGATTACACATTATACTGTACCTTGTGATAACACTGGTTATAAAGTAATTTACTGTTGTAAATTGTGACGTGGTCACTTGTAGCACAGAATGAATCACTTGTTCACAACACTGTAGATGTGGTGCTCACTTGATGTTCCATGTTGAAAGGAGGGGGTAATACAACACCTTCACAGTAACACGAAACTTATACACTGCTAGATTACAAGGTAATTTAGCAGGGATTGAGACATGGTCTCGTTAAGTACAGACTCTGGGAGCGGAGCCTGCAAACGAATGCCTTAGGATAAAAAAAATATAAAAAATTGGTTGGCATTCGGGCCTTGGGGCACAATCAAATGTATATAATATGCTGAATGATCAGCGTTATGTGACACAAGGTGTCACATAGTTAAGTGTGAGGCAGGAATGCTGCCTGATGTTGACTACACTTAACTAATGATCTCCCTTTGTTTAGGAGATCATACCTTCATGGGTCTGTTCCCATGGAGTTCGGTGTTTCAACTGGCTTGGCTTGGCCCAGGGGGACGCTAACTTAGAATTTGACACAAAGGGATCCTGACTGGTCACTGGCGTCACCCTGGCCGGCAAGAGTGGGGGTGCGAATGACATTGTCCAGAGCTAGCTACGGATACAAAGACCCAAGTGTGGGTCTAGCTCTTGTGGAAAATTCCACTACAATTTCATTGGCTTAGGGTTTTGCTTTGCTAGCAATACCCTTGTTGCCAAGGCACGTTCTCAGACCACATGGCTTGACTTCACTAATAGTAGCAAGAAATCTAAGACATTCGCTATAGTTACATGAAACATATAATGTACCCTTTACCCTCTTAATGATTATGTATACAAGAAATATAAACACAATAAAATACAAGAATTTGCCCCTTCGTGCTTGAAAACATGGTAAAGCTGCAATTGCTAAACCTCTGATTACTGAAAACAGCACTCAGAGGTGAAAAAGATGGTGTGATGATCACAAAACCTGGCCATCTGATGATTGGAAATACACAATATGGTCAGGTGAGTCACCCTTTACTTTGTTCGCAACATCAGGCTGGGTTTATGTTTGGACATCACCGAAGGAAGCCTGAATGCATGGTTCCAACTGTGAAATATGGAGCCAGATCTGTGATGATTTGGGCAATATCTAGTATTCTGCTGGTCCTTTACATACTGTGAATGGTCAAATTACTGCCAGTGACTACATGAATATTTTAGGTAGCCAGGTGTATCCTATGGTTCAGGTGTTGTTTCCTAACAGTGATGCAATTTTTCAAGAGGATGATTCACTACACACACACACAAGTGTTCAGTTTGGTTTGAGGAGCATGAAGATGCAATTCAACATCATCTGTGGCTAGCACAGTTGCCCAACTGAAATATTGTCAAACCACTGTGGTCATTTATAGAGAGCAAAGTGAGAAGCAGATTTCCTCCATCATCCCTCAAGCAACTAGCAAGAGTTGTACAGTATTTTCCACTAGAGACTATTCAGAACTTACATGAGTCTATTCCAAGAAGGATACAGGCTGTGTTAGAGGCAAAAGGTGGCCCAACTCCATATTAATAAAGAAATATGTATCTTTCACAGCTGTTTCCATTATTTTTGTCCATCCCCTGTACATGCTGCCAAATTATATTGCATGGGGTGATTAGATAAATGATGTAGAAATGTATGTTGGTAGGTGTTCTGTTTAATAGTTTACCTTGTGTCTGTGTTCAGTAATGCTGTTCAATGGTTTTGTTTTGTTAACCTGTTTTTTTTTCATAATCACTTCTTATTAGTACGCATATACTGATGAGGCATTTATGACTTTCGAACTTGATGGGGAAAATCCTCCTGGTGTCCTGTCAGAGGTCGAAACATGTAGATGCACACCATTAAATCAGTGTGATATGAAGACCTGTTCTGATGGCATTAGTATGATAATTGCAACTACACTGTTTATGTACTAAGTGGATTTCAATAAACTGTAATTGTCCCACCCAAGTCCAGACGATATGTTACTTGGAATTTGTTATATTTTGTGGACTTGGTTTTATTTGTGTTTGTATTTATTATTCTCCTCATACATTCAAGTACATTTCATATTTTTCATTCAGTGTTCTTTGATATTTCCCTTTGACACCTTGCTTGGTCATGATTTCTTACATGTTTATAAAATAATTTCATAAATGTTAGCTGAGGTCCTTCATTCAGAAAGTAGCCATGAGATGGAATTTGATGGTGTATAACAGATTATGCTTTTCACTTTGTACCATACTGCAAACTGGAAGTGCACAAAATGTGGGAAAATAGCCCTGTTTTTTTTCTTTCATTCCTGTGCTGCAGTTTAGTGCCTTTTGTATTTTAATTCCCACATTTGAAGTTAAAAGCCAGTAATCCTGGTTTTTAATGTTGGCCTTAATATTATGGTAACGTGTTTCAACAATCGCCTACTGTATGTGCATGTAAGTTTTCATGACCAGTTCATCCTGTGGTACCAAAATAGCTATGGGATGTAGTGTGCTGGATTGGTTTTTTTTATTGGGGGGGTTGCTATCGTTTGGTCCGTGTATGATTTTGTGGGGCTGTAAATATTGGGCATGATGAAGATCTTGAGCTGTGGCGGTAATTGGAATACCATGTAACAGCGATTTTGGTACCACCGCATAGTAGCTGAGAACTGCGCTCTTCAGGATTGTTACACAGCGAGTAGTGGCAGTTTTTAAGCTTTCGCTGTGTTCTAAATGTAATGTGTTCCTTTTTGGGTAATTCCCCGGCGTCTGAGTTCTAACAGCCGACGTTTCGGAACTCACTGTCGGTTTCATCTTCATAGGCAGGTGGATGAAGTACTTCACTTACCTGCCTATGAAGATGGAACCGACAGTGAGTTCCGAAACGTTGGCTATTAGAACTGAGACGCCGGGGAATTACCCAAAAAGGAACACATTACAAGTAGTGGCAGTTTTACAGATACCAGAAAAGCGCAGTTCGTAGCATTTTGAAGTTGAGAAATCTTCCTGCTAAATACTACGCGCGTGGCAGAAAAAATTTTCCCGCCAAAAAACATATATAGTATTTTAAAAAGTCACTATTTCCCCTTTCCCCCCCACCTTTTTTTCTTACTTCCTCTCGGCTTCGCCGAAACTGCGGTATTAGTTACTAGATGTCTCTGCTGCTGCCTGCGGATCCTGGAACCCGGTGGATTCGAGCTGCTGAACCTTGGGCTGGTGGGCCGTCACCTTATCCACTAGATCTTGTGTAGGGAATAATTTTAATTTTGGAACTTCGTTATGAATTTACGAGGTCGTGGAATTTTAAGAGAAAATTTTCTCGCCGGGCGTCGGTCTCGAACTGCTGAGTCTTGGGTTGCTGGGCCGTCGTCTTATCCACTAGACCACGAAGTTCTTGTTGGGAGAATAATTTTGGAACTTCCTGATAAAGTGTGAAGTCGAGGAGTCCAAAGAGATGAGTTATGAACAGAAGTATTGGCAGAAAATATTCTAAGTCCAAATCCTTGACCTTGGTCGGTCTCTAACTGCTGCTGTTCATAAAGCTTTGCAGTCCATTAGACCACGGAGTTCTCTTATAAAGCGCTACAACCTATATAAGGATCTAGCTTGCTCAACCACTTTCTTCCAACTATCTCTATTCTGTGCTACTTATGCTCTTTATATCTTCCAAAACGTCATCTTCCCAGCGTGTTTTAGGTCTTCCACCACGGAGTTAAGTAATAATTTTGGAACTTCTTTTGAAACGTGAGGCCAAGTACATATGTGTGTGTGTGTGTGTATATATATATATATATATAACAGCCGAGCTTCTTAACCTATTGACCACGACGCTCTCTTAAGTAATATAAGTGCACAGCCCCTTGATAAACTGTGTATTAAGGGAAATGTTCCGTTGCGTCTTTAGAGTCTATTGTCTCAGTACCGGCACTGACGAAATTACATCGCTCCATCAGAACTACCAGTACCATGGTACTGTAGGTAATTTGAAATTGTATGTTTAGTCTCACTACTTTACCAGTGCATTGCTGTAGCACTGTATTTACAGACATGACGTCACTGACCTCATCTCCTACCCTCTTAACATTGCTTGCAAAGCGGGCATATCTCGAGGAAGATTGCTGCTGGTACATAAGCTTGCAATATTACGAGCCAGAGATACAGAGGCGTTGAGAAGTCCAGTATGTACCGCAGTGCTACAACAAAATGTACTGCCAAGTCATTAGACAAACAATTTGAAATTACAGAACGACTGTTTGTTGCACTTAACACTACAATGGCGCTGGCAATTCCGACGGAACGTGATTTTGTCGGTGCAGGTGTTGGTCAAAGCTGTGAGTGTGAAACTCCACACGGTGATCAGCACTGAGATTACGGTCTTGCAGTGTGACGCCGTGTAGTTCGGCAGACACGGCCGTAACTGGAGGAGGACACTAAATACTGATCTCGCTTACAGAACAGATCTTTCGTCGCTCTGGCGGTCAGCCGCTGACTCTTCTTGATGTACTTACCGTGGAAATATACTTCCGGTGGTGTAGACTGTCCTGCACTTGATATATCCCATCTATTTTCAGCTCTACCCTTTCCACCACTCTGAAATGTCGCCTTTTTAACCTGCATCTTCAGTAGGCGTTGTCTGCAGCATGCCTCAGTACTTCAAGCGGGAATTATTTTTCAGGCAATTAACTGGCTTTTATTTTTTTATATCCCGAAACAAAAGGGACCGCTCTTGGCAGTACGTGTGATAAAACAAACATTCACAACACCCAAAATACGAAGCTTCTGCATAATTTATGCACGTCTGAAACTATAAACTGCCTCTTGCGGCATTGTAGCCCGACAGCGTATTACGTCGTATTTACTACAGTGTTGGTTTTCCATCATGAAACAAATCTGGCTTTGCTGGAAATATGTAATCAACTATGAAGTGAGATCTGCGATCTTTTAGGACTCTACGCAGCGTATAATGGTAATTCTTACCACCATTGTCCTGTTTGACCCTTGAAGACGGGACCGGTAGGTTGTCCCGAAACGTCGGTAGCTAACTAGCAATACGCGCTGCGTGACATCCCAGAAGACTGAAGATCTCAATGTAGGACTTGCACACAAAATTTCAGTCCATAAATGTCAGTAAAAAAGGACCCCGTCGGTCAGCTACGCATAGAAGGGAAAATATTTTTTAAAAATTAACAAATGCATAATTCTACAATCTACGTATTCTTTCTGTTAGCTCCTACATGTAACAGAAAGAATACATAGACTGTAGAATTGTGCACTTATTGGTGTTAACCACAGTTTTAATATATCATAGTGCACAGAATGAAAACTGTGTCCAGTATGGGGCTTTTGTGAATGCGGGAATGGTCTTCTATGCCACGAGACATGACGTTCTTACAAAGGTGTTGATGCAGATCACGCCCTGTCAACTGAAGGGTTACGGACGTTTCGGTGGAACGTTGTGCCTTCATCTTGGACTGTCTTGTATGCTCTAAAGATATGATGGCAAGGAGAGCATAAACTGGCTCTAATTTGGAAGTTTCTGAAATGTCAGGCTTGCATACAAAATACATTACAGCTGGTGAATAAATCATATCACTTTTTTGACCAATGAAAATTTTGGCTCATTATATAAAAAGTAAATAAAACACAACTCAAACTTTGTGTCTCTGCGATACAAACACTTAACTGCATTCATAACATGTTCAAGTACACCAAAAGCAGTGCAGTGAACCCCCAGAAAAACAAAATATATGAAAATGGTGGAAAATTATTCTCTCCTCTGGGACAGTATGCCAAGAAGTTACAAAAGAGAAAGGCTCCAGCTTCTGTACAATCTAGGATGGGAGGAAAGAAGAAAAAATGTGGCACTGTCTATCTTTGGGCTGCTGAAACTAGAGGATCAAATGCTGTGTCCCTACATCATCCAAACAGCTTCAAACAGTGGCACTGAAAGCTACTGGGTTTCATACATATCCGCAGATAGATGCAGCAACCAATCCACCAATTTAGGGAAGAAAAAACACTGTCATTTGAGTCCAGGAACAGCAGATGCTAACAGAGCTCAACAATAAGTGTGTAAAAGCCACTCTTCAGAAAGGAAATCTAATTGAAAGTTTTCAGTGCAATCTGGTATCTGTAAAGTTGTTCCTGTTCATGCTATGCAGGCATTCGGGGGGTGGGGGTTCAGCTCCACACACACACTCAAACTCGGGCACTTTGGAGTAAAGAAAAATCTCTTCCCTTGCCAGGAATCAAACTATGGTGCCTCAGCTGTCAAACCTGTGGCCTACTCAATACATCAACTATGCTATCTCAGCTCTGTCTGATACCCTGTAGGGTGCACACTGCAGCTAATTACATGACCACGAGACTAAAAAATGCAGTCAGATAATACAAGACTCTAGAGGTGTATGGTGTATAAGGTAAATAAAATGGGGTACGAATGGACCTTAACCCTTTCCCTGTTCAATTTAAATCGCTAGTGCCTGGGCAGAAGAGCCGAGTTTTTTCACGGGACATTTAAATTTACGTACTAAACCTGAAACGCTTTAGAGCGTTTAGAGGGGGAGGGGACTTTTAAATCCCGAGGGCTTTGGAGCGTTAGGGAGGGGAAAGGATTAAATTGTGTTGGTTTTTCATGTAGTAATGCCAGGGTTAATCGTAATGAATTGAGAATTATGTTTAGTTTCCTTGTGCCCAGGTACAGTCCTGACACATGTCTATCAAACTTCATGTTATCACATGTCACTACAGTGAGAAGCTCAGATCTCAACCACAAGTAGAAGACACCTTCTGACTTGTTCACAGACACCCTGACAATCAAACTGCTCACACATACAACAATTAGACAGCTGAATTTACAATCTCATGGAAGATTCTGGAAGAGATGTCGAGGATTTGTTGAGTGTCATATAAAATGATATCTGAGGTTCTCAAGGTGGCGATAATACTGTTGCTTGTCACCTTGGTCCAGCCACTGTAAGCCGGTAAATATGTAACGTCTGAGAGGAACCTGCCGCCTCCATCGTCAGGGTGATGGAGGCAGCAGGTTACATATCTACCAGCTTATTCTGTTTATTCTGGTTTCCCTTTCTCAGATTTATCAAAGTTTTTGGATTCTAGAGGCCATAAAGTTAATTTGTTGCCTACAATCATTATTTAACAAAAAGCTAAATTTCAATTATAGATTAGTGCAAATAAAGCTGTAATTTTTTTCCCATCCAAGTTCAAAGACCCCCTGGAATTTGGAACGCAGGCAAGGAACAGCTGGCCTAAACAGAGAAAATGACATGAGGAAGCCATGCAATACATGCAGCTGATGCCATTGCACTGCAGTATCAGTGTTTATATGCTTAAGCAAGCATGAGGCCTCGCAGTGTTCAAAACGTCAGTAAGGGCAGCAGAATGCAGCAGCTACCAGAAGTTGGATGCTTTACACAATGAAACCACATGATATAATGTCAGCAAGGTAACATCTGCAGACTCCCACACCCTGTACTAGATTACTCAAGACCATCTGACCAATGACACACACACAATACATGCCTGGAATGCAGTTTCACTTACTGACCTAACGTAACACCACTACTGCAGCTTTAGACCACTCTTACACTCCTTGCCTGTGGTTACACCAAAGTGACTGACCTTAAGGCACTCTTGTATCATTGCCACAAACATGGCTCATTGCAGCCTTCCATTGTGGAATCCTGTATTAAGGAAAGCTGTTTATCCATGCCATGAAGGCATAATGGGAGAGCAGTGGTCAACTCCATGCCTTGGCCAATTTACCCCCAGGGAAGAAACTCTGTACCCTTTGAATAAGAGGCAGGGTGGTCCCACAGCCTGCCTGGATATTTTAGAGAAGAGAAAAGTCGCATGTCTCTACTGTGGTCCACAACCTGTATCTTGCAGCCTGTAGCATAGTTGCTATAGCTCACTCTTTCACTCAGACCAGTAATCAGCACATCCTGCACAGTCCTGTATGTATAATGCACTGTACATAGTCTGCTGTTACATCAACAGTCTTAGGTGGTACATGGAGTTTTTTTTTTTTATTGAATCTGTTGGTCTTGTACACTATATCTCAAACTTTTCCTATCCTCAGCTCACACCTATACTAAGCAACATTATATCATAACTGTCATTTCATTCACATATAAGAAAGTGGATAGGTAATGGCTTCAGGGCCATATATAAACATGACTTGTCATGACCAACTAGACTTGCACCACTCCTACATGAGATTATGTTCTGCTTAGGGCTCTCTTATGTCACTTGGGCACAATAAACATGTTCTCTCAATGAAGACAAAATGTCAAGTCCCTTTATTTCAAATTATTAACCCTTTCTCGTCTTCTGCCACTAACATTTCAATTTACCATGTCCTTATGATCATGCCCCGAGTATTACATATCTTTGCTCTTTAGAGTCCTTGACATAATTTACAGCAGTTCAAATACAGCAAAAAATCGAAAGTTTATATTTTCTTAACCGGCTTATGTGCAAGTTGCTTCTGCACTGTCTGCCCAGTACATATGGTAAGAGTCAGGTTGAAAATGTGAATGGGAGAGGATTTGGCTTGTCAGTATGCAAGCTGCATCTATAGCAAGCAAAATGAAGCACAATGATGTTTATCATCAGGACATTAATTATAACTGTTTATATTTATTATACTATACTTACAACAAACATTGCAACCAGTAAGGTCTCTTGCCTACTGTACTTTAGGACACAATGCAAACAACATACAGTGTGTGTACAACTGGTGTTTGCAAAGTTTGTAAATCCACACCAAATTAACACACAAAAGTGCAACTTCCACTACACATTCATACTTCACTGAAATTCGCCAAGCTTGTAGACCCTATAGGAATGAAAGTGCCAAACATTAGGCCTCTATGCCTCATAATTCTTTTGTAGCAAGAGTTTAAATAAATAAAAGACAACTCTCTTGCATGACACAGCTCACCTATGGACCTATTTCAGCTAGAAGCGTCATGTTACGCTACTCTAAAAGGTAACAAAATTCATGTGAAATCTGTGTTTACAGTGTAGAAAGTATTAAGATTATGGGTTCATGGTATGTGATGTGGTGGTGTCTGACATACAGGTACCAACATATTGGTGAAACCTGGCATTTCCATCTTCAGAGTTAGAAGGAGAGAACTCTTGTACCCTGAAGAGGGGGCAGAAGTTTCCTCCACATTGTTTGGGTCTACCTACCAAAACTCTTGGAGTCATATCCCGTAACTTTATTCTCAACAACCTGAAGTCCCCCTTACATATCACATGCCTAGGTTTAATATACATGAGCACCAGGCTTGTCAAACTGCGCATCAAATTCCTCAAAAGATATGCAGTAAGTTTCTCACTTCACAAAACACATGGTGATGTCCCCCTCTGAACGTGTGCAGCACTGAGAGATTATAGCTGTTGTGTGTTTAAGTGCCACATTAATAGGAGGATCTGGGTATAAATAATGCTGACATCTTCTAAGGAAATAAAACTATTCATTACTTAAGTAAGTTATTTAACCCCTTCCTGAAAGCCAGTTACAAAAATAGGATAAATTTCTAGCTGCAGCATAGTAAATTTTAGATGTGATTAAGCTTTTTATGAAGTTTCACGTTCTCAGATTTTTAAGCCTCATTTTGTACATCTTACTTGGGCACTTCATTTCACAACACTGACAGTTGCTAAGATCATATAGTGTCAATGTCAGATGACTGAATGGGTGTTGAGCACTGGCAGAATAATGACATGGAAAAATCAGAACGCTAAGAGAAAGACCTGGCCAACTGCCGCTCTGTCCACCACAATTCCCATATGGACTGGCCTACAAGTGAACCTGGGAGTATGTGGCAAGAGGTCCAGGAATAACATTCACAGCCATCTACCTACAGTGGGAAAAGTGACCTAAGAATGCTTTCTACTGTATAGATCAGTCCTGATATGTTCTGCTACATGTAGCGTGTGTTACAAATACAGACTATGTATTGTTTGAGAGGTTATGTAGCAGATACTGCCACACAGCTGTTCTGACTGAAGTTGGCCACGTTATGTCTCATATCGCATAACCAATAGTTGAAGAATAAAAGACCAACTCGATGTCACTTGTTATTTTATTTCACTTCTTATGTGCTCAACATGTTTTGGACATTAATATATCCATCATCAGGAACTTGCGACTATTCTGTTGAATTACAACATTGGTCGTATTGTTCTTGGTTCGATGTGTGTTGGAGTTTCAGTGTGGTTGGGTTGGAGTGGTATCTGTGTTGCAGGCTGAAGCCGGATACCACTCCAACCCAACCACACCGAAACTCCAACACACATCGAACCAAGAACAATACGACCAATGTGGTAATTCAACAGAATAGTCGCAAGCTCCTGACGATGGATATATTAACCTTTTGGCGCCAGAATTTTTTAAATTTTGGCACACCTGTATATAAAATGTGAATAATACAGGAACCAAATATGTTAGAATTATGAAACAAACTGCATTTTAAAGAGGGAAGAAACGGAGATTATATACCATGTTTAAAATATTCAGTACCTATATTTGTTGAATAAATATATAAAATGCAACGTTTAGAGGTTAGCGGTGCGGTACGACCACTATAGTCGTCATTAGGCGTCAA
>Ga0123355_10020022_pt1 | contig 10670 bp, 7 predicted proteins | sample TergutEmb28metaG_3_FD_89872 | JGI IMG/M metagenome (GOLD analysis project Ga0123355, IMG submission 89872) | Embiratermes neotenicus P1 segment gut microbial communities from Petit-Saut dam, French Guiana - Emb289 P1 | ecosystem: Host-associated > Arthropoda: Insects > Digestive system > Gut ...
CATGCTTCTCATGTAGCCCTCCCGACTTAAATTTAGTAGTAACCAATTTCATGTTTTGTTTACATGTAAAATAACCACTGCCACCGGGTGACAACCCAATTGCAGTAAATAAATATTATCATTTGATGTGTGGTTGACCGTGCATCGTAGTTCATTGTGGAATAAGAAGCCAACTACATGTCACTTAGCATTATATTTATTTCTCCTTATAAGTTGTGCTACGTACTTACCAATGGACACACAAGCAGCTAACCGGATCTCACTGCCCACACAGCCACGGCACTACACCACACGGGAAAAAATACCACTAAGTCGTCAGCTCTTGAAGATGGGCACAAGGTGGCCCGAAACATGTTGAACAACTTATAAAGAGCAACTTATAAGGATAAATAAATATAATACTAAGTGACATCTAGTTGATTTCTTATTCCACATTAAATATTATCATTATCATCATCATCATCATCTCCTTTATGCAGGCTATTTATACTTATATTCCTGAGACACACTATGTCCCTAGGGAACACAGTGTTGCAGCTCTTCTGTTGTTACTATTCATGGTGCTTATATCGATAGTTTCAGTGTTGAATCTATTGTACTTTTACATTAGTACTTCCCGCAGTATATGTGCAGTGCCCAATATGGCTGTTTTCTGTAGTTCCTTGGCTTCATGTTTTCCTGGTATGTTGCTCATGTATTTTCTGAACGACTTTGAAATAGTCCCAGTCGCCCCTATTATTACTGGTATCACATTTGTTTTTACATTTCGCATGCGCTGTATTTCTATTGTAAGATCTTTATATTTTAAAAACTTCTCGGCTTCCTTTTTAATCACATTTCCGTCTCCTGAGATTGCAATTATTATTATTATTATTATTATTATTATTATTATTATTATTAGTCCAGCTTGGAAAATTGGTTTCGGTCAGGCTCTGGAAACAAACTCAGAATGATACACCTGAACACTTTCATATCATATATCAATATACGAAATTTCAAAGTTAGTTGTAGTTCGAGACAAGACCTTACACAGTCGACATTTCATATTCTCTATCAATATACATTTCCTTAAACGCCAATATGGCAGATGTTTTTAAGGCCTCGTTAAACAATTCATTCCATAATGACTGATATTTATATCTGGTGCTAATGACTTGATAAATTGACTGGAAATGAAAGGACGGTCTTCGGTCGGATGCGGAGTGCCTGTTTTGACTGTGAACTTCAGGGTCAGATCGAACGCTTTTCAGCCAGGTAAAATTTCAAAATTTCGGCCCCTCCAGATCTCTAGGCCTGAGATCTGGCCTGTACTTCTTTACCCCTAGCTGCATAAGGGTTTCTATATAGATTGCGGGTTTTCCATCCCGTTGTATGTACGTATAATGGTATATGCATATGCGATAATACGGCACGTGCCTTGGTTAATACCATTATTTTATAGGCCTGATGATGGCCCTGTAGGGTCGAAACATGTAGCTCAGTTGTTAGTTGCATAATATAAACATTGCACCACATTGTTGTGTAACGACGGTCCAATAAAATATACCATTTCTATATAGGCTTACTCCCGTCCTCTCCAATCATCTCGCCGTGGGTAGGAACGTTAAATCATGGTAAGCCATCGAATGCTGATTGGAGGGTAGGAACATGGACAATACAGCAAGAGTGACACAACTACACACCTTACCCTTCCTTTACGTTGCCTATGGAGTGCAAGTGAATACACGTAACGGAAAATACTGACCTCGTATTTGTCGCTAGCCTATGGCGTTTCCGTAACATGACACACAAGGTCTGTCCATAGGAATTTTTTGTTAAAAAGTTACATAAAATGAACCCATATTGAGGTGGGAATGTAACCCTTTAAACGCCGAGTTAAGTCCCATCTGCCATTTTCTGGCATTGTTAGGAGCTCAACCTGTATACCACGTTAGCAGGATAGGGGTTAAGCTCCACAATTAAAGGACGTAGGAGTTACCCATGCTTATTTTCGTTAAACTTCTCCGCTTAACCGCACGGAAAAATTCTGTTTGAATGACAACAGTAAATACTGTGTGTACCAGGTGCTTGAACACTAAATAAGCAGGCATTTTATTCACTCAGTTCCGTTGGTACTCACCATAACCAGCGATTATTTTCCCCATCTTCATCTCGGGACGGGAAAGTAATTTTTCTCTACTCCAGTACGTCCAGTCCGGCTCTGGGGCCCATGCAGCTCCCTTTTCAGTGGGTACCGGGGTACTTCCCCGGGGGCAAAGCGGCCGGGTATGAACTTAACCACTGACCTCCATCTGGTGCCGAGGTTAAGAGTAAGTGGAGCCATACCTTTACTCCCCCTCTCTTCCTCCATGGAGTGGTACATTAACAGACTGATGTTTGTTGACGAGATACGTTGTGTCTTCTGTGAGGTAGGAACGTAATTGTTAAATAATTTTTGACACGTCTCTTACGCTTTAAACTTTTACATTGTCTCCTTGCCTAAGCACCACGTAAAGGGATGTAATAAAGCTGTACGCTCTTGTAACCGCTGCACTAGATGGTGATGGGTGGCAGGCTTCACTCCCCAACCACTTTACCCCAGTAGAAGTATTTTCCTGCATTCATTGTTAGTCTGGTAAGTGGTAGCAAAGACCATAGCTGTTATCCGTACAGGGACTCGAGGCCCGGTCATGTAGACAAGACTCGTAAATATTCAAGGTCACATGGCGGTTATCGATCAACTGCTGGCCTTCTGCGCCGTTTGAGAGTCCAAAGCTTTTTACGTCTTTATGATTTCAGCACCCACCAATTCGATTACCGTCATATTGGAGGCCGTGCTCGTTTCCGAAACGTCGGAACATTTAATCGCTACACGGTGCAGAAAGCAAGAAGACCAGCTTCTACTGGTGGACCTGTACTGTATTTGGTGTAGTTATTTGTATACAGTATTTGCTGGAGATCAGTAGGTGTGTTGTGCTGGCGTTTCTTTATGTCGCTCTTTTCCGCAGATGCAGGGGATGTACCAGAACAAGTGCCGATCAGGCAACGTGACGTAGCCCATCGCATTATTTAATTAGAGGGCCGAGACGTTGCGCGTGCATGCAGCTTAGCTGTGAAGTGGCGGCCCGTTTCCCGAAGATGCCCAGTTTCACGTTAGAAAAAGAAGGCTTGGTCTATTCCAATTACCGAAAATAACAAAAAGCAGATCTGCTTTGAAGTATCGATCTTCCATTCTTTTTGAAATTGCTGTTAGTACTGTCTGTTCATATACAAAATGGGGCTTTTCATTGTCAGACATATCCGAATCAAACAGAAGTCCGATGGATGGTGGGGATGACAGTCATGAAGGCTTGCAACTCCATTCTGTCAACTGTCCCCAGCGATTGTAGCTAACGAAAATTCAAACCTTGTAGAAGTTTACGCCGTGTAGACAGGTAAATTGTTTCTGATTTCGGATTTCGTCGTGTTCTCAATGTTACATTCTTGCTTTTGGGTGATTCCCCGGCCTCTGAATTTATGTACCGACGTTTCGGAACACTCTGTTCCACCTTCATAGGTTGTGTAAGCAGGAAGAATCTTATTTACCAGCGTTTCGAGAGATCATAGTAGCTTCATCTTCAGGTTCAGGCAGTCCTAGAAGACCCCCCGCCGTTTTGGCTATCGTAATGTCTTCATCTTCAGAGTAAGATAGTCCTAGAAGATTTACCGACGTTTCGGGAATCGTAATGTATTCATCTTCAGGTTCAGGCAGTCCTAGAAGACCTCCCGACGTTTCGGCTATCGTAATGTCTTCATCTTCAGAGTAAGATAGTCCTATAAGATTTACCGACGTTTCGGGAATCGTAATGTCTTCATCTTTAGGTTCAGGCAGTCTTAGAAGACCTCCAGACGTTTCGGCTATCGTAATGTCTTCATCTTCAGAGTAAGATAGTCCTAGAAGATTTGCCGACGTTTCGGGAATCATAATATCTTCATCTTCAGGGTCACATAGACCTAGAAAGGTTACAGCGTTTCGAGGGATTACAGAGTCTTCATGTACGATCCCCGAAACGTCTGTAACTGTCCACCGGTCGACACAGGGTAACATCCTAGAATACTTGAATCTTAAGCTTCACCGCTGTGAGAGCCTAAAAATCGCAGAATTATCGCTAACACTAGTTTTGTGTAAGGAGAATGGCGGAGAGTGTTATGATGAGGGAGCATAACAGGTGGAGGGACATGTGGAGGGCTCGCTCCGTTGGATGACCGCAGTGTAGCCTGTGTTTGTGTGTGTTCTGTATTATTCGTATTTATTTGTGGTTTACTTCACAGCGTTGCTAGATCTTCGCTCTTCTGGGATGCTACACAGCCTGGATTGATAGTTGCCGACTTATCGGGACAACCGATTCGATAGGTTGTGCCGAAACGTCGATGACTACCACTCTACGCTTTGAAACAACCCATAAGATCGAAGATCCCATTTACATCGCGGCTGAAGCCTGAAATCATGCAACGCTCTCTGTCAGTATCCACAAATACTGGGGTGGTTAGGGAATAGCGAATTGGAAGGAATGTGGAGTGGAGCAGTTATGGCTTAAGTTGAGATATGCTGAAAATTCGCTGGTGTGACAGGAAGAACAAGAACAATTCGACAGGATAGCCCGTCTATAGGCTATGGTTTTAATGCCAGACCCCCTAATTCCAAGCAGGGGTTTTCGTTGTTTGCATGTTGCGGAGGGACGGCAGTCATCTGGGATGTAACTTCGTGTATTCTGGTCGACATTCAAAAAATTTCGGGCCGTGGTTTAGGGGGTTGGTCGCCGGTATCTTAACGAAGAAGCCCAGGTTCAGTCCCATGCTAGTCCATGTGGGAATCCTGGTGGAAAAATTCCGTTGGTACGGGTTTTCCAACGAGAACTTTGATTTCCCTTGTCAGGCTATTTCTGTCGGAGGTCCATGTCCGCCGGCGCTGCGTATTCTTAGCTGTTGACAGCGTCGTTAAACAACGCGCACTTATACGGAGCTTTGGAGGAGGAACAGCTTTGACGCGAGGGCTGTTAACAAGGAACACAGACTGCTGTCAGCGGCGCATAGAAAGCTCGTTCCACGACGTGTTAAGTGCCATACATGTGGCGCGCACTGTGTGGAAAATTTGTGGGATAACGGTGACGTGAAGGTGAAGTTCACCCTATAACTTGCCATGAAGGCATAGAGGGGGAAATGTATAGCTGCACTCTTTCTTTAACCTCGGCGCTGCATAAGAGTGGGTGGTAAACGCCACGACCCTGCCGCTTTACCCCCGACAGTGGCTCGGTACCCAGTTTATAGGGGGCTGGGTGGGCCCCAGGGCCGGTCTGGACGGGTGCAGAAATATCCCCTATATCGGCATTCGATCCCCGGACCGTCCAGCCCGTAGCGAGTCGCTTCACTGGCTGCGCTATCCCGGTCTACTTTAGTGAGATAACAGGAGAATTGAATCTGAACTGTTGTTAGGTAGGGAATTTTTGTTTGTTTCTGGCGCAACAGCCCCCAGTGGGCCTTGGCCTCCTCATTCTTGAGGTTTCTAGATCACACTCAGTGACGCACCACAGTCGGTAGGACTCCTCTGGACGAGTGATCAGCTCGTCGCAGAGACCTCTACCTGACGACAACACACAACACTCATAACAGATAAACATCCATGCCCCCGGTGGGATTCGAACCCACAATCTCAACAGGCGAGCGGCCGCAGACCTACGCCTTAGACAGCGCGGCCACTGGGACCGGCACGGAAGTAAAGAACCCAAAATAAAAAAGGTAAAGGTTTTCCTGTCCACGCCATGAAGGTGCCACTCATTCTTAACATAGGGAATAGATCGAGGCGATTAATTTCGCGCCCCTGCCACTTCACCCCCCTGAAAGAACCCCAGTGTGGGCCCCAAAGACGGTCTGAACGTTGTGGAGAATAGAAAAATCCCTTTCTCCTACCGAGATTCGAACCCCGGACCGTCCAGCCCGTAGTGTATTCGTTGTGCCGCGCTTCTCCGGCGCCGAACCCAAAACATACGCATTCTAAACTTATTTTCTGAGGGTTGATGGTCAATGAACCAAACCAACCACGGATAAGAAACGTAACCAGGTTCCGGGGGAAGAACTAGTATTTCTTGCCGTAAATAAGGAACACGTATGTTCTGCCGTGAGCCAAAGCGTCGCTGTTCTCCCCTTTGTAATAGGTATCACCATGCAACAGTTTGGTTCGTTATAAACATCTGCTGATGCTGAATAGGAAAAGGTGCAACTTCCGTCTTCTCAGCTCCCATAATAATCCGACCGTGACGCAACTGAAACTCTCAATGCCCTTGTAAGGGTCGTATTGGACTGGGGTTCTGCTGCAAGATGTGCCCCAATCTGAACTGCATTAAATAAATTTTCAAAATAGTTTCCGTTCCTACTTTCTTAAAAACAATTCTCTTAATAGTACCTATTAATAGTAACAATTTTGCCAATTTAAATTCTACATCATTGTAAAATTGGTAAGATATACTGCAACCTAGGTAAGTAAATTGGCTAACTTGTTCTAGTGTTTCACCATTTACAATAATTTTTGTTCTGAGGTGATCTGTTCCAACGAAACCAAATACCTTCGTCTTTTTTTGTAGCAATTTCCAAATTATATTCTTTAGATTTGTTATATAATAAATAGACTGCCTTTTGTAAGTTGTCTTCTGTGTCAGAAATAATAAACTGGTCATCTGCAAATAACAGTGTGTTGAAAATTAACTCTTTAAAACATTTACTAGTTTTTAGTTGCTGTGACTTTTCTTAAATCTAAGCCATACAATCCCTTTACAGACGAAGCGCAGACCGCTCTATTCAAAGACCCAGTCCGTACCGCGCTGTAGACACCTTTCATCTCGGATATAAAACCCAATCAGTTTATGCTGTAAGTGGCACAAGTCGCTGTTTGTTCTCAGATAAATACAAAACAAATACAGTGTGAGACGAGCGTACAATTGTTGAATGTTAAACCTGTTGGTGCATGACGTAACCAGTAGGCTTTAAAAGGTTAATTTGCGATGCAAACGCTGAGTCCCATACAACTGGAAGAGCTTCGTGTTCGGGGGTAAACAGTTCAGAGGCAAAGTTGTACAGTAAGTCCTTACGGAGAAACAGGCACCTCGAGGATGAAAAGCGGACTATCAGAAGTCGGCTCTGCGAAGATGTGGCGAGACTGAATAATCTGTGGCGATTCACACTTACTTACTTACATTCTCAATGGAGCAGAGTCCTTTTAGAGAGCCAACCAGTTTTCAGCTAGTCAAGAAATTCCAGCACATTTTATGGAACCCGAAGGCTCATTACCACATAAACAAGTGCCCGTCGCCTGTCCCTATCCTGAGCCAGTTCGATCCAGCCCATGCCCTCACATTCCACTTCCTGAAGATCCATCTTAATATTATCCTCCCATCTACGCCTGGGTCTTCCAAGTGGTCTCTTTCCCTCAGGTTTCCCCATCAAAACCCTGTATACACCTCTCCTCTCCCATACTTGCTACATGCCCTGCCCATCTCATTCTTCTCGATTTTATCATCCGAAAAATACTGGGTGAGGAGTACAGATGATTAAGTTCCTTATTATGTAGTTTTCTCAAATCTCCTGTTAGCTTGTCCCTCTTAGGCTCAAATATTCTCAACGCCCTGTTCTCAAAACCCTCAGCCTATGTTCGTCCCTTAATGCGAGAGACCAAGTGTGACACCCATACAAAACAACAGGCAAAATTATAGTTCCGTACATCTTTAATCTTTGTATTTTTAGATAGCAACTTGGAAGACAAAAGATTCTGCACCAAATGATAACAAGCATTCCCTGACTTCAATCTGCTGTTTAATTTCTCCCTGAATAGGATTCTGGAATAAACTTCTACCAAGTTTTATTATAACACACTACATGTAACTGAAAGAGTAAGCGTGTGGTGGAGCTTACCACTCCGTATTTTTCTCACTCCTCCCAGTGTAAGGTGTCCAACGTACCATACTTGCTCATGAAGTACGCACGAACCCGACTGCATCTTAAATAATTGTTACAATATTTAGCTAGCTTGCCGAGTTCACCAAATCACTGCATAATGTTGTCCTGCTTTCTGACGGAACAGTGGTCGAGAACTCTCGCGGGCTGTGGAGGGCCACAGGCGGCCCGTGGGTTGTTTATCGCTGGATTAACTACAGGTATGTGCCGCATATCGACATTTCGGGCAGCGGCGGGCCACATATACAACGGTGGTCCCATAAGATTATAATATGATAACATAATATTATGATATAATATTATAACACCGTTGTGTTGCAATTGCCTACAGTACTCAGTACAGTAACATGCTGTACAGGTTTGTAGCCTAGAAGCAAATAGGCTATACCATATAGCCTAGGTGTGTAGTAGGCTGTACTATAAAATAGGTTTGTGTAAGTACACTCTATGACGTTCGCACAACGACGAAATCGCCTAACGACGCATTTCTAAGAACGTATCCCCGTCGTTAAGCGACATATATTTGCACTGTGGTGTCCAGCCAGCGGTATTGCGCCTTTTCCTTCGCGTACAAGGCGGGCCGGAGCGTGGAACTGCTAGTCACATCCGTCTAGGTCTGTCCTCAAGCCCTGACCTGACGCTTTCTCCGAGGGATAACCAAGTCGGCAAGAAACCGGTAGTGACAGTGGCTGTAACTGTTCAAGTGTCCGTTGCAAGGGACAGTCTCACCTGCAGAGCCCTGCTGAATAAGCCGTAATAATTCCCCACACCACGCGACCCGACAGCCAGTAACAATTGTTTCTACCAAGTTCGCAAACTCACAGAGTGCTTTGTGATAAACCAGTGGCTTACCCAGGAATTTTCTTCGGGAGGGGGGTTCAACAAATTCAGTTGAGGACAGAGGACAGAGAGAACGGGGATCTGGGGCGGTAGCCCCCTAGTCAGTGGTTCTGGATACAGTTGTAATTTGGTACAAGAAATTTCATTTCATATAGCAAAGTTTTCTTAATGTTTGGTACTTTAAGACTATTTATGATGACAACCAATTTATTTGTCATTGCTAATGTAAAACAATTGCGAACCGACGGCAGTTGTAGAATTTTACTGCCTTTTTCCGAACATCTTGGGGTGTTGACATCCTAAATTCAGCAATTTTTAACAGTTTTCCCAATCGGGTTGAGTTTGGCAAGATTTTGGAGGGCCTTCGGAATTTCGGGCGGGGTGGTTGTTGGGGGGCTTAAACCCCCCCACCACTCGGTACACCACTGTGATAAACTAACTGCAGCTTGAGAAATTTCACTCACGAGCGGTAGGCTGTCTTCTCTTATTTTTTGTTCTCGTTTATTTTATGTTTCTCGCCACCCGCTCTGCAGTTCTTTTCTTTTATTTTTCTACCTTCTAACTTAAGTCTTTCACGGGGGGTGCTGAGGGCCCGAGGAAACCAGGTTCGATTTCCTGCAAGCCACTACTTGATCTCTTGGAGATTAAAACCGCATTTTGGTTGTCTTCTATCTTCCAGTTACCGATGTTTTGGGACAGCGTATCTTGAAAGCTCTTGTCCAAGTCTAGCTTTTCAAAAATGACTCTGCTGCTTGAAGTTATTCTTTTTCCCCTATTTTCTTCGGCTATTTCTGCCCTTATATCCCTTTCTTTCTCTTTGTCTCCTTTCTTGTTCCTGTCCCTTAAATTCTTTATGTTCCTTCCCACTGCCTTTCTTGCAGCAGTTTTAGCCCCAACCCCTGTACGAACTGAAGGGGTTCGGCAGACATCGGACAATTCTAGCAAAAGAAAAACTTATCTCTGATTAAGTATTTCTGCAGAACTGGCCGTTATGGCAGGTGGTGCGTGTAACTTCACAATGGCAGTGTTTCTTTGAAGACTGGTTCCATACTCGCTACCGTTTTCATGCATGGCTCGTGGGGCCTGTGCCTGAGATCCCTCCTTCTCTGTAATCTCGGCGAGGTATCCGTCCACCAATATCCTCTTAGGATATACCTCTTATTTAAATTAACGTTTGTACAGCTGAAGGACTCACTGCAGCTCAGGGATGCATAAAATGGTTCGATTTTCCGAACACAGATGAATCTCTCCTTTTAGGCGTGTGTCGCATTATCGCGAAAAGCGACTGTTAACTTCGTCATGTCTGTCTGGCCTTCCGTCCCTCCTCATGAAACAACTCGTCTCCCACTGGAAGGGTTTTCATAAAATTTTATGTTTAAGTATTTTTCGAAAATGTGTCGATAAATTTAAAGTTTCGTTAAAGTCTGACAATAATGACGATTACTTTACATGAAGACGTACATACATTTGTGACAATATCTCGCTGAATTGTTCTTAGAATGAGATGTTTCCATGGGTGCTGAAAGAAGCTATAATTCAGAAATTGTTGGTCTTTGAGAGGGAAATTTTAAGAAGAATATTTGGGCCTACGAAAGAAAATCTAATACGGAGGATTAAAACTAACGAAGAATTAGATAAAACGTAAAAATATAGCCAATTATATTAAAGCTCGAAGACTAAGCTGGTTTGGTCACGTACAAAGAATGCCAGATACCAGAGCAGTGAAGAAGATATTTAAGTGGAAACCTCTAACCAAAAGATCACAAGGAAGACTCAAGTACCGATGGGAGGATAACGTCAAACAGGACATTTGCCAAATGAAGGTTAAAAATTGGATAACCTGCGCGTCCAGGATAGAGGGAAATGGA
>Ga0123355_10020023_pt1 | contig 10670 bp, 9 predicted proteins | sample TergutEmb28metaG_3_FD_89872 | JGI IMG/M metagenome (GOLD analysis project Ga0123355, IMG submission 89872) | Embiratermes neotenicus P1 segment gut microbial communities from Petit-Saut dam, French Guiana - Emb289 P1 | ecosystem: Host-associated > Arthropoda: Insects > Digestive system > Gut ...
ACATTCCAGTAGCCACAAGCGAAACGGTTTATTTCAAACCGCAAAACAAAGAAGAGATGGAAACCATGATTTCGCAGATGAAACTGGGGGATATGATGTTTCTCTCTTGGGTGTTCAGCAACGGTATGTGGTACACCCTCGGTTTGAACGATGATACCGATTCATCCTCAACGTGCCTATTCCCCAACATAATCATGGATGAACCACTTGCACCGCTAACCCGATGGGGGCTTGCACGGCATGATTTCTTAAAGGCTGAGCGCAAGTTCATAGCGGCGAGTTTCGGTACCGTTGGCCTGCATAAGCATTGCCTTGACATTCAGACCCAAGCTGAAGAACGCAAACGGAGCATGATGGCTGCCATTCGCCAAAATCCCGACAATCGTGTTACGGAGCGCGACAAGGCCGCCGACCCGATACGCTGGGTACAGAAGATGAATATGTTTCAATCGCAAGTACATGAAACAATTTATAGCGACCTCATATACAGCTAATCCGCTGTATGCCGCAACATTCAAACATGAGAAGTGCCTGAATTTCAGGTGCTTCTTTTTGTTTGCAAAACATTTCAAACATTCCAAAGCAGAAAGGACGAAAACATGGATAAAAACAGAACAAGAAAAAACAGGGTATCGTTTCGCATGAATGATGTCGAAATGCAACAATTACAACAAAACATGAAAACAGCAGGCAAAAACAACCGTGAAGCATTTTTACGCAAAGTGGCATTGGAGGGCAGCATTACCACGATTGACACCAAACCAACCGCCGAATTGGTGCGTCTTGTTGCAAACATTGCAGGGAATGTAAATCAGGTGGCCAGACGTTGCAACGAAAGCGGCTCGGCGTATGAGCAAGATGTTCTTGCCTTGCAATCTGAAATCGACAGGCTGAAACCCTTAATTGTTGAAGCGCACCGCAATTCCGTGAAAATAAAAAGTTGAAATAGCTGCACAAAAATCCTGCAACAAAAACGCAACAAAAATATTTAGCAAAGAAGGTGATTTATAGCCACAACATGGATTAAGCCAACATACAACCACAAAAACACAAAATCCCAAACCGTCATCAAGCGCAAGCTGGATTACGTCACAGATAAGGACAAGGCAAACATTCACAACACCTTGGCACTTGATGCCCCTGAAAAACTTGCTCGTAAGGCGATTCCGTCAATCTTTGATTATGTGGAAAATCCCGACAAAACCGAAAATAATATGCTTATTACAGGCTACGAATGTTTCCCCGAACTGGCTGACGAACAATTCGCCACGGCGCATGAATTATACGAAATTAACACAGGGCGAACACAAAAAACAAACTCGCGCTTACTCTATCATTTGCGCCAATCATTCGCACCAGGCGAAATTGACCCGCAAACCGCAAACAGGGTTGGGCGCGAATTGGCCCTCGAATTTACAGGCGGCAATCATATGTTTGTGGTAGCCACGCACACCAACACGGCGCACATTCGTAATCATATTTTGGTATGTGCTGTTAATCTTGATTGCAATGGTAAATTCAAAGACCCACTCTACAGTGGCCGCCGTGATGTTGCCCGCATTTCGGATAAGATTTGCAAAGAGTACGGTTTATCCGTAATCGAGCATAAACAAGGCTGGCGTGTGCCATACGATGAATGGGAACGGCGAAACGACATCTTGCCACAGGATAAGCCACTTTCAAATCGCAATCAACTCGAAGAACTTATGGGCTATGTTTTGAAAACAAACCCGAAAAACTTCGAAGAATTTTTGAAGCGGTTGGACAATGAATATGCCTGCGCTGCAAAACGGCGCGGCAATAACATTTCAATCACATCGCCATTTGTCAAAAAGCCGATACGACTGAGTTCGTTATCGCCAGATTTTACAGAAGAAGGCATCAAAGTGCAAATCGAATCACAGCAAAAAGATTTGTCGGTGCAAGAATTTGAGCGCGAATTGCAAGAACGAAAAATTCAACAGCCACCGCAATTTACACCATCACCATATTCAGGGCAACATTTCACTCCCGATGTTTCTGGCGATTGCGCAAATCAGAATGAGGAATATGAAGATGATATCGAATTTGAAACTGCTGACTTCAATGCGCCTGTTGACGAAATTACAATCAAGCCCGAACCCGAAATCACCTTGCAATCAATTTTACAATTTGCTAATCCCCATAATCTGAAATTGATTATCGGCATTCAAAATTCCTTAAAGGCGCAAAACAGCATTGGCTACAAACGCTGGTGCGAGAAATTCAATTTGGAGCAAATGTCGCAAACGCTAATTTTTATCGAAAGGCATAAATTGACGGTGGATAGGTTGCGCAACGTTGCAATAATAAATGAAAATGTGCCAAATGAAATCAGAGCTGAAATTGATACTCTCGACCGCAAATTGGAAAACATTTCAGAATTGCAACGTCACCTCGGCACTTTCAACAAAACAAAACATATCCACAAGCAATATCGTGAATCGCCCAACCCCAAACAATTTTGGCGGGATAACGAAAAAGCATTAACCGCCTACACCGAAGCCAGTAAATATTTCCACGAAAACGGTTATGGCACATGGGGTGGTTTTGAAATGCCAAAATTTGCTGACACGCAACAAAAATACACCGAAACATTAGCGGAAAAGAAAAAACTTTGGGCGAGATACCACACCATAAAAAAGGAATTGACATCAGCTTCAAACGCATGGGCGAATGTAAAAACACTTTTGAATGTGCCAGATGAAATTGAGCGCGCGCCAACAATTTCGCCGCCTGTTAAAAAGCGAAGCGGTCCAAGTTTATAAATTTGCGGAAATGAAATTGCATTGTATGTGAAAATGAAATCAGCAAATGCAATTTGAAATTGGTGTAGGCGCAAATTTGAAATTGCACCAAAGCAAAAATGAAATCACCATTTGTACCAAAGACAAAATTATTTCAGCGGAACGCTTAACAAAAAAATTAGCGTTCTGCTAATTTTTTTGAATCAAAATCAGAGCAGGCGCATGATTTTGATGGGGTTCAAAGGGGCTACCCCTTTGCAAGCGGTCTGTGGGCTGTCTACGAAGTGGACACCCGCAGACACTGCTTGCAAACAATGAAAACAGGCTATAAACATAGGGGCTTGCAAGACAACAACCTCCGAACTGGTGTTGCAACAAAACGGCATTGCGGAACATTTGAAATGCGTGTGATGTAAATTCGCCGTGCTTCCGCACCAGTAAAATGCGCAACAAAATGGATTTGACGATGCGTAAAAGTTATCCACAATTTTTGCGTGGCGCAAATTCGTTGTTGAGCCTGAGTAAAATTTCTGATATAATGTAGGCTAAGGATATTTGTGCGCGAACGGAGGTAGTGCCATGAGCAATTTTGAATTTTTGTTAGATGAATTTCCTGCTCTTGAAAAGTTAGGGGTGCTTGCGGAGGGTTATTTATATTCCGACCCTAATTCGTGCTTGATTAAGTTGGGAACGCTTGCGGAAACAATGGTTAAATATATGCTGGAGCTTGATGGCATTACTCCAAGCGAAACCGATAACACCCATGCCAACAAAATTAGACTGTTAAAGTATAAAGGCATGTTGCCAAAAGAAATTGAAGATATATTTTATCTGCTCCGCACAAAGCGAAACAAGGCTACACATGATGGATATGATTCTGTAGAAGATGCAAAGAAATTGTTGCGCATGGCACATACGTTATGCTGTTGGTTTATGGAGTGCTATGGCTATTACGAATTTGAGCCTTATGATTTTGTATTGCCAAATTCTACGCAAGGACAATCCAATGAAATCGAAATTGAACGCAAAAGGCTATTGGAAGAAAATGAAAAACTATCTGCCGAATTAGAAAAAGCAAAAGCGGCTTCATTGTCAACTTCAGTAGCTGTAAATGTAAAGCAGGCCGAACGCAAAAAGCGCACCGACCAAGCAACAGCTAATATGAAATTATCAGAAGCTGAAACTCGTTTGCTAATTGACGAGCAACTGCGTAAAGTAGGCTGGCAAGCTGATACCGAAAATTTACGCCATTCAAAAGGTACAAGACCTCAAAAGGGCAAAAATTTAGCAATAGCCGAATGGCCGACTGATTCATCGCTATGCAAATATGGTTCAGTTGATTACGCCCTTTTTGTTGGGCTTACGCTTGTTGGTGTCGTTGAAGCGAAATCCACAACCAAAAATGTTTCGTCGGTTATTGATGTTCAATGCCGTGATTACAGCAAGGGTATCAAAATTGAACACGCCGAATTTTTGCTGCTACACGCAAACTGGAACGATTACAAAGCACCGTTTTTATTTGCGACAAATGGTAGACCATACTTGAAACAGCTCGAAATCAAATCTGGTATTTGGTTTAGAGATGCAAGGTGTGATTCCAATGTGGCAAGACCCTTGCAAAACTGGATTGACCCGCAAGGCATTATAGAAATGTTAGAAAGCGACATTGAAGCCGCAAACCAAAAACTGTCTGAAACGCCGTATGATTTATTGACAGACAAAGATGGACTTAATCTGCGACAATATCAGATTAAAGCTATTGAAAAAGCAGAAGCCGCCATTATCGCAGGAAAGCAAACTGCGCTTTTGGCAATGGCGACAGGCACAGGCAAAACAAGAACAATTTTGGGCATGATATACCGCCTGATAAATTCAAAGCGATTTAGGCGGGTGCTGTTTTTAGTTGACCGCACAACGCTTGGCGAACAGGCGCAAGATGTTTTCAAAGATGTAAAGATTGAAGGCTTGTTCACTCTTGACAATATGTTCCAAATAAATAAACTTGGCGAAAGTGAAATTGATAAAGCGACAAAAGTTCAAGTTTCCACCGTGCAAGCAATGGTTAAGCGAATTTTGTACAACGAAAGCGATGCCATGCCATCTGTTTCCGATTATGACCTAATTATCATTGACGAAGCACATAGGGGCTATACGCTTGATAAAGAAATGAGCGATGATGAACAGCTTTATCGTGACCAACAAGATTTTGAAAGCAAATACCGCAAAGCCGTTGAATATTTTGATGCTGTTAAAATTGCCCTCACCGCCACGCCCGCACTACACACCACGCAGATTTTCGACAAGCCTGTTTATGAATATTCGTACAGACAAGCCGTTATTGACGGTTTTCTTGTTGACCATGATGCCCCGCATATCTTGGAAACAAAGCTAAGCACCGAAGGCATAAAATTCGACGTAGGCGAAACAGTTGCCATTTATGACCCTATAACTGGCGAGGTGACTAATAGCAGTGAATTGGTAGACGAAGTCGAGTTTGACCTCGAAACCTTCAATCGTCAAGTCATAACTGAAAACTTTAACCGTGCTGTATTAGCTGAAATTGCGCAAAATATTAACCCAGAATCCGAAGAAGATGGGAAAACGCTAATTTTTGCCGTGGACGATAACCACGCAGATATGATTGTTAAAATCCTCAAGGAAATTTATGAAGATTCGGGCATCTCCAATGATGCTATTATGAAAATTACAGGTTCAATCGGCGGCGGCAACTCCAAAAAAGTTTTAGAGATTGTAAAGCGTTTCAAAAACGAGCAATACCCAAGCATTGCCGTTACAGTTGATTTGCTTACAACAGGGATAGATGTGCCTGAAATAACAACGCTTGTGTTTATGCGCAGAGTGAAATCACGCATTTTATTCGAGCAGATGTTAGGGCGAGCTACGAGGCTATGCCCCAAAATCAATAAGACTCATTTTGAAATATATGATGCTGTAGGCGTTTATGAATCTATCGCACCAGTCAAGTGCAAAGCGCACAGGCCACTTTTGACGACCTTTTGCATGGGTTAGAAACAATGGACACTGAAGCACAAAATAAAAATCAAATTGATTTAATAATTGCAAAGTTACAACGCAAAAAGCGAAACATGAGTGAAAGCGACTTGGTTCATTTTGCCGACCTTGCAAACGGTCTTAACCCAACGCAGTTTATTGACTCGTTGCAAGACATGACCACAAAGCAAGCAAGAGAGCATATCTTGCAAAATAACAAACTGTTTGAGTTTGTTCAAGATTGCATTGCTTATATGCTCGGGCATATCGTTATTTCCGACCATGAGGACGAGCTTATAAGCCATAGCAGGGGTTACGGCAACGGCAAAACCCCGCATGATTATTTGGAGGAATTTAACGAGTTTATAAATAGTAACATTAACACAATAGCCGCCCTTGAGATGATTTGCACCCGCCCAAGCGATTTAACAAGAGAAAGCCTTAAAAGCCTTAAATTGGAACTTGACCGCCATAAATTCACCGAAAAGCAGCTAAACACCGCATGGCGTGAACTTAAAAACGAAGATATAGCCGCTGACATTATCAGTTATATTCGCCGTGGCGCATTAGGTTCACCGCTTATAAGCGCGGAAGAACGCACTAAACGAGCAGTAGAAAAATTACGTAAAAACCACAACTTAAACAAAATTCAGCTTGACTGGCTTGCCCGCATAGAGAAGGTGCTAATTGCCGAAACCATAATTGACCGCAGTACATTTGATGATGGCTCATTCAAAACACAGGGCGGTTTTGAACGTATCAATAAAGCGTTTTCAGGGAAATTGGAAATATACTTGCGAGAGCTTAACACATACTTGTACGAAGATGGAGGTATACCAGCATGACGAATCATGAAATAGTTGCAAAGTTGTGGAACTTATGTAATGTGTTGCGTGATGATGGGATAACCTATCATCAGTACGTAACCGAACTTACTTATATACTGTTTTTGAAGATGGCGAAAGAAACAGATGCCGAATCCCAAATCCCCGAAGAATACCGCTGGGATGCCTTGACGAAGAAACAAGGATTAGAGTTAAAAAAATTTTACAATGAGTTATTAACTCATTTGGGCGAAAATTGCACAGGGCGTATTCGTGAAATATACGCAGGTGCGAGGTCTAACATTGACGAACCTAAAAATCTTGAAAAAATCATAACCAACATAAATAATCTTGACTGGTATTCTGCCAAGGAAGAAGGCTTGGGCAACCTATACGAAGGTCTGCTTGAGAAAAACGCAAATGAGAAGAAGTCTGGCGCAGGGCAATATTTCACCCCTCGTGTGTTGATAGATGTTATGGTGGAGCTGATTGACCCGCAACCGGGCGAACGCTGTAACGACCCTGCTTGCGGAACATTTGGTTTTATGATTGCCGCAGATAGCTACTTAAAAACCAAAACGGATAAATACTTTGATTTAGGCATTGATGAGCAAAACTTTCAAAAGCAAAAAGCCTTTACTGGCTGTGAGTTAGTACATGACACCCACCGCCTTGCCCTTATGAACGCTATGCTGCATGATATTGAAGGCGAAATCACATTGGCTGATACCCTTTCGAGTCAAGGCGAGAGAATGAATGGTTATGATGTTGTATTGACAAATCCGCCTTTTGGTACGAAAAAAGGCGGCGAGCGCGCATCACGTAGTGACTTGGTTTATACAACATCAAACAAGCAGTTGAATTTTTTGCAACATATTTACAGAAGCCTTAACAAAACAGGCAATGCCCGCGCCGCTGTTGTTTTGCCAGATAACGTGCTGTTTGCTGATGGCGATGGCACAAAATCCGTGCAGACCTTATGAACAAATGCAATCTGCATACCATTTTACGGCTACCTACAGGCATTTTTTATGCCCAAGGCGTAAAAACTAATGTGCTGTTTTTCACTCGTGGCAAGGTGGAGGAAAATAACACAAAAGAAGTCTGGATATATGACCTGCGTACCAATATGCCGAACTTTGGCAAGACAAATCAGCTAAAGAAAGAGCATTTTGCTGACTTCATGACTGCATATACAGCACAGGGTAGGGCAACCGTAACAGATGAACGTTGGAACCGTTTCACTCGTGAGCAGATTGCCGATAAGGCCGACAGCCTTGACCTTGGCTTAATCCGTGATGACAGCGTGTTAGGTTACGACGATTTGCAAGACCCTATAGAAAGCGGCGAGGAAATAGCCGCACAACTCGAAGAGGCCGCCGACCTTATTTTAAGCGTAGTTAAAGAGCTAAAAAGTCTTGGGGGTGATGCGTAATGTTAATTCGCTATTCCAAAGATGCAATAAAATTTTTAGAAAAACAGCCTAAAAAATCAGTAGAGCGTATTCGTGAAGCTATATCAAAATTAACTTTGACCCCACCGCAAGGCGATACCGCAATTATGCAGGGTTGTAGCGATGGCAGAAAAAGGCTTCGTGTAGGCTCGTGGCGCATAATATACAGAAACGATATTGAGGGCAAGGTTGAAATATTGCTGATTATCGACATTGGCAATCGTGGAGATATTTATAAATAGGGAGGAACTGCAATGTTAAATTTAACCAGAGATATAACGACAATGGCGGAAATACTGCCGCAACAAGACCAGCAACTTGCTTATGAGCTAATAAAAAAGCTGGTACTTGCATGGGATCCTGATTTTACAAAAGTTACGCCTGAGGAAGCAATGCGAATTAAGGCGGCCGAGGAAAGTGGTTTTGTTGAGGAAAGTGAAGTTGATTGGGAGAAAATTGGGGTGTGATTTTTAAGAAGCTGTATTCAACTTACCCAACCCGTTTTAAAAGGGTGTGCAAGTTGGAAATACAAGCCATGCACTCAGCCGATTCAATGGAAACCTCGAAATCCTTAGCCAACCTGCGGGAGTTGCCGAACCATGCCAGTGTACGCTCGACAATCCACCTTTTAGGTAAAATGATAAAATTTGAATCAATGCGTTCCGATATATCGACTTCCAAGTCAAACTCCATGTCGATATAATCCACGAATGAACCCCGATAACCTGCATCGCCACAAAATTTTTCAATGGTATCGTATTTGTCAAACGCACGCGAAGCAACCAGACTACCGCCCTTTGTATCATGGATATTAGCGGCGTGGACAACAACGGAAAGAAGGTTACCCATTGTATCTACCACTATATGACGCTTGCGTCCCTTAACTTTTTTTTCCACCGTCAATACCGCGTTGGCAGCTGGCGTAAATGGTTTTAACGCTTTGGGAATCGACGATGGCGTAGGTTGGTGATTCGTTCCGTCCACTTTCCGTACGGGTTTTCATCACTACCGCTTGATGGACTTTCTCCCATAGCCCGCTTACTTTCGCGCGATAATAAAATGAATGAACCGTTGACCACGGCGGATAATCGTGAGGTAGGGCGCGCCATTTGCATCCATTATCCAACAAATACAATACGGCGTTTATCAATGACCTCTTGTGGTGGTCGTTATTGCCGTTTTGGGGAAAATATGGTGCTATTACCTCCCATTGCTTATCGCTTAGGTCGCTTGGGTAGTGCGTGGGGATGTATTCGATAGTTTTCATTTTTGCAGTATATCAGATTTTTGCAAAGTTGAATACAGCTTCTAAGAATTTGAGGTGAGGATTGATGTCAAAATCAAAAAAGCAAGTCCGTACCGCCGAAGATGGTTTGGAGCAAACATTGGTGTTTGTTGCCGAACATCCACATACTTCACCAGACAATTGGATTTGGGCACGATTTGAAAATGTTCTTGATTACGAGCAACCTACAAATTATATCGTTGAATCTACTGATTACAACGATGAATATACCACGCCTGTATTAACTGCTGGCAAGTCATTTATACGTGGTTATACAAATGAAACTTCTGGAATATTTCAAAAATATCCAGTAGTCATTTTTGATGATTTCACAACCGCCACAAAGTATGTCGATTTTTCATTCAAAGTAAAATCGTCAGCAATGAAAATATTGCACGCCACTACAGAAGTTGGAATAAAATTTATTTATTACTATATGCAAACAGTAGATTGCGATAGTGCAAATCATAAGCGATTTTGGATTTCAACATACTCTAAGCTGCCTTTCCCGATACCGCCCCTCCTCGAACAGCAACGCATAATAAACCGCATAGAAAGTCTATTTGAAAAATTAGACCGTGCAAAAATATTGGTGCAGTCTGCGCTGGATAGCTTTGAAACCCGAAAAGCCGCTATTTTACATAAGGCTTTTACAGGCGAGCTAACCGCCAAATGGCGTGAGGTGCATGGGGCTTCATTGAACGACTGGGCGGATAAGCCGATTAAAGAAATTACAAAGATGCGTAGCGGTTATGCCTTTGACAGTAAGCAATTTGTTGATAGCGGCTACCAAGTTCTTCGTATGGGAAATTTGTATGGTGGCGTTTTGGATACAGAAAGAAACCCTGTTTTCATGAATAAAGATTCTGTTGATGATATTATTAGAGAAAAATTCACAGCTAAAAAAGGGGATATTCTTCTTACTTTGACTGGCACAAAATATAAGCGCGATTATGGTTATGCCGTATTGATTGAGAGAAATGATGGTCATTTAGTCAATCAGCGCATTTTGTCGCTAACGCCTATCAATGTTGAGCAAAATTTCATTTTATACTATTTGTGCTCGGATATGTTTAGAAATGTGTTTTTCAGCAAAGAAACAGGTGGCGTTAACCAAGGGAATGTTAGCTCGACCTTTGTAGGAAACATTCTTGTTTCGCTACCATCGGAAGATGAGCAAAAGGAAATCGCAAGAATATTAGACGATATTTTCGCCAAAGAATCCGCAGCCAAAGAACTAACCGACACCATAGAAAAAATAGACCATATGAAAAAAGCCATATTAGCGCGCGCCTTTCGTGGCGAGCTTGGCACAAATGACCCAACAGAAG
>Ga0123355_10020024_pt1 | contig 10670 bp, 11 predicted proteins | sample TergutEmb28metaG_3_FD_89872 | JGI IMG/M metagenome (GOLD analysis project Ga0123355, IMG submission 89872) | Embiratermes neotenicus P1 segment gut microbial communities from Petit-Saut dam, French Guiana - Emb289 P1 | ecosystem: Host-associated > Arthropoda: Insects > Digestive system > Gut ...
TAACAAACATACGGTGTCAAATGCATCGGGGTACACCTCTTCCCTTTCCGAACAGAGAAGTTAAGACCGACCGCGCCAATGGTACTGCTCCTAAAGAGTGGAAGAGTAGGTAGACGCCATCCCAGAATCCTCGCTTAATAAAGCGGGGATTTTTTTTATCCGAAATTTTGTTAATCGAAGAAAATGTTGTATCTTTGTCAGTGTTTAAGAACTCGGCACAACCTAATAATAAAAGAAATCATACATATGGAAAAAGCAAACTGGTTAATCATTTCAGGAAAAGCTGAATTGAAAGAAAGTACGATAAAATATATTCCTCTTATTCAAAAAAATAAACTTGGAATAGATGAAAATACTCCATCATTTGTGTCAAGCAATATTGAATTTGAAGCTGGTGAAATATCATTTAAAGTTATATTAAAAGACAAATTTGGATTATGTCAGGTAATTCTTGGCACTGACACTGGCTCAGATTTGAATGTTGGAATAAACACAAGTGGCAAGCTATTTGGTATAACAAAATTTGACCGACAATCAAATAAATGGGAAATAGTTAGTGGGAGTGCCAGTGCTGAAAATCTTGAAATCGGGAAAGAGTATAATATAAGAATCTCTGTTAACGGCTCAATTGTTAAATTATTTGTAGACGAAATTCAAGTAGCATATTGTATTCACGAAATCAGACAAACTCAACTTCAAATTGTATTTAGTAGTGTTGGAGAAATTATTGTTAAAGATTTTAGAGTTAAAAAAATTAAGCCCAAAGCCTTTGTTGTGATGCAGTTTACTGAAGAATACAATGAGTTATACAATGAAGTCATCAAGCCAGTCTGTGAGGATTATGGAATTGAATGTGAAAGAGCTGACGATTATCATACTACCAATATGATAATTGAAGATATTGTTGCATCAATTATTTCGGCATCAGTTGTGATTGCCGAGATAACCCCTGATAATCCGAACGTATTTTATGAAGTTGGCTATTCACATGCGATTAATAAGCCAACTATTTTACTGTGTGAGAAGAAAAAGACAAAGTTACCATTTGATCTATCTAGCTTCAGAACATTGTTCTACGATAACACTATTGCAGGAAAAACACAAGTAGAAAAAAAACTAAGAAAATATTTACAGACAATATTCAAAAAATAATTTTGTGGTCTGAAATTGCAAAAAAAATCTACATCAAAACTATATGCACAATGAACTACAACGCATCTTTTCGGGAGAGAGCCAAGTTAGGTATGGCGAAAATATCCAAGCAGTCATCAGTTACCTTAGAGCAGGCAAGGAATCAAGCACGTTGGATAAGTCAGACAAGCACTTCAAAAGTGAAGAAACAGAGAGGTTAAAAAACTATATCGAAATTCACAAACTTTGGCGAACTGACATAGATCTAAACAACTATGTTTCGGAGGGTGCAGAGCAAAAAGTATATTTGAAAGGCAGTAGGTCGGTTGTAAAACTGAACGATGCTATTTATTATCTTTCTTGGGTGGATTATTTTGTGAGTTTATTATTGAATAATTATTTCTTCCCCGATACAGCCTATAATTTATTGGGATTTTTTGAAAACGAAGATGTTGTTTATGCCGTTGTTGAACAGCCTTTCGTAAAGGCAGACGAGCCGACAAATCTAGGTTTTGTTGAACAATTTTTAAATTCAAACGGGTTTCAAAAAATTCGTAATAACGACTACTTTAATCCCGAACTTGGCATAATCCTCGAAGATTTGCACGACGAAAATGTTCTAACCTACAAAGGAGTTTTGTATTTTATTGATACGGTATTTTATTTGAAATAATCGAAAAATGAAAAACACAACAAAACCATACACTGAAGTCAAGAAAAAACTCGGAAAAGCAAGCGATGCTTGGGAAAAATTAACCGGACATATACGTTTCTATTACGAAATGGACGAATTGTGGGAAGAAGGCAGTCCAACACACAAACATCACAGCAATTTGAGATTTCGCCGTGGTGGGAAAACGCTGATTACGCTTTGCATTCGTGAAGGATATTTTATTTCCGCCATAGTGTTGGGAAAGGATGAAAGAGATAAGTTTGAGCAATGGCGTAAAGAATTTGACAAGGAAATGCTTAAAGAGTACGATGATGCACATGTTTATCACGATGGCAAATGGCTTGGTTTTGACATTAAAAAAGATACATCGTTGATTGATGATATCATCCGCTTGCTTGAAATTAAACGCAAACCAAACCGCAAAATCATGCCAAAAAATTTAGAAGATTGTGGTCGTTTGGATATAGGTTTGTCGCACCAAGAAATCACAAACATTATTGTTCAAGATTAATAAATCTGCAAAAGAAATCACAGTGCAAAAAATAATCACCACCGAAAAAATCCCCATCAAAATGTGCCTCGACAACATCGAAGAAGATGCATTGAAACAAGCCAAAAATCTCGCTAATCTACCGTTTGCGTTTAGTCATATTTGTTTAATGCCGGATACGCATGTGGGTTATGGAATGCCTATTGGTGGCGTGTTAGCGACGAATAATGTCATAATTCCAAACGCTGTCGGCGTGGATATCGGTTGCGGGATGTGTGCTGTAGAAACGAATGTTAGAGTTGATGATTTAAGTCGTGAAACATTGACAAAAATCATGGACGGCATTCGTGAACTTGTTCCGCTCGGTTTCAAGCATCAAAAAGAACGACAAGACGAATCGCTGATGCCGCAAGGTTTTCAGATAGATGAAATGGCTGTTGTAAAACGCCAATATCTTGCGGCATTGAAACAACTTGGCACGCTTGGAGGAGGAAATCATTTTATCGAATTGCAACGTTCCGACGACGGTTTTTTGTGGATTATGGTGCATTCCGGAAGTCGAAATTTTGGTTTGCAAGTGGCAGAGTATTACAACAATAAAGCGAAAAAACTCAATCAAACCTATAATTCATCGGTTGATCCCAAAGCCGATTTGGCATTTCTGCCTTTTGAAACGGACGACGCACACATCTACTACAAAGAAATGCAGTATTGCACCCAATTTGCCTTTGCAAATCGCAAATTGATGATGGAGCGTATTCAGCATGTTGTTTCATCTGTGTTAAGTGCCGTAATTTTCGAACCGATTATCAACATCGCTCACAATTATGCTGCGTGGGAAGAACATTTTGACACTAAAATTATCGTTCATCGTAAAGGTGCAACATCTGCAAAATTGAGCGAAATCGGGATTATTCCGGGTTCACAAGGAACAAAATCATACATTGTTGAAGGGCTCGGAAATCCCGAAAGTTTTATGAGTTGTTCGCACGGAGCAGGTCGTGTGATGGGCAGAAAAGCCGCTATTCGCAACCTTGATTTAGACGAAGAAAAACGGAAATTGGACGAACTCGGAATCATTCATTCTATTCGAAATAAATCGGACTTAGAAGAAGCCTCATCGTGCTACAAAGACATTTCGCAAGTGATGGCATTGCAAAGTGATTTGGTTAAAATAAAGACAGAACTTAGCCCTTTGGCAGTGATTAAGGGATAAAATTATTTTCGCTCCAAAAGCACAACATTTTCCACATGGTGCGTTTGCGGAAACATGTCTACAGCTTGGACTTTCGTGATGGTGTAAAATTCTTTCATCAACGCTAGATCCCTCGCTTGGGTGGCGGAATTGCAACTGATGTATAGAATTTTTTCGGGATTTATGTTGAGGATTTGCTTCACAACTTTTTCGTGCATACCGGCACGTGGCGGATCGGTAATAATCACGTCGGGTTTTCCGTGCGTTTTTACGAAATCGTCGTTCAAAACATGCACCATATCACCGGCAAAAAAATCGCAGTTGTCAATGTTGTTGATTTTTGCATTGACTTTTGCGTCCTCAATTGCAGATTCTACATATTCGATACCGACAACTTTTTTCACGGATTTTGCCACGTATTGAGCAATTGTTCCCGCTCCGGTGTATAAATCGTAAACTATTTCGTTGCCTTGAAAATTTGCAAAATCCGCACCAATTCTGTACAAATTCGAGGCTTGAACGGAATTGGTTTGATAAAATGATTTGGGCCCAATTCGAAACTTCAACGGCAGTTGCTCGATTTGATATGCCGGCATTTCCTCAGTAATAAAAGACTCTCCGTGAAACAACCGAACATCCAAATCAAAAATCGTATCGTTCAATTTTTCGTTTACAACATACATCAGCGAGGTGATTTCCGGAAATTCCTGTTGAATCGCAGACAACATTGGATTTATCAAAGCCTCATCACTGTGAGCAAATACGACAATAACCATTAAATCGCCTACCGTCGTATTTCGAATGATTAAATTCCGCAAAAAACCTTCGTGAGACTTCACATCGTAAAACGAGAGATTGTTTTTTACCGCATATTTTTTTACAAACAAGCGAATCGTATTCGACGGCTCATCCTGCAAATAGCAAACATTTATATCCAAAACTTTGTCGAACATACCCGGAATGTGAAAGCCAAGGGCATTGTTATTTGGGCTCGCTTCGACAGGCTCAGCGGACATTGAGCTTGTCGAAATGTCCTTGCTAATCATTTCCTCTACCGTTCGCCAACGTCGATTTGAAAACGTATATTCGAGCTTGTTTCGATAAAGATACTCGCTTTCCGACCTCAAAATCGGCATAATTTCGGGTAATTCCAAATGTCCGATACGTTGCAAGTGATCAACAGTGGTTTGCTGTTTGTGTGCCAACTGAATTTCATAAGGCAAATGCTGCCATTTGCAACCACCGCAAACGCCAAAGTGTTCGCATCTCGGCTCTCTCCGAATTTCACCAAGTTTGTGATACTTGATAACTTTTGCCTCTAAAAATTGCTTGCGTTTTTTGGTAATTTGCAGATCCACCACATCGCCCGGTGCTGCAAACGGAACAAAACAAATTTTTTCGCCAACATGTGTAATGGCTTTTCCTTCGGCAGCAAGTTTCTCGATTTTCACTTCGAGTTGTATCGGATATTTTTTCCTCATTCAAATTTTTGCTTCAACTGATCGTTGAGAATATTGACAAAATTCTGAAGCGGGTTTTTTGCCATCATAGCAATCATCATACTCATTTCTGCATGAAGACGAATCGTGGAACGACACATGTTTTCGCTCAATTTTTCAAGTTCGCAAATCAATTCGAATGGAAATGGTGACGGTGGTTCGGATTCAATCACCAATCGGTCTTCACTTTTCTCTTTTATTCGCATTGCCAACGTTGCCATATTTTGGATGGTAAAGGAGCAACTATCTTCCGTTGATTGCCAATTTGTAACTTGCGGAGGCAATAATGTTGAGAAGTTGTCGAAATTCGACAAAAAATCAAGGACATTTTTTGCTGAAGTTTGGATTTCTACCGGGTTGCTGTTAATTTTTGTCATGATGTTTGCTTTTTGTTGGGCGACCGCACTTCGACAAGCTAAGCGACCAGTCGCCCTTACTTACATTCTTTCGTTAGACCATTTCACAGGGTCGGCACTCCATTCGTTGAGTGAAATTAAATCGTTTTCGCTAATATATCCGCCTTCTACGGCTTGTTTGAGCAAAATCGGATAAGTGGTTAGGGTGTCCAATTTGACATTCGCTTTTTCGAAATTTTCGAGAGCAGTTTTCAACGTGTACGTGAAAATTGCAACCATACCCAACACTTCGCAGTTCACTTCTCGCAAGGAATCCACAGCCAAAAGACTGCTTTTTCCGGTTGACACCAAATCTTCGATTACAACCACTTTTTGTCCCGCTTCGACATGTCCTTCGATGCGATTGCTCATGCCGTGTTTTTTTTCTTCAGCACGAATATACACAAACGGTTTTTCCAAAATTTGTGCGGCCAATGCACCTTGTGCAATGCCGCCGGTAGCAACGCCTGCGATAACATCCACATCAGCATATTTTTCACGAATAATTTTTACAAATTTATCGCGGATATGCGTTCGAACTTCGGGATACGAAAGCGTCACACGATTGTCGCAATAAATCGGCGATTTTCGTCCCGAAGCCCAAATGAACGGATTTTGATTATTGAGCTTAACAGCCTTTATTTGAAGTAGATATTCGGCTACTTGATCCATATGTTTTTATCTGTGTTTTGGATTTGCAATTATATCTTTGCATCAACCATTTTCATGATTTCAGCTTCTAAAGCAATCGCTTTCGCCTGAATTTCATTGCCTTTGGCGATGAGGTCGTTTACAAACGCTTTATCAGTATAATCTCCACAATTGATTTTCACATTATAAAACGCACCGATTACCGCAGATCTTGCACACAACGCACCTACTCCGGCGTCCGTTACTGATGCGGGATTTCCTGTCTCGACCATTGCTTTGCAAAGTTCAAAAACTTTCATTGTGACTTCCATCGTGCGAAACGGAATCTCAATCGCATATTTTGTGGCGTCCTGAATCGCTTGTGTTCGTGCGGCTTTTTCAGCATCGGTATTTTTCGGCAAACCGAAGGCATCCATGATTTTGTTGAATGAATTTGTATCTTCATCAACTAAAAATAACAATTCATCTTTCAGTGCCTGTCCTTTTTCTGCCCAATTTGAAAATTCTTCCCAACGCTCGTCCCAACCTGCTTTGTGAGAGGAAAGATTTGCAACCATCGTACCTAACGAAGCACCCAAAGCACCAAGATATGCAGATATTGAGCCTCCGCCCGGAGCCGGAGATTCCGAAGCAGTCTCATCAGCAAAACCTTTGCAAGTCATGTCGATTAATTTTTTGGATTTATCTTCGGCATCCAACAGATATTCGATGATGCGTTCTTGCGGATTGTAAGGTTTCAAATCATCCAAACCCATTGATTTCACAGCAATCTTGATCAGCTCATCTTCCGAAACTCCAACCGAACGGTTTTGTTTTTTCAAAAAATACTTTCCGGCTTCAACCATACATTTCTTTGGAACTAAACCTACGATTTCCGAACCTGTTACACGGATTCCACGTGCTTCGGCTTTTTTGCTAACTTCATCAAACGCAATGTGAACAGGCGTTACAGAGATATTTGTGATATTCATCGAAACCTGTGCAATGCCGTATTCGTCGATAAACCAACCAATGGCTTTCGTTGCCGGCAACGTGCCCGGAATATTTATCGGATTACCTTTTTCGTCCAAAAGAGGTTTGCCGTTTGGTTTTCCGCCTTCTCTTGCAGGACGGCCTTTTTCACGAACATCGAATGCAATTGCATTGGCACGACGCGTCGAAGTTGTATTCAAATTGTAGTTAATCGCTACCAAAAAATCGCGTGCTGAAATTGCCGTAGCACCTGTTTTTGCAACGTGCTCGTCAAATTTCGCAGGACCATAATCCGGTTTCCAGTCCGGATCGGATAGTTTTTTGTTCAGACCTTCATATTCGCCGGCACGACAATTTGCCAAATTGCGGCGTTTTTCTTCTTTTGCTGCATTTTCGTAACAATACACAGGAATTTTCAACTCCTCTCCTACCCTTTTGGCAAGCTTGTGTGCGTATTCCGCTGTTTCCTCCATTGAGATATTTGACACGGGAACAAACGGGCACACATCTGTTGCACCAAAACGCGGATGTTCGCCTTTGTGATTACGCATGTCAATCACTTCGCTCGCTTTTTTGATGGCTTGAAAAGCGGCTTCAACCACTTCGTCTGGAGTTCCTACAAACGTTACAACTGTGCGGTTTGTAGCATAGCCCGGATCCACATCCAAAAGTTTAACACCTTCGATTTTTTCGATTTCATTTGTGATTTGCTTCATCACATCCATGTTGCGACCCTCGCTGAAATTGGGAACACACTCGATTAGCTTTTTCATATTTTTTTAGTTTAGTTGCGAAATAAAGTGCAAAGATACAAAAAAAATTGAATCTTTGGCATAACGAATGCTTTTTTTGCAACTTAAACTCTATACAACGCCTGCGTAGGACAAACCCCGCACAACGATTCATCAACATTATTTATACTTTCTTCGGGCAATACAACCTGCATTTCGAAACCTCGGCCCTTGAATGTGAATCCATCGTTACTGTTATGAACACACAAACCACAGCGGATACATTTTGTTACATCAAACCAAAAATTATTTTTGATGTGTTGAGGCGACGTATCTTTTATTGCCGAATAGCGCGGGTATTTATTCCATTTTGCACGATATTCGGTTGCATATTTTCGCAATCTGCATTTATCTCTATCGCACGGCGGACGGCACACTACGATATGGTCGCTTAACAATAATTCCAGCGATTGCTTTCGAAAGTTTTTTACTTCTTCGCTTTCCGTGTCAATATTCATTCCCTCTTCGACCAGCGTTGTACATGATGGAATAATCTGATTGGTTCTACAGTTTTTCACCACACAAACCATGCACGACGATTGATGTTTGTAACCCGGAGCATAACATAAAGCAGGTATTTCAATGCCGTTTCGATGTGCGACTTCGATAATCTTTTCGCCTTCTTTGACTTCAACCTCTTTTTGATTTAGTTTAATTTTCATATCTACATTTTATTTTTTTCACCTTTCACAAAGCGATCTTTCCCTCGAAAATCTTTATCGACTTTCACACTTAAAAATTCGTTGTTTTTCAACAATTCCGCAACTTCTCGACCGAATTTTTCATTGATTTCAAGATATAATTTACCGTTTGGATTCAGATGTTTTTTTGCAAAATCAACAATTTTCGAATAAAAAACCAACGGATTTTTATCATCAACAAACAATGCTTGATGTGGCTCGTAATTCAGTACATTTTTTTTTATCTGCGATTTCTCGGAATGTAGTACGTATGGCGGATTACTGACGATTATATCAAACCACTGTTCGGTTTCATACGTAAAAATATCGGCAACAAAAAAATCAACATTCAGCAAATTATTTTCGGCATTTTTTTTGGCAATATCAACAATTATTTTTGAATTATCAAAACCTTGAACGAGAGTATGCGGAAGTTGATTTTTCAACGCCAATGCGATGCAACCGCTACCGGTGCAAATGTCTAAAATTTTGCCTGAAAATTTTTTATTTTCATTCATGATTTTTTGTGCCAATTCCTCAGTTTCCGGGCGTGGAATCAGTACGTCCCCCGTGAGATGTAACGATAAATCTAAAAAATCGCAAATTTCCAAGATATATTGAATCGGCTTTTCTTTTTTCAAGTCTTTTACGGCATGACTGAATTTCAACATTTTGCTTTCAGTGATGCGATAATCTAAATTTCCAACAACTTCAACCTTGGGGATACCTAGAAAATGCTCGCAACACAAATAAAAATAATACCGAATTTCTTCCGATGAGTAGAGCGTTTTAAGCTCATCATCAAAAAAATTACGAACGGATCTTAGAGCATTGGTTTTTATTCGCATTTTACAAAGTTACGAAAAAATTTTGTATCTTTGCGTAAAAAAATACCAATGACCAAATTTGCGGTTCGAAAAAACGCACAAGGCAAACTTGAAATTTTAGACCGTATTCGCAAAAAATACGTGCTGTGTACAGACGAAGAAAAAGTTCGGCAAATGACGATTTTGTACTTGACGGAAACGTTGAACGTGCCGATGTTTTCAATTGCTGTGGAAACAGAAATTAAAGTCAATAATTTGTCGAAACGAACGGATGTGGTTGTGTTCAACTCAAAGATGAAGCCCGTGTTGATTGTGGAATGCAAAGCACCTTCGGTAAAAATTTCACAAGATGTTTTCGACCAAATTGCACGTTACAATCTGACGTTGCAAGTGAATTATTTGATGGTTACAAACGGCGTTGAGCAGTATTTTTGTCATTTGGATTTTGAAAAACAAAGCTATCAATTTATTCCCGAATTGCCCGATTGGTCGGCATTCTGAAAAGTTTTGAAAAAAATGAGCACAACAGTTTTGAACAACGAATTTGAAAAAATCAGACCGTACAACAACGATGAAATCCCTGAAGCGATGCAACGTATTGCCGATGCTCACGAGGTTGGAAATATCGTATCGTTTTTGTTTCCGGAAATGAAGTTAACCGAAGTGCGAGATTTGATTAGAAGTATTGAAACAACTGAAGAATTTCAAAAACTCCTTGCCATTAAATCCTTTCAAAAAATTGTGAAACAAACCACAAAAGGTGTCACGGTCGAAGGTTTTGAAAATATCGACACCGCAAAAAGCCATATTTTTGTGATGAACCATCGGGATATTGTGTTGGATTCGTCTTTGTTTCAAATTGCGTTGATGGATCATGGTTTCAAAACGACCGAGATTTGTATTGGCGATAATTTGATGCCGACACAGTTTTTTGTTGATATTTGGCGTTCGAATAAAATGGTTAAAGTGATTCGTGGTGCGAATATCCGCGAGACACTGCAAAATTCACAAATCTTTTCGAGGTATCTGCGAAATACGATTCTCGACAAGCGCGAGTCCGTGTGGATTGCCCAACGCAACGGTCGTACCAAAGACGGTATAGATGTTACCGACCCCGCACTAATCAAGATGTTTGCAATGAGTGCAACAACCGACATTTTAACTTCGATCGCCGAATTGAATATCATTCCTGTGTCAATTTCCTACCAAATCGAACCTTGCGATTGGATGAAAACGCGTGAACTGTTTTTGTCGAAAGATGCTCCGTACCAAAAGGCTCTAAACGAAGATTTTCAAAGCATCATAACAGGTATTATGCAAAGAAAAGGAAAGGTGCATATCACGATTGGAAAAGCAATAAATCCGA
>Ga0123355_10020025_pt1 | contig 10669 bp, 6 predicted proteins | sample TergutEmb28metaG_3_FD_89872 | JGI IMG/M metagenome (GOLD analysis project Ga0123355, IMG submission 89872) | Embiratermes neotenicus P1 segment gut microbial communities from Petit-Saut dam, French Guiana - Emb289 P1 | ecosystem: Host-associated > Arthropoda: Insects > Digestive system > Gut ...
ACAGAACTACAGAACCGAAAACAAAACGAAAGTGCCTTTCTTATTTTAAGTACACGTGATGCATGCATTTTTCTTTTCAGCTTGCTGCCTTCATTCTCAGGGTCTAAGCAATTCAAGAAATGTAAAATTATATTCGTCTGAGTAATTTAGTTTCCTTTTTCTTAAATTCACTTTGGTTATTCAATACTGAAATTTATCTTGCCTTATATTCATACAAAATTTATAAATACATGCTGTTTTTGTAGTGTTGAACAACACACGGATCCTTGCACTCCTTTATACTCGAAACTAAATCCTGGCCGTGCGAAGTTTCAGGCATTGAGTCGTCCGATTTTCACCGTGGAAACTCGGACACGATTGCAGTCAAATTTATGTAGTTTTGTGGTAGACAAATTGTCACTAGAACACGATTTTATCCGACTGTTTATGTTTTCCCCTGTCAGTATCATTGCGCTGATGATCCATTCTCATATCCTAATTGTCCCGCACTGATGGTATATACACAGCAATTGAGAGCATTTTTAAATGAGTCATTTATCCGTCGTCACTACAATAAAATTCTAAACGCCACCTAAATGGGCATATAAATTACAGATTACTGACCTGATCTGTAGCGTAATGTAAGAGAAATTGTAATATTAAACATATTTTATATAGTGTTTGTAATTTAGGAAAAATGTTGTTTTCACACATGACATGAAGTTATAGCTTTTTTGGTGTTTGTATGTTCTTTCCTTCTATTTAAATTGGGTTTGAGTGTACGCATAAGTTAAGAATAAACCTCCAATTAATTTTTGTGTCTGACAGAATTTATGTAAAGTGTTATTGAGAGTTGTGTAAAAAAAATTTGTAATGTATATCCATGTTCGATAAATGTAAGATAAAATGTTTTATGTATCCAGACATGTACATTAATTTTAGATTTCTTGGTGCAGAACATTTCCTGAATAGTGTCTAAGACGTGTCTCGAAACTTCTTAACTGCAGGCCGAATCTGCATTTTTTTTTTTACTTCTCTTACGTCAGATCATTCAAACTGTTACTGTTTCAAGTAGCTTACATAACGTGCCATATGTTTTATATCAATACACAAGTGCAGAACTGGAATTTTGCTACGTCGAAAATGGTCATGATGTCTCGTGCCCGTAGCTCGTGGTAGGGTTTAAACTAGAAAGTCGGTCTTGTTAGCAGAATTTTACAATAACATTCGACGAAGTACACAAGTCAATAAGTCATCGAAAATAACGGAAAATTAAGATTCTATTTTTAAAGTACTTGCACTGTGATACTGCTTGCAACTAGTGGGAAGAGTGAGTTTAAATTTTCATCAGACAAACATGGCCTGTAGTTATGCTTCAAAACTTTCATTATAAAAATTACTTTTGTTTCTCCCTCCTCTTCCACTCACATACCTTTAAGTTTCAGCAAAGACTTGAAAAACAGCCATAAACAAAACTTATAATTTGTGAGCAGTGTTCCTCTGTCAATTACGAATAGAATTTCTGTTTCGAATTTGTCTTTCAGTGCACCATTACAATGCAAATCAACTCGATCTGAATCTCTGGTGGTACTTCCTCGAGTTTATAGCAATAAAGTTTCTGGAACAACCTAATTTCCCTGCTGTGCTCGCTGTGGTTACTGAAGCAGTCTTGGTACTATAACTGTAAACTGTAATCACAAATTTAATTCAAGAAAAATCTCTTATGAATGGTGACTCTTTCCCTAGTGTAGTTTTTTTTACATCATAGTAGTTGAACGAATTTCTTTACAATCTGAGTTTCAGAAATCACATATACATGAAAGCCCAGTTCCATCTTGCCCGCCTGGTGTTGAAATCAATCCTGTGGTTTGTTAGTTCTTCAATAAGAGATAATTCCCCATAGCCGTGCACTACTGTTGTATACAGCAAGGGGTCTTTCAAAAAATGATCTGCATCTCTTCGGAGGAGAGAAATTCCTGATAATACCCTGCCAAGACTAAGCCACCGAACTGCTTCATGATGAAGCAGATCACACGATTTGGACTCAGTGTTGGCTAAGGACTTGCGAATTTGTTACTTGGTAAGTACACTTGGACGAATAAAATTTAATATAGAAATTACTGGGTCTGTGGGACATGACAAATTCGAAAGCTTGCCGCCATGTTCTCACTGAAGAAAATAAGTGTAAAAGCACAGGCTGCCTACAGCCCGCATCGTCACTCCCTCCATTCCTGCCACAGAACAAAACTTGTTCCGACATCTGTTGTCACATATTTCAGTTGCGCCCACTGAAGACTATTCCGCTTGTCGCCTTCAGGACTGTAAAACTGTCATTGCCCATGGATGTCCCTTGCATGTCGTGTACGTATGTTTGTTGTACTGCTATTTCAGAATCACAGTCCGTGCCAGGATTAAAGAAGAACTGTGACGTATCGCTTATAGCAATACAGCGATATATTTGTTAACTGCAATTGGGTTGACACCCAACTTTGGTACGAAAGTTTTCTGGGATTCGAACCCAGAGTGGTCAAACTAAGATTAACGATGAACTAACTGCGTAAAATTATCGCCTAATGGGAAGAGTGCGGGCCGTGCCTCGTCTTTGCGAGTTATATCCTGGCATTTTCCTTACAACTGATGAAAAAGCACGGTGAAACGTCAGACGGGGTAGCCGAAGAGTGCCAGTTGGCACCATGAAAACAGGATATGCCGAACGGAATATACATTACAAAAAGAATACATAAACATAACAATAAAAATAAATAACTAAAAAATTCGGCCCCAAGTTCCCTTCTGAACCTGTGTGTACCGGTAATTTGTACCGAATTTAATTCCCTCCTCCAGCCCATCGTTGACACTGCTTGCATGTGCTTTACTTAGCGTTTCAGTTTCAAGTATGTCCAGTGAAATGATCACAGGAAAAATTCTTAAAGAACTTTCCCAAAATTTTCTTGGAGAAATAACGCAAATTTAAAATTCCATGCTACAAACCGAATATTTCCCCTGTCAATGGAAAGTGGGACAATTCCTAATGATTGTAAAACCAGGAAAGAACCCAAATGACATAACATCATATCGTCCAGTTAGTCTCCCCCAGTCTTATCAAAGATCCTAGTAAAGTTATTTCTTAAACCACTAACACCCATCATAGACGAATGGAAATCAATAACTTCTCACAAATTTGAATGTAGAAAGGAACACGGGACCATCCAACAGACACACAGATTAGTCTATAAAATCAACAACGACTTAGAAAGCAAACGATACTGCTCACCTGCTTTCGTCGACCTAAGTCCAGCATTCGATAAATTGTGGCATACAGGTTTACTCTGCAAACTGAAACGTGCTTTCCCACACTACTGAAATGGTACCTCATTGACCGGACATTTAAAGTAAGATATCAAGAAGAATACACTAAACTCAGCACCATCCAATCTGGAGTACCACAAGGCAGTATTCTCGGACCCATACTTTATTCAGTATTTACAACAGACCTACCAGAAACCGAGCAACACTGACAGCAACCTATGCCGATGATACAGCGATTCTACCCTCGCACCAAAATCCCATTACTGCGTCAAGAAAACTTCAAAATCATCTTAACCAGTTCGAAAAATGGTTAAAACGCTGGCGTATAAAGGCCAATGAAAATAAGTCGAGTCATGTTAACTTTACCTTGAAAAGAGAAAATCTTCCCACAGGCACACTGAATGGAAACCAAATTCTGCAAAGAGAAACTGCCATATACTTAGGTTATTTATCTGGACAGAAGACTGACTTGGAGAACTCACATATTTGCTAGCAAAAAAAGAGCTGGGGCTGAAATTCCATTAAATGTACTGAATGCTAGGAAGAAAATCGGAGCTATCAATAGAAAATAAGTTACTGCTGTACAAAACTATTCTAGAGCCCATCTGGATATACGGTATAACCCTCTGGCGTACAGCCAGTAATTCAAAAATTGAAAAATTACAAAGATATCAAGATAAAGTCATCCGAGCAATAGTAAGTTCTCCGTGGTATGATAAAGTTTTGCATGCAGACCTAAAGGTACCAACAATGAGAGAAGAAATTACAAAATTCAGAGTCGAGTACAGAGATAAAATAACAACACACCCAAACGAACTGGCATCCACACTGATTGAAGAAGAACCCAGAAAACTGAAAAAAATTCAAACCAACATATTTAAGAACCAGATACTCCTATCTATCATCTCACAGATATGTAAACATATGATGGGAGAATATTCATTGGAATGTTACTCTTCAAGACATGTACTAAATATAGTGTAGGATTTTACAGGGGTGTTGATAAGTCCTTAGCCCAACCAGGAAGGAAACAAGCTAATGTTTCTGTCAGAATGGCGTGAATTTCCTTCGGCGTCTTGCCTTGCAGAAAAAAAAAAACTTGATGACAGCTCGCGTCTCGATGTTGTTGAAATCGCGCGAGTCTCTGGCATTCTTCCGAGCTTGTTTCCTTCCTGGTCGGGCGAAGGACTTATTAGCACCCCGGTATGTTTGACTACATAAGCTCTACCGACAGTCTTGTAACGGAATGATTGTATAATAAAAGGGGGTACCAAAAGTATGTACACTGTGATATCTTGCATTGCGCAGAGCAACCACGCCGCTATCTGTGTACAAATGAATGAATTATACATCCGAAAATTTGGTGTCGAGTGTATGTAATCGTCGTAGCTGATACGCAATTCTAACGGTCTGATAGGGTTCTCTCAGTTTACACGTGCTGAGTAACTGCTCTGTTCTCTACCGTATTTCTGCTGCCTTTGCTTGTAATTTGTGTTGTTACTTCAGCTGTTGGCGTGTGCTGCATATATAGTACCAGCCAGGCGCATGCACAAAATAAATACACGTACTTATTCTCTCGCAGTTCGCAGTAACTCGTGGGTCATTTTCAGTGTTGAAACGTATGTGTAAGCTGTCATAAAATGTGATTAGAAGTTCTTATTATAAAGCACTCTTGGCATGTCATAATTTAGAAATGTGGCGATGGTGAGAATTTACATATTGACACTGGTTGTGACACCCCTCTTTACAAACATATACAAACAACATATGTGTAACTCTATATGTAGGGTTACGTTTTGTAATGTTATATACTTGTGTGTGTGCTATGTATTTTACTGAGTACCTGCCTACATACTTACTTACTTACTTACTTACTCCATGGTGCAGAGTCCTTCTTGAGAAGCTAACTGATTTGTAGCTAGTCAAGAAATTCCCCGCATTTCACGGAACCCGAAGGTTTATTACCGCACTCACAAGCGTCCGCCACCTGTCACTATCCTGGGCCAGCCCTATCCAGTCCACTTACCCACATCCCACCTCCTGGAGATCCATCCTAATATTATCTACCCATCTACGTCTAGGTCTCCCCAGTGGTCTCTTTCCTTCCGGTTTCTCCACCAAGACCCTATACACCCTCCTCTCCTCACCCATACGCGCCCCATGCCCAGCCCGAGTACTTGCCTACACCCGTAAAAATTCAACCCCATCGCAAATATTACCACTTTGGTTTTAAGGTCTATTCGAGATTAATTCGACTGTGTCGTCTACTGTAGTCGAAATGTTCAAAGAGTTAGTTGCGAAGTTGCCAGTATTTCCTACACTTTCCTAACATGCATGACGTCACAACATTTGTAGTCTATGCAGAAGAGCCATGAGCTTTACGAGAAAATCCGCTTTTCGTCTCGGCTCTTTACGAGATATATCAAGCTCCAGGCCGCAGACTACACTGTGTTCCCCCATTCCGCTAGAATGCTTTCCAGAACTGCATGCAGTTTACGTAAAAGTCACGTCCCTTGTAGTAGGAGGTGCAACTGTAGGCCTAGCGAGTGTGTGAACAGTCGATCCACCACCCGTTCTTCAGTCTTAAAGTAAGTTCTCTTTTTAGTCCAGTGTGGTAGGTTTGTCTTCTACTGACTTCAAGCCAATCGACATTAGTTCAAAGTACACATTTACTTTCTCCGGAAATGTCTCTTTCTTTCCGTGATTATACGTGGAATTAAACAAGAAGTTCCAAAAGTCTACAAATGCATTAGCCCGGATTACATCTAAAATACTGGGATAAGCTTCAAGAGCGATTTTTTTACATTAAAACCAATAAATAGCTTCATATAAACATGATACCAAGAAGAATGTTTTTTTTTTAATTTGAATGAAAGTTTGCGTTCAAAAATAAATATTGTAACTCTAGAATATTTTACTTACAGCTGACACTGTACATTAAAGATTCACAATCAAAATTTCAGTTCTTATTGTATGTGAAGTCACAATCGATAACAAATGCTCGAAACGTCCTCCACCTGAAGCAATACACACATGGGCACAGCTGATCAATGACTGTCGCATGCATTTAAAAATCGTCGGGCATTTATGAATTGTTTGACAGGCATTAAAAATGCGTCTGGGATTTGTCAATTTTTCAATTGCAGCTGAAGGAACTGGGATTTTAAACATCCCCAGGGATAAAAATCTAAAGGATTGAGGTCGGGCGAACGTGAGGGCTGTACTTTGAAAATTACGTGTTTGGGAACATATATCGAAATGAGGTTTTTCCTGGCTTTGGTGGGGGAACTGACTCCTGACCTTCTTCCACGCATATTAAATACACCCTGTATTTCAACGGCCACCAAATCCATGCGCATGTGGTTGTGAATCTAAGGGTACGCCCACACTGCATCGCAACAGACTGAATGGACAGACTCACGGCAAGGACAGAATTTATTCTACGTATTATTAGGTGCGTGGCATCACACACCGGTCCGTACCGGAACACCATTGCTTCCAGTGCAGACTTGTGTGCACATATGCTAAGACGCAACTTCCCCCTTTCGTAAAACATGTTTCAAACTCTCATCCTGGGCAGGTGTAACAGGACCCATTTGACCAACTTAAATTAGTTGGATATATTTGACTGTCCTTTTGGCCTTTACCGTTCTGCTGTCAGCCTGCTTCACAGCAGCAGATGTGAAACAGAAGGTTCAGTCTTTGCGGTCTGCGTGTAGCGGATGAACGTGTCGTTCGTAAGTGGAATTTCTCTTTCTTTTGTACAGTGAAATGTGCTGTTACCGTGGAATATCGTCTGTTACCTACAATGGCGGTCAAAGGGTGAAAGATCATGTAAGTCTGTATAACTGTTTAAATTGATTATATGCTGTTTAATGTTGCTGAACCAAATTTAGATACTGAATGAGTTACGGTGATGTATTTAGGTATATACAGTTCTACGTATTGATACGTATGGACGTGACACTCTATCTTGAGATAAAGGAATAGTTTAGGTAGACAATATTTGAGCCTAAACTATTTAGGACAGTTTTGCATGATAGACAGGAAATAAGTTTGTGGTAAATTATATATTGGGAAGCTCAATAATTTACGCTCATTATCGGCATAAATTTACATTCCAGTCACCTAGAAAAAGAGTCTAAGAATGTAGGACGTATTAAGTATGTGAAGACATTTTGGTTGTATAAACATGAATGAATACTTTGATGTACCTTGTGTTACTGAAGGAGGTATCAGCAGTCAAGTGGTTAACTGTTAGTTAGCAAGTCATTCAGTTTGTAACGTAGTTACTTAGTTAGGTGGGTAACTACTAAACAATTTATCCACAGTTTGTTGTCTACACACAATGTTGTGAGTCGTAATATAGAAGATAATATGGCCTTCGAGGAATTAAAAGAACAATGGAAGAGATCTTTATAGAAAATATCAAGATTCCTTATGGAAATTAGCATGAATGGAATATGTACAGCATGCGAGATATTTGGAGAGGATGTGTAAAATCTAAACGGCTATACTTTGATTATTTTAGATATGTTAGAGATAATACATTTCTTACATAAACTGAAACTTTTTATTAAAGTTTTACACTTTGTTCACCTGAATTAACTACCGATACAGCAGTTCGGATGACCAACAGCTGTGATTCTGAAACGTTATTATCACAGCAGTTTTCGTTCTTGTGACAGATGTTAGTTCTAATTGGCTGCTTTTGGCTAGTTATCCCTGAATTTTCTAAGGTCATGAAGACCCTGGATAGTGGGTTACTTCTTCTTCTTTTTCTTCTTTAGGCGTTACAACTTCAATCTTTGAATATTTTAACCTTCTAAACATAAGATTTCCACTTATTAAGATCCTGGATGCAGCTTTTCCTATTCTTTTTTTTCAGTTTCTTCTTGTCATTTCTTATGTCATCTTCCCATCTGTTCTTTGGTCTCCCTTGTGGGTTGTATTGACATCGGTTTCCATTTATATACTTTTTTTTTATCCTTTTCTCTTCCAACATTCGCTGTAAATGGCCAAACCAGCGTAATCGTTGTGTTTTTGTGTGATTTATTATATTCTTATGTCTTATTAGTTCATCTAATTCATCGTTTGTTTTGATTCTCCATGTACCATCTCTTTCTTTTGTAGGACCAAAGATCTTTCATAACACTTTCTTTTCAAATACCATTAACTTGTTTTTATGGTTTCTTTCAAGACCCATACTTCAGAGGCATATGTTACTATTGGACTTATAATACTTCAGTACAGTTTCAATTTTGATTTCTCAGAGAACAATCTACTTTTAAAGAGAAATTTGTTTGCATAATATGCTTTATTTCCAAGTGTCATTCTATATTGGATGTCTTCTATTGAGTTATCACTATTTACAGTTGATCTCAGATATTTGTAGGACTGGACTTGTTCTAGGTGCATCGAGTCAGTTTGTGATTTTTCTAGTTCATAGTTTTTCCTCGTGCACCTTAAGTATTTTGTTTTCTGACCATTTACAATTAGCCCATATTGTGCCGAAATTTTTTTAGTTTCTGGAATGTGTCTAATAAGGACTGTTTAGTTCTTGTTGTTAGCAGGATGTCATCTCCGTATGCAAGGATAATGGGTTACAGTAAGCCGTAGCCGTTTCCTACAGCATATCTTTCATATTAGCCTTCTTCATATATAATACGTAACTAAAGCATTGATAACGTGTCGTAAAATAATCGCAAAACACAAATATATTGTTCTGGTATTGAAACAGATAAATACAGTAATACTGTATACCAAAATATTTCACTGGATGTTCTTACAGTCTAGTATAGGCTGCTAAATTATGCGCAGCGGTTGGGAGCCTGGTCGAAGGGGTTAATAATTTCGCTAATATGGCGCCTGATATTTTCAACGTAGTTAATGCCTTTATTTCTTAAACACGAATTGTTATTTGTTTGAATGGATTAAGGAGAAGGCGCCAGATAACAGCAAGGTTCACAGGTGTCTACAGAACTGTGGGTCCGCAGAATGGGACTCACTTCATGTCATATTTCTGGCGCTTAGAATTTAGAGGTGACTCCTGAATTTTTGGAAAATGTGTGAACCCCTAATCCACATTTTAATTTTTTTTAAGTTTTCCTTTTCATGCATTCACGCAGATACCTCTTCAAATATACAAACTAAATGCACAAATATGTCAATATAACAATATATTTACCACATTCCTCAAACATGTTTCGGTGTGTTTGACCAGAAATACGAGTACCCCTCCCCGAAGATAGTGTATGACGCAGCGAAACATGTAGGAGGAATGTGGTAAACATATTAGTATATTAACATGTGTTTGTATTTAGTTTGTATATTTGAAAATGTACCCTAATACACAGTTAAACATATCCCAGTTATTTATAAGCACTGTTCTTTATACGTTGGTAAAGAGAGAAGACGAGTTTAAAATCGCTAACAATTATATATACATTAAAGAATTTCGAATAACCAAATCTTTTGAAATCCAAAGAAAATGTCTTCTTTGGATACCTCTGGACTTAGGGCTTTGAACACAAGTGCTTGTGAAGAAATATGTAATGACAACAGTCCTGAACTGTGGTTGTGCTTCAATGTATGGAAACAGACAGTAAAAAAAAAAAAAAGCCGGTGAATTCAAGCGAAGTTAAGTTTAGTAGGCAAATGCAAATTATGGCCGGAAACTGTCTCTCTTTTGGGTACATCATGCGCTGTCCCATGAAATGTGAGACCGTGGAGTGTGTCAACATTTCCGTTAATTGCCTGGAGTCTGGGTACACATAAATATTTACTTGTCTCTTGTTTCAATTATATTTCAAAATGTGGCATCATAAGTATCAGCAATCCTCTCCCACAATTAGTATCCTGAATTTTCAGTGACCAGCAAACAGAGTACCGGTATTCCTTCTACCATTTCGGGCTCTTCCTTCAGTATTATTTACACATTTATTGGTAGTATATTTAACGACGTCAGTAATTTAAATTATAACTTCTGATCATTCAGATGACAAGAGTGAAGTATGAAAGACACGGAAGGAGGGAATCGTTTAAGATGTCAGTCTCTTTTGCCTGGGCGGAAGGAAGCAAACTACGAAATATCCAACAGGATCATTGATATCCCGCCTGAAACTCTAGTCAGGCATTTTCCCGACTGAAGCTTTCTCGTCATATCGAATAAACAGATTCACCATCAATGTATTTATACCCAGGCCTATGTGTCGTGTGAGCGTGTGCACTGTTCACAGACCAGGAGAAGAGCCCCCCCCCCCCCCCCCCCCCCCGCCGAGGAGAGCCGCGCCCAGAAACCCCCGGCGGACAAGACAGAGAGGGACCACGTCGCTCACACCCACCCCCCCCCACACCCCCACGCCCCCCTCCCCCGCGCAAC
>Ga0123355_10020026_pt1 | contig 10669 bp, 11 predicted proteins | sample TergutEmb28metaG_3_FD_89872 | JGI IMG/M metagenome (GOLD analysis project Ga0123355, IMG submission 89872) | Embiratermes neotenicus P1 segment gut microbial communities from Petit-Saut dam, French Guiana - Emb289 P1 | ecosystem: Host-associated > Arthropoda: Insects > Digestive system > Gut ...
GCAGGCAACGTGTCCCGTATGCCCGAGCTATTCGCCGGCGCGCGTTTCCTAACTACTGCAATCACAAGTGAGCTGAGCTACGCTTCCGCCGGAATTCACCGCAATGCGCTGCTTAGTATTGCTCTGGTGCTGTTTGTTTTCGTTCTGTGCATTAACTTGTTTTTGAATTTCGTCTTGAAAAGAGGAGTGAAGTAAAATGCAAGAAAAACAAAGCCTGTTTTCAGCCAAAATCCCGCTGAAACGGCGTCTGCATAGTCGAGTTCTAACTGTTTTCATATGGACGTGTGTCGCGTTCACCCTCGGATTGATAACATACTTAATCGGATTTATCTTATTGCGCGGAGTGGGGCACATCAGTTGGTCAATGCTGACTTCTGTTCCCAGTTTGCTTCACGAAACAATCGGAATTTTACCGAATTTGATGTTCACGCTGTATATAATTATCACGACGCTGATTATTGCATTGCCAATTGGAATTGGTGCCGCAGTATACCTCAACGAATATGCTAACAATCGTCACATAGTAAAAATCGTCGAGTTCACCATCGAAACATTGGCGGGCATTCCCTCAATTATATATGGTTTGGTCGGATTCTTGATTTTTGTTCGCCTAACGGGCGGACCGACCATTCTTGCAGGTTCGCTAACCCTGTCTGTACTCGTATTACCGACGATAGTGCGCACAACACAAGAGGCTCTGAAAACCGTGCCGCAATCATATCGCGAGGGTTCGATTGCGCTAGGAGCGACAAAGTGGCACACAATTCGGACGATTATCGTGCCGTCAAGTCTGGACGGAATCATGAGCGGAGTTATTCTATCCATCGGGCGTATGGTCGCCGAAAGCGCAGCGTTACTCTTCACAGCAGGGGCAGGTGCGGCGTTGATATTTAATTACTTCGAAGCACTCAATACGGGCGGACGACCGCTCACAGTTGCGTTGTTCTTTTATGCGACCGAGCCGGGACAATGGGGCGATACAAACAGCATGGATGTCGCATACGCCATTGCAGCGGTGCTAATAATTATCGTTTTAGTGCTGAATATAATCACAAAACTCATCAAGCGAAAACTGAAGAAGGTGTAAACATGGGTATAATCAAGGCAAGCAATCTTAACCTGCACTACGGTGCGTTTCAAGCGTTGAAAGATATATATATCGACATTCCCGAGCGGCAAGTCACTGCGTTCATTGGTCCGTCCGGCTGTGGGAAGAGTACGTTCCTGCGTACAATTAACCGCATGAACGATTTGATTGTTGACTGCAAAATCACGGGCGAAGTTTTGCTGTTTGGGGAAAACATCTACGATAAATCTGTCGATTCGACATTACTTCGCAAAAAAGTAGGCATGGTGTTTCAATCGCCCAATCCGTTCCCCATGAGCATTTACGATAATATCGCCTATGGCCCGAAGATTCATGGCACGAAAAAGCGCGCCGAACTGGATGAAATCGTCGAAAAAAGCCTTCGTGACGCGGCGATTTGGGAAGAGACTAAGGATAGGCTGAAAAAGTCGGCACTATCTCTATCGGGAGGACAACAGCAGCGTTTGTGTATCGCTCGCGCTCTTGCCATGCAGCCCGAAATCTTGTTGATGGATGAGCCGACTTCTGCTCTTGACCCCATATCCACGGGTAAAATCGAGGAGCTTATCAATCAGCTGAAGACCAAGTACACCATCGTCATCGTTACCCACAATATGCAGCAGGCGACACGCGTATCGGACAATACTGCGTTTTTCTTGCTTGGGGAAGTTGTTGAGTATGATAAAACCGCGAAAATCTTTTCAAACCCGGACGATGAACGGACGGAGAATTATATTACGGGTAGATTCGGGTAAAAAAGTCTTGATTTTTTCACAAAAAAGGAGTATAATTATGTCAATCCGTGCAAATTACGAAAAAGAACTGAGTGCCATATTCGATAAGCTGGTCATCATGTGCCGCCATATTGAAACCGCCATTGAAAAATGTGTAAAGGCTCTCGTCGAGCGTGATTACGACCTAGCGCGCGAAGTTTTCGACGAGGAACGTCGCATCGACGAACTGGAGCGCGAAATCGAGCAATCCTGCCTGCGCGTCATGCTCATGGAGCATCCTGTGGCAAGTGATTTTCGCGAGGTGTCAGCTGCATTGAAGATGATTACCGACCTCGAGCGAATCGGCGACCAGGCGCGGGATATCGCCGAAATCACCATTCAATTCAAGTGTGACGAGTATATCAAAAAGTTAGAGCATATACCGCAAATGGCAGCTATCGTTATTCAGATGGTCAAGGATGGAGTGCAGGCATACATCAGCAAAGACCTGACACTTGTTCGTGCACTTGACAAAACCGACGATAAAGTTGACGAGTTGTTCGACACCATAATGACGGATTTGATAACGGCGATTAAGCAAAATCCGGACCATGCCGAGCAAGCCATCATGTTTATGATAATCACGAAATATCTTGAGCGAATCGGCGACCATGCCGTGAATATCGGCGAATGGGTCGAATATTCCATCACAGGAACAAAGCCATAAAGAGGTTTTATGAAACAAAAAATCTTTGCCGTCGAGGACGACTCGGCACTGCAGGAGTTGTACACATTTTCACTCGAAGACGAGTTCGATTGCCGCTGCTTCGGCGATGGACAGTCGATGTTCGCTGCGCTCGAAAGTGAGAAGCCTGCATTGTTTTTGCTCGATATCATGCTGCCCGCCGACGATGGGCTGACCATACTGTCCAAGTTGAAAGAAAATCGCACAACTGCTGATATCCCGGTGATAATAGTGTCGGCAAAAGGCAAAGAAATCAACAAAGTCAAGGGGCTGAACATGGGAGCGGACGACTACATTGCCAAACCGTTCGGAGTGCTGGAACTGATAGCGCGCATCAAGGCAAATTTGCGTCGCACAATGGTCAAAGAGGTACAAGCAAATGTTGCATTCAAAGACATTGTCATTGATATAAGCAAACACCAAATTATCGTGAACGACAAAGCCATCCAGACAACGTTAAAAGAGTACAATCTGTTGCATCTGCTCTGCGAAAACTCCGAAAAAGTACAGGACAGAGAGCGCATTTTTGCCGATGTTTGGGGCGAAAATTACATGGGTGAAACGCGCACACTTGATATTCACATCAAAGAATTGCGCAAGAAGCTTGTGGAAAATGGAAGTATTGCGAGTATACAAACTATACGCGGTGTGGGATACATGTTGATTTAGAGGGAAGTGATAATGAAAGTGAAAAAGCGGCTTTTTTGGTTTACTACTCTGATTATTTTCATTGGACTGTGCAGTCTTTTCGTGGTTTCTGTATACTTTAATCACACGAATAATCATAATATTGCAAGAAACAATGTTGTTGAAATAACGCGTCTTGTTGCCAATATGCACTTCGACGATGTTGATATCGAAGAATTTGCCGCACTTGACAGCAACATTAGAATTACAGTTATAGCTTCTGATGGGTCGATTGTCGCCGAATCAAATCCTTGGATTTGGGGTACGACTAATCACTTGACTCGCCCCGAAATTCAGGCTGCCGCAGTCGGCATCCCTGAAGTGCACATTCGCTTCTCGGAGAGCTTGCAGACGAATTTCATCTACTACGCCCTGCGCGTAGACACGTCAGAGAGCTATGTCTTCGTCCGTGCAGCCATTCCTGTCGCTAGTGTGAATGCGTATCTCGTACAGTCGCTACCGCTGTTCTTGGCGATTATGCTGATGGTCGCATTTTTATGCTTTGCCGTCAACCGTACACTGATAGACCGCATTACTCGCCCGTTCGACAGCATTATCAACGAAAATCGTATCAACGCCAAACGACGTGAGGAGTTTTTTGCCAACGCATCTCACGAGTTGAAAACCCCATTAACTGCAATCAAGGGCTTCACAGAACTAACTGCAATCAATAATAAAGACGAGACCATCCGCAAATACATCAACAGCATCACTCGCGAAACCGAGCGGATGTCTACTCTCATTGGGGACATGTTGAAGCTATCCGAGCTGGAAAGCGTACCTGAAATCATGCCGACGAAAATTTCTCTCCTTGGAGTGGTGAATGAAGTGTACGAAACTATGTCGACTGCTATTATCGAAAAAAATATCGAATTCATTGTTATAGGTGATGGCATAATAATGGCAGAACAAGGGCATATTTACGAGCTTGTGAAAAATCTCATCGAAAATGCTGTGCGTTATAACGTGCAGGGCGGCAAAATCACAGTGAGCATCAAAGCTGGGCGAAAAAATATGCGACTGGTTATTGCAGATACGGGCATAGGAATTCCGGATGAAGAGCAATCACGAATTTTCGAACGCTTTTATCGTGTGGAAAAAAGCCGCTCACAGCAAAGTGGCGGCACGGGATTAGGATTGGCGATTGTCAAGCATATATGCGCGTTGTATGGATGGAAGTTGAGTGTGGAGAGTAGTATTGGTATAGGGACAGAAGTGACGGTAGATATGTGAGTTGTATGAAAACTGAGGACAGGAAGGAGCTGCTTTGCGCAAGCTCTATCTTCATATGGTGTATTATTAGGAATAAAAAAGGACTTGCAAATGCAAGCCCTTTTTTATTGCTGCCGTAAGGCGGTCATTGAAGGTTTTTGCAGGCGGATTTACTCCGCCGCAGAAAACCAACCTTAAGGTGTCCAGTTGAAAACATAGTTTTCAACTGGAATTCTGGAGCTTCTAACCGGATTTGAACCGGTGACCTCGTCCTTACCAAGGACGCGCTCTGCCGACTGAGCTATAGAAGCATGTGTCGGTTTTTCAACCGACAGTTATTTTATCATATTTTTATGAAGTTGTCAAGCTCGATTACTCAACTTCATCTTTGGCAGCTTCTTTTTTCACGACCAAGCACTCAATTGCCATCTTATCCTCGGCTCTTGTGACTGTTACTGTGAGGTTTTCGTGTTCGAAAAAATCGCCTACTTCGGGTATGCGCTCCAACTTTTCCATAATCCATCCGCCGACAGTCAGACTCTCAGCTTCATCAGGTAGTGCGAAAAACTCAAACATTTCTGCCGCATTGGAAGAGCAGAGCACCTTGAATTCCGTGTCGGATAGCGGAAAAATCTCCTGCACTCGTTCGTCGGCTTCATCCCAGATGTCTCCAACAAGTTCTTCAAGGATGTCCTCCATCGTGACCAAGCCGGCAGTGCCTCCGTATTCGTCGGTGACGATGACCATGTGTGCTTGGTCGCGTTGCAATTTTTTGAAAAGGTCGCTTATCTTCATTGAAGGAGCGACAAAATTTGCGGGAGTCGCAATATCAGCAATCTCACGATCTTTTTTTATCAGCAGCTCCATAAAATCGCGCAAGTGAACTATTCCGATGATATCATCCAAACTCTCGTCGTAAACAGGAATTCTGGAGTATCCGGATTCTATGAATATATTCGCCATTTCGTCAAGAGTGATTTCTTTGTGTACGCCGACGATTTTCACTCGAGGAGTAAGAATTTCCGACGTCATCAAGTCATTGAACTCAATGGCGCTGTGAATCAACTCCATATCATCTTGATCAATTGCACCCTCGTGCTCAGCTTCATCTATAATATTGAGCAGTTCTTCTTCGGTGAACGTCGGCTCATCTTGCGTGGTTTTGACAAATAGTCCGATGAATTTAGACCATAATGAAAAAATCCAATTCAACGGCGTGAATATAATCATCAAAACTCGGACTATAGGCGCAGCGAATAGCGCAAATTTATCGGGAAACGCTCTTGCCAAGCTGCGCGGAGTGATATCGCAAAAAATTAAAGATAAAATAGTGACGACGATAGTAGAAATTACCGCGCCGACATCATCAAAGTGGTAAATGAAAAATACTGTCGAAATTGAGGCTGCCGACAGAATACAAAGATTGGCGAAAATCGATGTAGTTGAGAGCAGAGTATTATAATTTTCAAAAATATTCAAGGCAAGTTTGGCGCGGCGCGATCCATCTTCTGCCATAGTTTTCATGCGTATGCGATTTAGCGCACTAAAAGCAATTTCCACCGCTCCGGCAAATCCCGTTAACAAAATAAGAATAATAATTAGAGCGGCGGTTAAAATACTGTGTGAGTCCATTTGTTTTTGGAGGGCTCCTATATGTGAAAAATGATTCTGAACACATATTATATCTTAATTTCGAAAAAAAGTCAATGAAAATACGAAAATTCCTATTGACAAAAGCTAAAAAGTTATATATAATTAGGATTGGAATGCACAGAGAGGAGGTATTGAAAGTGAACAGTAAGAATTTGGATTTGGTAAACAGCTGTGAGTTGTGCGATAAAGCTTCGGTAATTCTAATGACTGAAATGATGTTATGTCGATTGCGCGGAGTAGTCGGACGTACACATTGCTGCAAGAAATTCTCACTTGATCCGCTTAAACTTTCTCCTCGACCGCGACCTCTGGTTTTTGCTCCTGAAATGGAGCAGATGACACTTGATGTATCGCCCGGTAGCGAGCGAAGCAAAGATATGTTTGCCGGAAAATAATGAACTTTTCACCCCATTCACGCATATTGTGTGAATGGGGTTGTTTTTGCATTATACTGCAATTGCAACTTTTCATATTTCGCTCAAGCTTGTGCTTGAGTTGCTAAGGAAAACAAAATGAAAAACTGTGTAATTGCAATTTCCAGCCTAACCTATGCTCTAAAAGCCGAAAAAATTCTCAACGCTCATGACATTCGAAATAACATTGTTAAACTCTCGGTCGGTCAAACCAAACGCGGCTGTGCTTATGGCATTCGCCTTGATTACATAAACACTCAAAATGCTTATGCTCAGTTGGAGAAGAATGCAATTCCTGCCGGGGAGTTGATATTCATATGATGAGCAACCATTCGTTTGTGTACATGGACAATGCCGCCACAAGTTTCCCTAAGCCTGACCGGGTAACACATGAAGTTTTCCGATGCTTGAGCGAGTATTCGGGCAATCCGGGAAGGAGTTCCCACCCGCTGTCCATTGCAGCAGCCGCAAAAATCTACGAGTGCCGCGAACAAGTCGGTGCACTCGTAAACGCCACTCCGGAAAGTGTCATCTTCACTCACAATGCAACAGCAGCACTCAATCTGACCATGAAAGGTGCAATAGGTCCAAACGAGCATTTTATAATTTCCAACATGGAGCACAATGCCGTTTATCGTCCTGCTATTGCTTTGACCGAACAAGCGCAAGCAACTTTCGACTTCATTGATGCTCTGGCTCCTGTTGAGCAGCTACTTTGCTCTGTTGAAGGTAAAATTACACCGCAAACTCGTGCTTTGATATGTACTCATGCTTCTAATATTTGCCCACTCGTTTTGCCGATTGAGCAATTGGGGCAACTCTGTTGCCGGCATGGGATTTTCTTCATTGTAGATGCCGCACAAAGCGCGGGACGTGAAGACATATGCATGAAACGACAGAATATAGATGCCCTTGTCTTAGCGGGGCATAAAGGATTGCTTGCTCCCATGGGAGTCGGCGTTTTGGTATTGAGCGAGCGACTGCAGAATTATCTCGCCAATCGTTCTACGTTATTCGAGGGTGGCAGCGGTATTGACTCGCTCTCGCTGACCATGCCTGCTCTTTTCCCCGAAAGATTTGAAGCTGGTACCCCTGCGCTTCCGGCGATTGCGGGTCTCTGCGAAGGTGTGAAATTTGTTCGTGATTTAACACCTAGAGTCATATGTGAAATGGAGGACTTCCACTATCGTCGAATGCGTGAAATTTTGCTGAATACGAAAAATGTGACTCTTTATACGCCTGAATTTCTCAATGGGGGAGTGCTGCTTTTCAATATCGATAATATTCACAGCGAACACGCCGCAGCACTCTTCGCCGAGCGTGGAGTGTATCTTCGTGCCGGGCTGCACTGTGCTCCGCTTGCTCACGAGCGAATTGGCACATTGTCTCACGGAGCTGTCAGAGCCAGTATCGGCTGGGCGACATCGTCACGTGATATCGAGATTTTTGCCAATGCTTTGAGTGAAATAACCAAAATATAAGCAGTCCCCTACAGCAACCGCAGTAGGGGACTTTGACTTATCCAATATAATATTGTATCAAATCACTGAAAACAAAAGTCATGTCATTTCGGCGTTCCGTAACCATATCCGAAAGCATTACACGCGGATAAATGTAATTCCTGACGTGTTCGACTTGCGGAGCAAGGCGTCGAATGATGTGAAATCCGCGCTCGGTTTCGATTACGCCTACGTTACTATCTATCGCCAAACTAAACGCAGCAGTCATAAACTCGGGACTGTGTCCGATGGCGGGTATAATATCTTCACGTGTGATATAATAGCCTAAAGTAGGACACATCGCACGGTCTTGATTGTATCTTTCCATCAGTTGTTCAAATGTATATTCTCTGTCAAGCAATCTTTCGAATAATTCGTTTGCCAATGCCAAATATTCGGAACGCAGCATAGTCATGTCCGGACCCAGCATTATGTGCTTGAAGCGATAGACATTTTGGGTGAAATACTCCACATCTTCATCAGTAAAAGAGAGTATATTGTTATTGGGATTAGAAATATGAGCAAGGACTCGCGGTTCCAAAACAAGTTCAAGTGCCAAAATAGAAAAGTAAACATCCAGAGTCAAATGACCGGCACGCAGTAATGTTTCAAAGCGCATAAGATTGACGTATCGAAGAGCACTATCGCGAACACGTTCCATGTCCTCGGTTGTTAGCCGAATATCAACTCCGTCATGACTAAAATGACAAGCAAGCAAGAAAAATGTTGCAAAATCCTTGACTTGCTCAACTACCAAGGCAATCAACTCTTCGCCTCGATACTCCGTTGACGCATGAAGCCTGCGGAAATATAGATAGAACAAATCATTCCGCACAGCAAAGCCGCGAAAACTGTCCAAAAAACCGTCTATTTCACGCCAATTTTCCGGAATCTCAGTGTCGGAATCTGTGGGTATCAGCATTATGATTGCATCGTCACGAAGATCCGGTATGGGGAAGTTGTCCGGAGGTTCAGTGGTGGTAATTTCAATAGAGGGAGCATAAGTTGTTGCTTCATCTCTGCAGCTGATTAGCAAAGATGCCATCCCGAGCAACAGAGCAGCGCTAAAAAGTAATGATAAGATTTTTTTCATATATTAAGTCCTGTTATTGTAATTTGTGGAGTCAATATTATCATATGCTTAATGAGAAGCATGGATACATTTATTGTAACATATCAAATTGAATTATGTCAAATGGGGAGCTCTGTATGGAAGAAAAAGGACTGATGCGACGTTTGATGGAGAACAAGAAAGTATGGCGTAACTATCGCTTTGGAATGTGCTTGTTCGGGTCTTCAGCACTTGCCTTTGTAGCTTTTATGCTCGTGTATCAATCCATACAGGGAGGAGCGGAGAGTGTGTTGCAATTCATTGTGTTTGGGTAGCGGCGGTACTTGGATATTCCACACCGCCGGAAAACTTGCTCATGATTTTTCCTGCTACCCAGTTATACGGCAGGAAGAAGAGTGCCAAAACAGCCAATACCAGCAGACCCATACTTGACGGTAATGTCAATTGCAAAAAATCAGACGCAATTATCGCACCAATGAAAAATCCGCCAACCGAAGTCGCACATACAAACGCGCGATACCAGTTCATGGGTCGGCATATAGAAAGCAATGCGTAGCCGCTGACTATCCCAGTCATAAGGAACATGATAGTCGTTGCTTGACCCTCGGCTAGTCCGAGTGGGATATATGTCAACCCAACGACAATCAGTAGGATGTAGAACGAGTACGGTATTGCTCGTCGCATGACGTAGGGCAGAAAACGATAGCGCACTTTCTCGTTGCTTGGCTCTAGCATCAAAAATAGGGTAGGGTACCCTTGAATAAAGCCGTCGTACAGCAAAATTTGCACAGGCGCGAACGGAAATGCGGTGAAACTGACCATGATGAACATGGTGAGAAAAATTGTGTAGATGGTTTTGATGAGAAAAACGCATCCGAGGCGTGTCATGTTGTTGATCACTCGCCGTCCCTCGGCAAGAGCTTTGGGTATGCGCGCGAAATCGCTGTCCACCAGGACAAGCTGTGATACTTGACGAGCGGCATCGCTGCCGCTTGCCATGGCAATGCTGCAATCTGATTGCTTGAGAGCCAGCACATCGTTGACCCCGTCGCCAGTCATGGCAACTTTGTGTCCGATATTCTGAAGTGCAGCTACCAAAGCTTTTTTCTGCTCGGGATTGACACGCCCGAAAATGTCATGCTCTATCGCAATGCGCTCGATATCGTTAAACTCAACATCAGACATGTCCACCGCCGACAGATAATTCTCGAACCCTGCCTGTCTTGCAATATTGGACACGGTAATGGGATTGTCGCCGCTGATGATTTTCACCTGCACATTTTGCGTGCGAAAGTAGTCCAGCGTCTCTCGTGCGTTGCTGCGAATGGGGTCTGTGATTGTCACTACACCGACTACCGTCACCGAAGTGAATTCGTCCGCTGACAAATCCATTCGAGGGGAGTATCCGACTGCAATCACTCGGTTGCCCTCGGCTTGAGCAGCGGTAACTACTTCGGGTAATTCGACAAGGAAGAGTATTTCGGGCGCACCGATGATGATAGTGCCTACTCCATTCAAACTGAGCGCACCATACTTACGTGACGCAGAGAATGGAATGCGGTCGATGACTTGGTTTGAGGATTCGGCA
>Ga0123355_10020027_pt1 | contig 10668 bp, 4 predicted proteins | sample TergutEmb28metaG_3_FD_89872 | JGI IMG/M metagenome (GOLD analysis project Ga0123355, IMG submission 89872) | Embiratermes neotenicus P1 segment gut microbial communities from Petit-Saut dam, French Guiana - Emb289 P1 | ecosystem: Host-associated > Arthropoda: Insects > Digestive system > Gut ...
AGAACCTATGTATACTGTGATTTGTCGTATACGAAAGCCCTTGTCGGCTGAGCTACCGGCCATGGCTACGATTCGTCCGCCGCCATGTTGAATCGGTAACCACACGATCCTACAGTTGTACCTAAATTTCTTCTTACATTACGGTGACCAGTACTGACATTACAATTGCTTCATTCCGGCCAGTAAGCCGATAATCCAAATTCAGTAGCAGGTTAACAATTAATGGGATAGAATATATTGTTGGCTTAACTGGACATTAAGTTAAAATTATTTGGCGGGCGTGTAAGTGCACCGTACCGTTAAGTCCAATATTGAATACTTTCAACATATGTGACGATTTTCATGACTAATACTTACTTTCCAGGACTCAAAATGCCTCTGAAACTGTATGGTAATCTATTGTCCCAGCCTGCTCGAGCAATTTTTTTGTTCTTAAAAGCAAGTGGAATACCTCACGAGTTTAAATTCGTGGATTTAGCAAAAGGTATGCTTTTAAGTATAGGTTGTGACAACTTTTCATATATCATAATGCTGTAGCTATCTACATTATGCAGAATCAATCTTGACAAGATAGTTTTTCAGCAAGCCCAGAAGTGTTACATATTTTATGGGTTCCAGTTGGAAAGTATTAAATGACATTCAGCCTGGCTGGTAGCCTCATTGTATTGGTAAAAATTCTTAGAGTCTCAACAATACTACATGCTTGTCATATGGTATGTATGCATGCCTGCAGAAAACTGTAGGCAGAGACACTTCTAGTATTATTCCCGGTCATTTATGTAAACGGGAATTTGTGGCTATTTCATGGTGAAAAGAGTGGTTGATGGTGCAAATTGCCTTTTCTACAAGCTGTCGCTGCTACTGCTGCTAGTGCTGCGCTGCTGGGTGATGAAAGTCATCACACTGCCTTAAGCTAAAGAGCTGTTGGTCATGTGAGAGAGAACTGGGATCAGTTCTGTAAATTTCTGAAAGGGAAAATCCTGTTGCACATTTTGTAATTCTAAAATTTGTAACTTTCAGGCATTTGCAAGTCGCATATGAGATACCAGCATATTTGCTAATTCCAAGTTATTTATACAAATAAAAAATTATGTTTTCATGCTTGTTGTTTGCTTCCATTATTGCCTGACAGGTGAACACTTCTCTGAAGAGTATGAAAAGCTGAATCCATTGAAAAAGGTCCCAGTTATTGAGGATGATGGTTTTATTCTGAGGGAGAGGTATGTTCATTTCACTGCACAGTAAAATGTCCATTGTAGTTAGACTTCCTCAGGAATGACTCATTAGGAAAATCAGTGATTGTAAGACTTAATACTTTATGTTTTAACAGGGTTTTCATGAATGTGGCTGACTAAAGTCTCCTCTTAATTACCTACATTAGGTACATAAATTGTTGACACACTCATAAATCAGTGGCCATACTCACACTGTATATGAAATAAAACATGATGAAACTTTAAAGATTTTGACTTTTCAGTTTGGTAAGAACAATGACAATGAATGTGTAGTGTGCGGTGTAACCACTGCTTGCATCTGTATATTGAAGATGCAGTGGTCGACATAGGAACAACTATGCACTTTAACACTGCGTTCTGGCTTGTGCATGTGTGATGTATGTCACATTAACCTTTTGGCGCCGGAATTATTTTTTTAAATTTTAGCACACACTGTATATAAAATGTGAATAAAACAGGAACCAAATAAGTTAGAATTATGAAACAAACTGCATTTTGAAGAGAAAAAAACGGACATGTTTAAAATATTCAGTACCTGCATTTGTTGAATAAATATATAAAATGCAACGTTTAGAGGTTAGCGGTGTGGTACGACCACTATAGGGGTCGTTAGGCGTCAGAGGGTTAAAATATGGATTGAACTATGCAAAATGCATTCTTTGCAGTGTGGGAATACTTCGCTACTTGTGTCGTGAGAAAAATGTCCAAGACCATTGGTATCCTGAAGACAGTAAGCTGCAGGCTAAAGTGGATGAATATTTGGAATGGCAGCACTTGGACACAAGGTTGAATTGTTCTTTGTATTTCCTGACTAAGGTCAGTCTGAAATAACAGTGTACTGGATACGTATGTAATGATAGGTTCAGCTGCCAGAGGTAAGGCTATGTTGAGCACAGACTAACTGATCGCTTTGGTTTCTCAACTTGAAATCCATTTCTTTTAATCTTGCATTGAATTTAAATACCTAAACACCATTAACTTGAAAGCAATGGTACTGTGCTCAAAGTCTCAGTTATACAGTCAGATACCTCAGATCTAACTCAGTGGTGTAATTTGTGGTACAGACGGAGCAATTCACTTGCATAACAGCAGTTATCTCAAATCTAAATGTAGACACAAAACCCTTCAGCTACATAACAACGGATAACTCAAATGTACTTTGTAGTAATGCACAGGAGAGGCAGCTCTTCAATCACTCTCTGTGGATACTGAAAATTTAACTCAGTTGTGCTACATTACTAAGTTGTGTTACATTCCTACAGGTATCTCAAATGTAACTTAGTGGTGTAGTGCATGGTAGAGACAGCCTTTAAGTCACACAAATAAATACTCAGATCAAAGTCACTCATGTCAGTCTATAATAAATATGGAGCCCTTCAGTTATATAGTACACATTTCTGAAATGTAATTGTTTGGTATAATTTGTGGTAGTGAAACCCCTGCAGTTATGTTAAATATAGAAGCCTGAAATCTACGTCAGATATTTAGTCTAGGGTCGACACAGAACATGGGCTGGGTAGCTCAGTCGGTATAGCGACTGACTATGGGCTGGACAGTCCGGGATCGAATCCCAGTGGGGACGAGATTTTCCACACGTGTCCAGACCGGCCCTGGGGCCCACCCAGCCTCCTGTACAATGGGTACTGGGTCTTTCCCGGGGGTAAAGTATGGCCGGGGCGTGCTGCTGACCACTCACGCCCTTCTAGTGCTGCAGTCATGGAAGAGTAGAGCTATACCTCTACCCACCCTCTGGGCCATACCGGGCCTGTAATGGGATCACTAGTAGACACAGAACACTGGAAGTACAGAACTACAGAGACCTCATATCAATCTCATGGAATCCATGGTTGATACAGGCTTTCAGTCACACAACACTTTGAACCACATACCTAACTCATTGGTGTAATATTTGGTAGACCCCGAGTCCATAAATTCAATATCATTTGGTGAGTGTAATTTGTACCGGCTGTACTATCCCATAAAATCACATATGCTACAGTTTGGTATTCCAGACTTAGCATTGTGTATCACTGGGGCCACTGATCATAAATTACTTACATTTGTAGCGCTTAAGGATTAGAGTGCTTTCTTTGCTGCTCTGTTGAGACGTTGTGTGTACATCCAATTGTTTATATAGAGATGTCAGTATATACAGTGAGTTAGGTGTGGCATCTTCTTGAGCAAAGCAAAGTAGGTTGTGAGCTACTGTAGGCACATGAAAAACCACAGAATCAGTATGTTTTAGTCACTGGATACTTGAGCCAAGCTGCAGGCACTCACATGTGGATTGAAGGTATCTTAGTGCATATTTGGAATGTATTCAGTATAGCAAAATGAGTTCATATGCAATATGTTAGCAGTGTATGTATCACAAAAAGAGTGCCACTGTAAATTGTGTAACACATTTTTTACCTTGCACTCCAGATTAATTAGTAAATGTGCAACAGGCTTTGAAATAAGTTTTAGGTTAGCTAAAATTGTGCACACATAAATCAACACAGATGTATTTTTGATGTATTTGATATAATTGCTAAAAAGTTTAGTGGTTTTGATCATCATTGAAGAGGAGCCACTCTGAGGATGGCTGGTTGCAGCTGAAACATGTAGGAGCTAAGCTTATATGTTTGTGTGAAACTTGGTAGAAAAATATTAGCATGATCTGGTGTGCAGTGCTACCAGCATGTGCTGTGGAAGTTCTGTGATACTGCAGTGACCACAAAAAGTGTTGCAGTTTCATCAAAACTCTTTCTGCTCATAATTTTGTGTAAAATTTGTATGGTCATGTGACTGTACTGCTAATAATACTGAAACCTTCAAGGTGTAATTCTTTGGATTTATAAAATGAATTAGTCAAAAGACAGACACTCTTGATATATGATAGAGACTGTTATCTGTGTTTGCTGCTGTATTCACATTTGCAATTACGTTACCCAGATTTGTGTGTCCTTTGGTTTGCTTTTATACAGTACAAGTTGTTGTCTTTGTTTTTTTGCTGTTTTTACACGTGCAATTACATTACTAAAATTTGTATGTCCTGCTTTTAGTATCTAATGCCTCAAATGAAAGGTGAACTACCAAATGAAGCAAAAGTTGCCGAATGTGAAAAAAGACTGAAAGGGACATTGGAACTCATTGAAAATGTGTGGTTGAAAGATACACCATATTTGATTGGTGATAAAATTACCATTGCTGATTTGCTGGGAGTTTGTGAGGTAGAACAACCAAGTAAGTTTGTAGTTCCTACCACTGTACCTGCCTGTTGTATATATGTGCTTTATGATAAAGATCATTGCCCCTTCTTCACACAGACCTTGCCCGTGTGTTCCTTCCAATAGGTCTTCCTCCCAAAATTGATACTTTTTTCTTGTTTCAATTTGCAATTTCTCAAATCCTGAGTGCACTGTATGGTGCAAAAGACTTACTTGTATAGCCTATTTCTCACTTGTCTCCTGACTATAAGGGTTGCATTTAATTATCAACATTTATTCTTTGCTTATTACATTCTTTTGTTCTGATGAACCCATTGTTGCCAGAAAGCACTAATGTAGTCACTGCTTCCTCTGTAGGCTGTTACAGTGTTAATGTTATACACATATGATTATGTCTTGGCGCATTGTAGTGAAATGTCAAATGTGTAATTGTAGGTATGTTGCCATGGCTTGTTCTGAGCAGTAATAGTGAGATGACTGTCCTTAGTTGAGTCTAAGGTTTTTCATTCTGTTGTAGTCATGGCACTATTTCTGTGTCTGTGTATGTGCGTGTGTGTGTGTGTGTGTGTGTGTCATGAAGGTCTTAGGTAATACTGTCATTTACTTTTCTCCACATATCTGGCTTACCAACACTTGTATATTTATCAATAAGTAGGCTGAATAAAATGTTTCAACATTTAAGCATTTGAGGTAGCAGTATATTAATTAAGCATATTTCCATGTTCATCTGTACAACATTTTATGCATTTGTTGCGTATTATTTTTCCTTAAATTTAAGAAGTCCATAATATCTTGAATGGGCCCATATTTCATGGTTATGTGAGTTATAAACTAGGACTAAATACTATTGAAACGTATAGCATTCCCTGCAAGTGTGGGCAGGTCTACAATGGGCAGACCGATTATCTGTTGAGAGTAGGGCATAGGAGCACTACTGGCATATCCTCCTTAGACAAATGGAGAAGTCAGCCATGGAAAAGCGTAACTTTAACGGTGAGAACACCAAAATCCTCTCCACTAAATCCAGATACATGGACCCTAATACCAAAGGGGTGATCAAAACTGAGCATGATCCCAACAAAGTGTTCAGCCGTTCATGGAAACGTCTCATTCACTCTTTGATGGAATAGAGAAAGACTTCTTGTGAAGATACACTTCAGTCACCTTTATAGACCTTTCCACAGCCCATCCAAGACCTCACAGTTTATGATCCCCTGTATTGTTATTTCCATGCCAGTATCCCACATGTCTGACATCCTTCCAACCCCCAGAGACAGCAGACTCCTGCAAAATGTTGGTAACTATTTATCAGTATACATATCCTAAGGAACTATTTTCGAATGGTAATGTCACGAAAAAAAAGCCACAATAGTAGACATGTCATCACAGCTGTTGCAAACTCACCATGAAGCACCCAACCATGACCACCAACATTGTTACAAGCCTACAGATGATACAGTGACAGAAGTAGTGTCTTGTGATAATGGTGGGTTTACCAAATGAGAGAATGACAGAAGAGTAAACATGGATAAGTAAACATGACTGTTATATTTTGACATATTTAGTAGATGAGGTTGAAATAGGCCATGAATATAATTTTTACGTTCCTGTCATGATATTCAAAGTTTGAGTGAATTGTATGTGTACCATTTGTACACGCAGTTCTATACAGTCACTTCTGGGTCAGACAGGCACAAACACATGTGACTAATGGGTTGGTATCTTAATGATTTTAGTATTTTTAATGCATTAGTCTTCGTGTATGGTGATAAGGTTGGGATAATGAATCATTATATTAGTGATTTTAGATACTGATGATGTAAAAGAAACTGTTGAAGCTAATCACATCTGTTGGTTAAAATACTGAATGGAGGCTGTGAAAGCTGATTGGATGTGAGACATTTATTATAGTTCCTGTGACCTAGGTACACTGAATTAACTCTGAAGCTGCCCAATATTATATCTGATTTGCTGTGTTTCTTACTGTGTCAAGTAAAGATGGTTATCACCATTTTGAATGCAGTTACAAAGTTGCGTGTATTTATAGGCTTATTGTGTGGAGGCTGTTACATTTATGTTTTCTTCCCATCAGGAATGGCAGGTTATGATGCAAGGACTGAGTATCCAAAAATTGCTGCCTGGATGGAAAGGGTGCGTCAGGACCTAAATCCACATTATGATGAAGCACACCGCATCCTTAACAAGATAGCTGGTCGAAGGGCAAAGTTATGAAATGATCAAACTCTAAATGTAGAGTTTCTCACCAGTCTTGGCCATCAGGGTGGCAACAGTACATGGCATGTAATGCCATGTGAAGTCTGAATGGACCAGGAATTTATTGTGTTTGGTGGTTGGAATTTGTGTCTTTAAAATACACATGCCCTACAATTATACACACTTTTGAAATTTCACAAATGGCATGCAGATTTGCATAACATCAGCATCTGCTATTTTGGCTGTTTGCATTCCTGTGTTGTGTAAATCGTGCGTGATTCAAGGAGTATGCAAGTTTTTGTATTTTATTTTTTTTCCTCGTTAGTGTAAATCATGCATTGTTCAAGCAGTAAACAAGTTTTTAAATTTTATTTTTCTCTCAAACAATCTGTGATCTGATATTCAAGACTTCTTTGTATCCATTTATTTATGCAGCACTGCTGTTGTGCAGTGTTTTTTCCATCACTAATGTGTACTTTGCAGAAGTACTGCAGATAAATACTCTTTCTTCAACAATATATTTGTTTCTCTCACAGGGTAACAACTTTATCTTTAAAAATTACAGCTTGACTGAGCAGCCATATTACATAGCAGCACTGATATGATTATGTAAAGACTTGGCAGAATTCCCTTACGTATGCTAATTCATATTTTCCTGTGCTCAGAGCAAAGGTTAGTGAGATGCTGATTATGTTGGTATTCTTATGTAATAATGTGACTGGGAAGTTAATGTTATGTTAAAGCCCAACTCAATCATTGGGCTTTAACATAATTTATTATGTTCTGGTGTTTAATTAATTCATGCAACTCCTTATTTGCTCTAATTCTCCATATACTGTTGGCTTCCTTAGTTGGCCCAAATATCTTCCTTAATATTTTCCTCTCAAACGCAGAGAGTTTTTGTATAATACTTTCTTTGAGGACCCATGTTTCACAGCCATAAACTACAATTGGTCTAATTACTGACCAATATAACTTCAATTTGAATTTCCTGGACACCAATTTACTTTTAAAAAGCGCTTTGTTTGCATAGAACGCTTTATTCCCTTTAGCAATTCTTTCTCTAATTTCTTCTTCCAGAGTGTTATTCCCATTCACAATAGCATCAAGACAGCTGAATGATCTAACCTGATCAATATGCTTGTTGTCCACATTTAGTTTATTTAGTCGGGTTTCTTTCCTTGTACACTTCATGTACTTCGTTTTGTTCTCATTTACTATTAGACCAAATTGTAATGAAATGTTTTTCAGTCTTTTAAAAGTGTCTATCATTGTTTGTTCAGTTCGGGCAGTGATTAATATATCATCGGCATACGCTGAGCATTGTTTTAAATGTGTTGATATGTTACCTCTTAGTTCTAGCTGCTTTAAAATATTGTCAGTAACTATACTAAATAGAGTTGCTGATAACGGGTCGCTTTGTTTCACTCCTGTTGTTATTTCAAACTTTTCTGTATAGTTTTGGTTTACTTTGACTCTAGCTTTTGTATCTTGTAATGTCCTTGCTATTAGTTTAATTAATTTACTTGGTATTTCATATTTATTTAAGCATTCTATTATTTTATCTCTAAAAACTGAGTCAAGTGCATGTGTGTAATCAATGAAGATATTGTGCAACTCTGTGTTGAATTTGTGACATTTTTCGATAATTTGTCTCACTATAAATATGTTGTCGATTGTGGATCGGTTCGGTCGAAATCCCATTTGGCAATCTTCTAATTTGCTCTCTACTGTTTTAGTTAATCTATTGTTTATTAGGATTGAGAAAATTTTATAAACTACATTCAGGAGAGTAATTGGTCTGTAGTTACTGCATATCATCCTGTCCCCTTTCAGTTGGTAAATTACTAAGATAAATATACCGAGATGCACAGTCAGCAAAACATCAAAATTTGTTGAGGGTTTTGGTAAAGATAATTTAATGAGGGTTTTATAATATCAGGTTGAAAATGTTTGTTTTTGTAGTGTATATTGTCATGTTCTTGCCATTTTTATTATAGACAAGAGGACTGTAATAATCCACTTGGCTTTGTAAGGTAAGAAGTGTTACAATTTTGTCACATCTTTCTCAAAGTGACATAGAAGATTGATGTGTCACAGTGTGAAAATGTGAAAACAAGATGTATTTCACCTGAAAATTTTGTACATTTTCCATATAACTTTCTTAAGTAATTGGATGGTGCAGAGTGATATAGGAAACATGAAAGGGATGAATGTGTATCAGGGGCTGAAGAAAATAAACTGTTCATATTGTAATGATGATGTGGGTTTAAAAAAGAACAGTTGCTTGGGCAATAATACATAGCATATGGTTAGAAAATTCAAAATGGTTTGCTTATAAAAATGTTGTGCTTCCCGCTAAGGTGTCAGCTACGTGACACAATTCCATAATCCTACACATATATCCCTCCATCCCTTCCCTTCCCCCATCTTCAAACTTGCAGTACATAAAAGCAAAATGCAGTATTGTGTTTGGAGTTGTCTGTACACAGGATTTATTACAAATCTGTATGAGGAGGTGCACAGGCCAGGTATTTTGCAGACCAGTACTTGTACTTCCTCCATGTTAATGTGCTGGGATTTGTTGTGGGTATAAGAATGAATCTGCTTGAAGTGTATTGCGCAGTGTAATGAGTTTTATGCTATGACACCAAGAATTTGGCTGGATCTAATGCTAATACATTTCAGACTTTTGTCACTGCATGGCATGTAAAATGATCTTAGAAAAGTTATTGAAATGATGAACTTTTGCATAATCAGTACCACCTACAGTGACTGTTAATGCTCTTTGTTTTTAATTCCCGTTCCAAGTTTCAGGTGTAATTTTATTTTTATGCTTAACTGATTACTAAAATATACTCACAGATAATAATGTGATTTGATTTCTTTAATTTGCTTACTTAATTTTATATAGTTTGTTTATGTAGTTGTATGTAATTCCCTATTCAAGGATTTACAGACCACATGGCAGAAGCCTATGGCATAGTTATTGAGAATCACTGACTTACAAACGTTAAAAGAAGTGCCCTAGATGCATGGCCAGTCTGGCAAGACAACACAAAGTGCACTGCTTGGATTCGCAACACAGCTTGATCTTATGTGGTGGAAAGAAGGCTAATCGGGTTGAGTATCTGAGAGTTGCACATGTGAACTGGTATATGAAGGTTGCAGAAAGAGCCCAGTGGGTTGTGGGCTTGGTGCTCTAAACTTCCCAAATTCAACCAGCCAGAGCAGTTTATTATAGCAAGGTTGTCACTATCAGCATTTGTGTGAAAAAGATGAATTTTGAGATGCAAATTGTAGTTTTTGTAAAGTTTTCAAAGTAAAGATTGAATAGGATGAATAAAGTTTTGCATGATTTATGTACCGTAGGAACAGTGCTTCGTAACCAGTGAATCCATTCGATTGCAAAGTCAGCCGCACTGAAGTAATATGAAGCCTGAAAACAATTAGATTAATTTTTCTTTGCACTTTACTGGCAAAAAAGAGAAGGTTCTCTTCACTTTATTCATTGGCATTACAAATCAAATCCTTCAACTATAGTGTGCATCCTCATTGTTCTGTATCAGCTGGTGGAGGGAAGGTTTTAGTTAGCAGTAATGTAACTTTTTCTGATTAATGATTACCGTGATTTTCAACATCGTTAGGGGTTATGATAATTAATGGCATAGTAGCAATACTGGTGGTGGTCCCAGTGGCTGCGCGGTCTAAGGCGTAGGTCTACGGCTGCTTGCCTGCTGAGATTGTGGGTTTGAATCCCACTGGGGGCATGGATGTCTGTTGTGGTTGTAGTCAGGTAGAGGTCACTGTGACAAGCTGATCATGCGTCCAGAGGAGTCCTACTGACTGTGATGCGTCGTCGTGTGTGATCTAGAAACCTCAAGAATGAGGAGGCCATGGCGTACGTTGGGCCACAGCACCGGGGGGGGGGGGGGGGGGGGGGGGGGGGGGGGGGGGGGGGGGGGAGGGGGTGTTGTTGTTTGTTTTTTTTTTGGTTTTTTTTGTCTGCC
>Ga0123355_10020028_pt1 | contig 10668 bp, 5 predicted proteins | sample TergutEmb28metaG_3_FD_89872 | JGI IMG/M metagenome (GOLD analysis project Ga0123355, IMG submission 89872) | Embiratermes neotenicus P1 segment gut microbial communities from Petit-Saut dam, French Guiana - Emb289 P1 | ecosystem: Host-associated > Arthropoda: Insects > Digestive system > Gut ...
ATTTTCTATCCATGGAGTGTTATTATTCCTCAGATTTCATGCGCTGTGATATGTCTTTGTTATTCACCACTCCGTTAGCTTAAATACCCATCTACTTAGAACGTCATATAAATAACAAATACAAGGATGTAGCGTATTTTCATTTGACAGAACAATACGAAATCGGGAGAGACACTTGTGATTCCGTCATTACAGACTTCATAAAAATTCCAGGAAGGCAGCTAAAATCATGAAAGCAAAGAAGCCACACTTGAGTTAAACACCTTAATGCCTGCTTGCATGTAGATGTTGGAAATCTTTGTGGGTCAAGAAGGTTATGGAGTCATAAGATTTCCTCTGTCATGTGACACTATCAATAGAGGGAAACTATATTGCCAGGAGAAATTTCTCCCTTCAGAACGACAAGTTTTCTTACATTCATGGTCACACTGAATCCATCGCCAACATAGGTACATCAGTGAAGAGAGGGATATCCAGGTCGAGCATCTGGTGTTGAGATAGTTCGTGTTGTTGACTTCACGAATACGAACTGCAATGAACGACTGAATCAGTCTCTGGACCAATGACAGGGAGAGCAAGTGACTTCATGGCGGAAGTACGGGAGCAAATCCCGAAACAAGGTTTAGTATCAGTGGAGGTCAGTTCTAGCACAAGACTGCAAAGGCCTCGTTCCACCGTACCTGATCTGCGGATCAGGATTCGCCACTGATTGCTTATAGGGAAATAAAACAATTGTTTGTATGTAGAATCTGCGCATCTGTAATTATATATTCTTTCGTATCCCCTTCGCGTTTGGTGAAATTTTGTGGTGTGCCATTGCATTTGTTTGGCAGCTGCGGTTCCTTGTTGGTAACAGGAGCGTAGCTGGGGCGGGGCGAGTAGTGCGGCCGTCTCAGGCAGCAGAGTCCAAGGGACAGCAAAAAAATTATTTTAAATAAAAAAAATTATTTTCCACACTCAACAAATTTTAAGTTACTGAGACCATTGAAAGGGAATTCAATAAATAATTGTGATTTTTTTAAATTTTGCAATTTCTGTCAGGAGCGGTCATTGTTATTGTTGTTCCGGACGTCGAAAGAAACCTTGCTGCGCCATTAGTTGTTAAGAAAGGTTGCGGGACAGTGGACTGTTTGTTTAAAATAAAGCTGTGAATACATGAGTGCTTTGTAACTAGGCGTATTTGTACCTATAATACGAGTGCAGGTCCGAAATTAATTTGAGAGGCCATCAAGATGGCGACATAATTGCAAAGTAACAGAAGAGTTGAAAACATAAATGTGTTGTGTGTGGGCGGCAGTTAGTCCTGCGTATGGGTCATCATGGAAGTGATTAGGAGCTTCTACGTAACAGAGCAGCGGGACCATAAGATATATCGTGCCTTTTTACATTCAGGTCACCGTGCATTGTGACAAATCCTTATAATAAAACCAACTAGATGCACTAATTTCTCAAAATTATTTTGGAATGAAACTCTGCATGTTTCGGACAGTTCCTCTGTCTGTCATCAGCAGTTTTTCACTGTACACACAGCAATGGTGTATGTCATACAGGTTTATAGACAGCTTGTGTGCAGGATCAGGATGTTCCGTCCTGATCCTGCTGCTCACTAGTTGTCTACATTCATTCCAAAATAAATTTGAGAAATTAGTGCATCTAGTTGGTTGTATTGTAAGATATATCATGCCCTGTTTGAGCTAAACTGAAAGCAAGAAAAAGAGAGTAGCTATGAGTTTGCAGTTGTTTATGTTCCCCATCAGAACGAAGTATTTTGGGTCACAAAATAGGATAATCTTGTAGCCCACAATCACTACAGCAATACAGTGGAGATTTGTGTCCCCCTCTTGGGAGAATCTCGCTCTGTGCATGCAAAGGAAATGCAGAGAAGTTACAGATTCAGGCTCATAACTGGGAGGTCCAGGGATTTAAGTTCTATCCTTTTAATATTTGGTGACTTGTTTCTGAAGAATATGCTGCCTACATCTTTAGGGTTACACCTGAAGATGGAGGGGTCACATGTAATACATCATCATATTATGTGACTAATTCATGCACCGTAGTCCTTCAGCAACTGGGGTTGTATATGTGATAGGGAAAGGAATTTTCCTTTTCATTACCCTGGCCACACTGTCTGTGGGTTCTACCCAGCCGTTCACTTGACAAAACCGAAGTGTTTTTCAAGGGGTTAAAGCGACCAGAACGCAAAGCTGCCTATCGAACTCTAGACATTACTGATCTCGAACGCGTGGGGCTTCTTATCCAAGCACCATACACACTTAGTGATATAATGCTTAATGAATAGAGCTCTGGTGTACTATTGGTATTTTTCTCTCTTTAATCTTTCTGGTGCATATGTGTTTTTATACTACTTACAGGGAGAGGCGAATATGACATTCAGTCAGTGTTCGCGCTTTGCAGTGAATTGGACAGCACTCTTACAAATGAATGAAGTCACAGAGATCATCCCCAACAAGAGCTGGCCTGTTGAGCCATGTTTGGAAGGCTGGGAGTATGACACTACACAGGTCACATCTTCCATTGTTTCAGATGTGAGTACACAGGAATGTGGCACTGTTACAAAATATTAAGTACATGCAACATGTCACTGCTGTTATTCTGCTTGTAACACTATTTTTTCATATGTTGTTGAGCAATGTTATTTTAAGTTCAGATATTGTATAACATCAGATGAGAAGAAGAAGACAGGACAACTACAGACCTCCATCATTGTTCAGAGCCCAAGTCAACCTGTATTTCCTTTCCATCTTAAAATTGTTAACCCTTTTAAGACTGATTTTCATCTAAAAATAACATTGTACATAAAATTTCATATCATACCTCAGAGTTAACACAGTCCATATTTATCATAAAGAAAACCTGTTAATTCTGTATATGTTTCGTGAAAACATAAGTATACTGTGCGACCATGTCGGAAACCTGGAATACCTCATGATCAGAAATGAGGTCAGGGATACATGCATATAATTTTTGTCAGGTTTGGCCAATTCTGAAATGAAGGCCTGTGGTATAAAAGCACAGTATCATGTTGCTAATCTACCATGTCACTATTACAATATGCAACTGTTCATATAATGTACTTGTCAATCCATCTGTTTCTAGTTTGATCTGGTGTGTAACCGTGCCATTTACCCAGTGATTGGATTGTCTTTTCTGAATGCAGGAGGACCAATAGGAGTGTACCTGTTTGGTATGGTTAATGACAGGTATGTGAAATTCAGTTTTTTACTTATACATCTGTACATCTTCACTTCGTAGCTGGGATACCACAGTTGGTATAGTGACAGAGCTGTGGGCTGGACATCGGAGATATCATGGTGTGATTCCTGGAGTGGTAAGAGGTTAATTTTTTTTTGACAAAATGTCCAAACTGGCTCTGGGCTTCACCCAGCTTACTATTCAATAGGTATATGGAGCTCTGTCCCCTGGGATAAAGTGGCCAGAGTGTGAAGGTGACCATTTACTCCCTTCTACTGAGGTTAAGAATGAGTGAGCTATACCTCCATTCCATCATATGCCTTCATGGAATGCACAGGATCAACTTTACATTTGTTTTGGTGTTTTCAAGTTGTTTCATTTTGAACATATTTACAGTTTGCTCTCAATTCCATTTTAACAATCGCAGTAATGGTGGCTTCTCGGGATCAGTAGACCTATTTGTTTATGTTCCATAGTATTGGCATACATTGTAGCTCCTGTCACAGTTTCATGTCACTGGGTAGCAACACACTCTTTGTCCTCCCCACCACCACTTTAATTGCATGGCCACATCCTCCTTTTGCCTCATTCAACCAAAAATTTCAACTACAGTGTACACCAAAACACTGGAACATTTTCAGCACATGATGTATCTAAATCTTGGAAGCCAAAATTATGTAGTAGTTACAGATTTTTGAAACCTTAACGTGAAAATACTGGAATCAGCTGCACAAAAATTTTGAGGCATATAGCACTGTGGCAGGAGCCAGGATAGCACTGCACGTTGGCTAGGCCGGGGCAGTACATTAAAATCTATGATATCCAGCACCGAACCACAGGGTTGCCAAATATCACAGTTTTCTGGATAGCAGAACTTTATATCTGATGTATATGTGGGTGTACCTAGCATCCTCCTGAACAGAACTAACTAATTTGTAACTTGATGTCCTGTCCCATTGTCCTTGTTGCACTGTCTGTGCCCTGTACATCACTACTTCCATAACAAAATGCACATACGATATAAAAAACAGAACACCAGTATTTAACTATCTTAATGAAGTATTCCAGGCACTGCACTCTTACACACCGTACAACAGACGAATGAAATTAAGCAACTGACCACCACTCAGAGTAACTGGAGAAATGCAAGAGCTGGCTGATTTCCCAAAACAAGGGCCAGTGCTTCAGGTTAATGCAAGAGTGAAATATAATGGGATTCTTTGTCAATTTACCAGTTAATTCATATTTCTGGATCATCCAATGCCAGATAAAACAGATTTTACTGTACAGCTAAAGACATGCCATAAACATATCCATTTCAAGTTATCAATATTTTCAGTGTCAATGCATGTAGTTTATGTGTGTAGTCCAGTACAAGAACATTATTACCATGGTTTATTATATGAAATTTAAGATTATTGTAGTGTTGTTACTGAAGAAACAGTTCTTTTGGGTTGTTGTGCTGTGTTGACTAGTAAGTAGTTCTTTTTGGACTGCTTAACCCTGAAGATGTAGGCAATAGAATCATTTTAAAATGTTGGCAGGTGTTTACCAGTTGACATACTGTAACAACCCCGAAGACTTGGATCTTCAGATGGTTTATTATTTTTATAACTGTTGTTGTATCATAAATAATATGGACATTCATAAATTAAAACTTACATGATCAGGTTTGGACGCCGCCCGTCTTTCTTTACATGTTTGGCAACCCTGATAGCTGGAAACTTGCTCTCTGCAGCTGCTCCAGATTTCTGGTCATGGGCGTTTTTCAGGTTCATTGTGGGCCTCACAGTGCCTGCAATTTACCAGATCCCATTCATCATTTGTAAGTAAATTTGCATATTTATGAGTTAAAAAACAAAGGTCCACTGGATAATACAGTAACCTATGAAATTTATTTTTGCAGCATTGGAACTCGTGGGTCCTAACTATCGTTCATTTGTAACAGTAATGACCTGTCTATACTACTCAGCAGGCCTCATCCTGCTGGCTGGAGTCACCTACATGGTGCGGAACTGGGTTGTTCTTACAGTTGTTACTTCAGCTCCCTTTCTACTTTACTTCCTGTACTGGTGGTGAGTTAAGTAACAACTTAGAAAAAAATTTGTATTTACCCTGTTTAGTACCATCACTGGCACACAGTGTTTAAATCATACATATGGATGACAGTTGATGTCAGCTAGAGTTGATGGATTTTTTTAAGAATACAAATGAAATGTGACTGAAACAATTCAAAGTAATTCTAAATTCATACAGAAATAATCTTTACAGCCCCCAGTTTCTTGTTTCTTGTAGTTCGTATACTGTCCTAGAGATTTCGGTAGCATTCATAGAAGAATTTTGGACTCAGGGTCTGTAGTCACACATAGTTCTGTACATAGACAGCTATGCACTGGCATGATCTTACTGGGGTCAAGGAAAAGTGAAATTATGCTGTGAACTGTTTTGAATTTGTTTATTTATATTGAGTTAAGTTCCAATCTTACGGTGATAAATGAAACCCCACGTCCATAAAGTTTTGGTCACAAATTCAATGCAGTAATTCAGTCAGTCAGTCATTACAAACATTTAATCTGTTTTAATGGGATTTCACAAACAGAAAATAGACTAAGTTGTTTTAAGCCACATTTGAATTATTCAGTTTATTAAGAGCCAAAAATGTAGTTTAGATGACTCTAAGCACAGTACAAAACTGAGTACATAGTTTTAAAACATTGAAATGCTTTTACTTTGTTCATGGATGACACAACACAAGACTGCTGTGCAACGTTCTCCACCACTAGGCTCAGATATTTAGAGGCAAGAATTTAACTGTGAAGTTTGCAGTGTGTCTACACAACACATGGAAATATTCACTGAATGAAAGTCTTCCACGAATGTCTACCTGTACACATGTTACATGGTTCGATCATTCTTGGAGCTAGGTAGTCACAGGGTTGTCAGTTATACAGGGTCCACCAGTGAAACCTGATGGTTTTAAAAGAAGTAGTGCATAGTCAATTTTCATGAAAAAATGTTCTTAATTTCTGTAATAAATACAGGAGATGTTGCAATTTAAGAATACCATAGGAATATTTAAAAAAAAATTGTCAGACATGAAAAATAACTTCGTTTAAATGACAACCCTTGTTTTGGACGCACTCATTCAGCCTCCGAAAGAAGTTGGTCATCACCTGCTCACATTCGGCGAGGTATGGTGCACATTTCCCGCTCAATTGCATTCTGCAACTGAGGAATATCTCATGGCTTGTCAATGTACACTTTTCCTTTGAGGTACCCCCACAAAAAGAAATCGCAAGGTGTGACAGGTCTGGAGAGTGGGGGGGGGTGCACAGCACATCACCTCTGTGGGAAACAACCTCCATAATTTGTTGCAGAAGCCGTGGTATGGAAGTTATGCACCCAAAGAAGTATCGTGTTTCATGACGGAATCCTCCCGTGATGCGCAACATTAAAATGCAGACGAAACTTCCTCTGTGTGACGGTTACCGATTCGCCATTTTTAAAAAACGTCTCCACGACGAACGTGCAGTGTTGAGGGCCCTAATGCTCCATGGCAACTGGACACTCTGCCTTCATACACTAGCCATTCAAAAAACGTCAGGTTTCACTGGCGGACCCTGTATTATGAAAGTCTTCAGCTCTGTTTGTCCCTCTGGATTTATTTGTAGAATAGTAAATCCTCTTTTCACATTACCCTTATGAACATACGTACATTACATATGTTATCAAATGAGCAGTTGTAACACTATCCTTGCCTGATGTATCTGAAAGGAAAATTATCGGTGTCTTAGTGTTTACAACCAGTCATTTTGTTCTGTCTCAGAGTCTGTTGGATACAGTATTGTCAGGAAAGAGGATGTTTAAAAGATGTCTAGCACCAGATTATTCCAGCATTGTAATAATCACATAAATTGCTGAGGAGAGAATTAACAATTTCTCAAACTCTTTCGGACTTTTAATAATGTGGAATTCTGTAAGAAACTTGTTATGATGCACAATTGCATTTATCCCTTTCGTCTGCAGGTTCCTCTCTATCCTGTCTCTGCCAGTTAGTGAAAAATGTAGTTACATTTATGCAAGCCCGTATCAGGCTGTACAGGGACAGTGGGATAATACATAGCTTTACAATGTCTCTACAGTAAGATGTAAGAGGTTCATTAAAAAAAAAAAAGCTGTGGAATGATTCACCAACAAAAATCTGTATTGTCCAGAGTATGTGCAGTAAATCTGACTTCCCATACCTGTGCTTGTATACACGTGCATTTTAAGTAATTTCTAAGACCTCAGTCACCCTCCAGAAAAGTAAAAAGTAAAGTGCACCCTTGTACAGACACTGAGGCTCTGTACAGGCCATACAGCCCATAGGGATAGTAGAGGTATAGCTCTACTCTTTCTTGACCACGGCACTAGAAGGGAGTGAGGGGCCAGTGTCACGCCCCAGTCACTTTTTACCCCAGGAAAAGACCTGGTACCCATTGTACAGGAGTCTGGGTGGACCACAGGGCTGGTCTGGACAGGTGCGGAAAATCTCGCCCCCACCGGGATTCGGTCCCTGGACTGTCCAGCCCGTAGCCAGTCGCTACTGACTACGCTACCCAGGCCATGACCCTCCAGAGTTAGCAGTGTAAGAAAGCATATGGTATGGCAACATTATTGCTACACCTAGCAGAATATTAACTCTAAGCACTTGTCAAGGTGTATGTTTAACAAATAAAGTTTTAACCATTCTGTTTCAACACATACTTCACTTCGCTGACAGTAAATAAAAGTCATTACACTCTTTTGTAATTTACTGGACTAACTACCTGTATTGTGAGAGCAATGCAGGCAGCAGTGAGGAAAAACTGCACTTGAATGGGCAGGGTTCTCATAATGTGAAAACAGAAAGCAGTATACTTAAAAGTAGATTCTACAGTTTTGTCAAAACAAGTAACTGTGAATTCTTGTCACTACCACTTTATTTTATTGCTAAATAAACCAATGTAAAGTGTTACATACATATCTCAGTACCTTAATATGTGTATCGGACATTACTGTTATACACTTGCAGGTTCCTTCCAGAATCTCCAAGATGGTTGCTTGCTAAAGGCCACCTTGAAGAAGGCTCACAAATCCTTGAAACCTTGGCAAGAGTAAATAAAAATGAGTTACCCCCAAGCTTCAAAATCAAACTTGAGGTACTCAGTTTCCAAGATGGTGGTTGTAAGAGTGACTGTAAAAGTAGAAAATTGTTTGAACATAATTCAGTAATTATACATCATCCTAGTACATTTGTAATATGGGAGACAGCAGTTCAGATCAAAAATGTACACTGCCATTTTCTGTGGCAACTGAGTTATGTTGGGCAGTACTAACTTCAAAGGAAGTACAATATGATTTATTACTGCACCTGAATAAGAGATGGATAGTTATCAAGTATGTAACTAAGCAAAGTACATTGGTGTTAAAATAAAATATGTACTTGAAAATCACTTTTATGTTAAACCAGAAGGAATAATTGAAACACTCTTCTGTAGTTTCATTAAGCATATTCACAGTTTTGCCATCATTGACATAATTTATATCACAAAAATTTGTTCTTATTGAGGTTTAAATATTTGATGCCTCCATGGAAATTATTCAGAGTAAAAAACAAAGGCTGTTGAAGCAAAGATAATGTTGTGGACGCCTGAACTGCACTGTATTATCCAGACATTCACATATGGAATCTTAACAGTTTGCTAGCCTTTCAAGAAAGTTCATTCCCCAACCATGTACTCTGCCTCTGCCTACAGACTGAAGAAGAGAACATGGCATCAACAGGCAGAAGTCATTGATTTTGTACACTCAGATTAGCTAGTAAAGGGAGTTTGTATGGTGAACCCATGTGAAACAGTATTTCAAGGTGCCTAAACATTTATGTTTCATTCTGGTTTCTGTAGAATGCGGGAAACTTAATGGTAAATAAAATATTCCATAGTCTGTACCCTATATGGTTATGTAGGTTATTTAAGGGTACAAATTTTTCAGTTTTGTTTTGTTTTTCTTTTTTCAGACTTCATTCCCCTCATTTGTGACAGCAGTCAATAAACTTGAATAAAAACAAATGAACAAACAGACAGACAAACTTACATATACTTATATGTTGAAGCAGATTGTTGTCTGTTAAGTGCTTTTTTTTTTTTCATTTTTGTTCACATGTTAAAGACTGTATATTTATTAGCAGTAGTTTTAGATTAAGGTTTCCCTTCCTGTCAGTGGGATTAGAGGAATTTAATAAAAAAGACAGATTTCCACATTATTCACATTGATTGATGCTATGGGGCTGTTCCTGAATTACAAATCTTGTGTTTCTCTTTAGCAACATATGATGCTGCAGTGTACCATCAGTGAGGATCAGAGACTGAAGAAAGGTCCTGGTGTGATGGCCCTGTGTTACACCCCTAACATGCGTCTCAAGACAACACTAATCACACTAAACTGGTATGTTATTTAAACTCAGCTGATGCATTGTGATGTTGTTTTGGAAAGGAACATTATTTTGAAGCCTAAAGATGCATTCTGCTGGTTTTTCAGTATAAATGTAATTCGCATCAGTCACTTCCAGATGCTAGTAGATTCTATTCCTGAGGTGCATTATCATGGGAATTAATTATCATATTTACCTGTATAATTTCTGCATTTCTTAAACCAGTGATTCATATCTGTAATTTGCAGTATGTAAAATGTGTGAATACTACATTTCAGAATATAGGTTATGCCTTGACTCTGGTAACACCTGCAGTGCACATATGATCAACAAAACACATATGGATGCTATGCATTGCAAGTTCTTCCATAGTGTTTCTTATGGTCTGCCTCTTTCTCTTCTGTATGCCTGGCTGCCTACAGCAGGTCACCATGCCCCTACTTTGTGAGTTAATCTGGGATAAAAACTTTTATGTGTTACTTCAGAAGACATGATATGTGTCATTTCAAATGATACTGTACAAATAAGGGCACAGATAGTGGGGCTATGGTTTAGTTTATGCTGTTCACACTGGCTCTGGGACCTACTCAGCACCTTACCTAATAGTTCTGGGATCCTTTCCCAAGGAGTGAAGCAGTTAGCACATGAAACTAATCACTGACCTCCATCTGGTGCCAAACTTCACTTACTTCACTTCATATACGTATGTATTTATGTATGTGTGTGTGTGTATATATATATATATATACACACACACACACACACAGACACGCACCCACAGACACAGACACACACAGACATACACACACAGAAACACACACACACACATAGACACACATACACAGACACGCACCCTCAGACACAGACAGACACAGACATACACACACAGACATACACACACAGAAACACACACACACATACACACACACAGCAACACACAGAGAGACACAGACACGCAAACACTGACACACACAGATACAGAGACACAGAAACACAGAAAGACA
>Ga0123355_10020031_pt1 | contig 10668 bp, 1 predicted proteins | sample TergutEmb28metaG_3_FD_89872 | JGI IMG/M metagenome (GOLD analysis project Ga0123355, IMG submission 89872) | Embiratermes neotenicus P1 segment gut microbial communities from Petit-Saut dam, French Guiana - Emb289 P1 | ecosystem: Host-associated > Arthropoda: Insects > Digestive system > Gut ...
AGATTCCAAGTTGCCACTACATGCTTCTCATGTAGCCCTCCCGACTAAAATTTAGTAGTAACCAATTTCATGTTTGTTTACATGTAAAATAACCACTGCCACCGGGTAACAACCCAATTGCAGCAAATAAATATTATTATATTATATACACGAGAATAGGAAAAACTTTCTGAGGAACAGGAAGTAGAGACAGAATATATTAGTTTCGCTTTTTGAGAGATCTGGGTTCCATCTGTTGCGTACAATTTTAAATCTCCAGATTATGTACAACTGTGTAACTGTAATATGCTGCAATGATGTAACATATTTTCTCTCATGAATTGCATATTTTTTGACATCTTAAAATAAATCATGCAACTGAAGATTATTATATTTTTTATAATTGCCCCGGATCTCTTCCCGTAAACGCAAACAGTGTAAAAGCAAGAAATTTTTATTCTTTATGTGACCAGAATTAATTTATATCTGAACAAAAACGCATTCACTTGCGGTCACTCAGTGCAAACAAAGCAGCGACGTCATATACAATACTATTTTATTCTTTTTTACTGTCACAGTTGGAAATCGAACGAATGTCAGGTGCGCTGTACTACATTTTTTTGCTTTCATTCTTGCTGCAGATTGTCTCATCCGAAAAGCACTGGGTAACTTAGCGTTAACTTTCTTCTTGGGTTATGGAACACGACATGTGTTTCGTTTCTGTCAATTGACGTTGCTGATAAAGCAAAAAAAAAAAAATTCATTGCATTGCCACAAAATAAATCTTTACTGGGTTTAAAAATTTGTTTAGGCCTGTATTTAAGAAGACGATACACATAATTTTACGATGGTTTTGGCGTACTAGTAACAGGACTGAACGTCAGGTTTCAGTGATTACTTTACATGCGAAAGGGGCGGAGGTTATGCTACTGGTTGAGAGAAATTTTCATTTGCTTAAGAATCCATATGACGACGAAGAGTTCCAAAAAGTGGTGATTATATTGATTACTTCTGTAATAAAGTGAGCAGAACTAGTTTCCTGCCCATAGTCTCTCTATAAAAATTTTTAATTTAAATTGTTCCAGAATTTGGAACTTGATATACTGTACCAAGTTCTGTTCTGATGTACTGTACAGCACTGCACCCTTCGCCGACAAACTTAGGAGACAATAGTTGTACAAGTGGTCACAGAAGGAAGTTTTTTCAGGAATTGAGCTACGATATTGAAAGATCTCATGAAGAGTTTCTCGTTGATTACCAGAAAATGCAATATACCTACATAGTCCTGAATAATGAGTTGTCTTGAAATGTGGGCCTGTGTATTCCCCTGCATCTACTTCGTTGGATAAAAATTTGGCACGATACTCCTGCAGTTCAAAACAAGCCCCAAGGCCATCAGCGAACAAATTATTAAAAAAGAAATTAAAAACTCAGAGCCTCACTGTTGAACCCTTTGTATAAGGCAGATTAAGTAAGCTGCGCTTTATGTGTATGTAGTCCTAGGAAGGTATCAACAAAAACGGACTTTCTTTGCTGGAAATTGACAAACAAAAAAATTATATTTATTTTTTGTACATTAAGGTCGCCTTCTGAATGTTGAAGCTTTCGGTTTGGGCGTCGCTTCCTCTTCCTGGTCAACACTGTCGCTAGCGGCTGCAGTGGTAGATTTGGTTCGACCGGGGAACCTTCTGCTGGTAGTTCGTCGCGCTGCATCGGGCTGCTCTGCTAAGACAGGCTCGGCAGATGAGCCAGCGGCTGCCGACGCCTTGTTGTTGTAGCGCCTTCTGCCACTGTTGGCAGCACCTTGCTGACTGCTGCCTGTGCTGCGACTCGTCTTGTCTTCAGTTGGCTGGGCTGATGACGGCGTGGGATAAACTTGTACCACTTTGGGCGACCCACTGTGTACCTGCAATAGAGCCGTTCTGGGTTTCAGAGACCCGTGGTTCTTTATTTACTTACGACCCTTGGTTCAAGAAGGCAAAAGAAAAGTCTGTGAACTGGATGGTGATATAATGCCTACTGTAAGAACCAACAGGATGCACTATTTACTTTCAATTTATTTCAGTAATTAACCTCTACTTTTTTCGAGCAGGCTTACTGCTTATCATCAGGATATACTATTCTGTATATACAGCAATTGGTATATGTCTTGCGTTTATGTTGACTGTCTGTTGGCAGGATCATGATGGATCACGATCCTGCCAACAGCCAGTCAACATAAACGCATAAGATAAGATAAACGCATGACAGTAGAGAGTATTACCTCCTGATAATGAGCAGTAAGCCTGCTCGAAACATGTTTAGGTTAATTACTGAAATAAAGTGACAGTAAATACTGCATCCTGTTGGTTCCAATTGTACGGATATATCACGATGCAGACCAACAAAACATAAAAAATAAAGATGATATAGCTGTTGATTCATAATTCATTCCTCCGCATAGTCAATAAATATATTTGTTGGCCCCGCATTAATATTTATTTCATCACCAAATAAATTACTACCGTTAATACATACCAGTGATATATTAAATCACATCAAATTACTCACCTATTTTGATTTTCCTAATAATATATCATGAAGCTAGCTTGCACACAGTCGTCATATCATCTTTCAGTTTCAAGCTAATTTTTTATCAGAAAATTCTTATATATTTCTTTGTCCCTTCTAATTTATTCAGCGAATCTGGAACAGCCTTGGGAATATTAATGTTCTTGCGACGTGTGGTTAGTGACACGTGGAATTCGCAAGATGGTCAAGGAAGTGGTCACACCCATACAAACCTGTTGTTCTCGCCTTCTCTTCAGGGCCGCCAGAAGTTCTTCGTTGCTTCTAAACGGTCTGACTCCTCCACGAACCAGCGACTTCTTGGGAGCCTCAGTCGTGGTCGTGGCCGGTACGTCGTCTTGCCCTTCCTCTACCTCTTCGTCCAGCTCATCCAAATCCGCCTAGAATATGCAGTTGCGCGATTACGTTATGAAAGGATGAACTGACTCGTTTTGCCATTTTATTGCACTCGAAAATAATAAAATATTTGACATCTGTTACGTTGTTTAACATTCATGGAGATGATGACGACTAAATAGTAGAGACACACGAAATATGAAGAAAACACTGTAGGGAAATACCTAAACACTAACATTTTCCTTGCCGAGATGATAGACTGGGACGATTGGGTCTCCAATTATGGTCCTTTCGTTCGTGCTTTATTGAACTATACTGTCAGTACTCAAGCACTGCTTCATCGAATGAGTGGATAACAATAAATGAAATTGAGAAGATCTGCAAGGAAGCAGTCGTTGCCTAATTTAAGGGGCTATCCAGGCATTCGTGTGGAGTTAGATGTAAAATTATTCCTTTCCATGACATGAAGGTAAACAGGAAGAGCGGACGTATATATCCAGTCATTTTTAACCTCAGTAATAGATGGGTTTCAGTGTTCACCTTCACATCCGGTCGCTTCAACCCAGGTGCATTTTAGTGGTTTTGTTGTGTAAAAAATGGCAAACCTGATTTACCTGGTTCCGGGTCCGATAGTGGACCGCACATCTCACAGTAAGGTCAGAAGAGTTACTCCTTTAGCCTGCATGCTTGATGTATAGTCCGTTGTAGCCTTTTGTATTTTGTCGCGAGTAATTATATTCTCCGATTTTATCGAAAATAACCTGTCTCAAATGTAAATAACGGTTTTGTCACCAGAATATTACTTATTCAATAAATAGGGACTTTTTTTTTGTAAAAAGTGTAACAATTTAAATATTTTTTACCTAAAGTTAGGCGTACAGTACGAGACATTTTTAAACTAACCTTTTACAGACTTGCTTTAGGTACTTCTGCCCGCCAGGAAGATTTTTCAAAACGATGCTTAATATATTATTGCTCTCATAACTGCCCAAAACTGAGCTGATCGCACATGTAGGGCTATGTACTCACACCCTTGCTTTCATTTTGCCTCTCCGCAACGCGGTGTTTTGAAAGTTAATAGGCTTACTTAGTTCGCATAAGTTTTTTAAAAAAAGTGTTTGTGTTCCTGAGCGAAGAAATCGGGTTAAAAGCTTCTTAGAATGAAAGTAAAATAGTTTTCATTTTGTTTTCCGTCAAACACAACTATATTTATCTATTTTATTTTATTATGATAACATGTTTCGGTCAACTGACCATCATAAGGGCGTCTCTACAAAATTCAGAACAAGGAGCAACGCAGTAAAAATAATATTTTTGTAATATGGGATCCAATGAAACTTAAAAAAATAAATTGTTTCAAATTATATAAAATTGACGTTCAGAGGACCGTGCATCGTGATAAACTCTTATAATAAAACCAACTAGATGCACTAATTTCTCAAATTTCTTTTTGGAATAAAACTCTACATGTTTCGGACATTTCCTCTGGCCATCATCAAGAGTTTTTCACTTTATACATAACAATGGTATATGTCATAGAGGTTACAATTACAGCTTGCAAGCAGGATCAGGACGGAACGAGTTCCGTCCTGATCCTGCTTGCAAGCTATCAGCATAATTTTATGACATATACCATTGTTATGTGTAAAGTGAAAAGCTCTTGATGATGGACAGAAGAACTGTCCGAAACATGTAGAGTTTTATTCCAAAAATTAATTTGAGAAATTCGTGCATCCATTTGGTTTTATTATAAGAATATGTAAAATTGATAGTCTGTGATATTTCACCGTTGTGAATGGTAGTATAGAGTCGAGCGAAACATGTTGTCATAATAAAAGACAATAAATAAATATTGTTGTGTTTGACAGAAACTCAAAAAAACAATTTTACTTTATTTTCGTTTGAAAACAACGGGATATTACTTATAAAAATAGTTTCTTAGAACGAAATAATCTACTAAAAAGAATAGTTAGAATTAAGACGAGGGAAGTAGCAAACTAAATCTTATTGTGATAGTCACAACTTTCGATTTCCATCAAATCTTTCAGGAGTGGTGAAGTGAAGGAGACTGAGTTGAGTAGGAAGAAGTCGTACGGTATGGGCGAGGGACGTACCAAGTGCATCGAAACTTTTCGTCGAGATATTTGATGACAATATGTCATTTGACTGACCTGTGAATAACGGGATAATATTAAAGAGATGCAACATGGGAAGCAAAGTATTTACTTGCCTAATTCATGATAAGTTCCAATGAAGGACTCGTCTGTGTATGGTAATAAATCAAAGGGCTCTATATGTTTAGGGAATTTCGTAGTCAGCTATTTATATGTGAGTTTCTTAAGGAATTCTGACCAAAGTAAGGAGACTTTTATTTATTTTTATTTCTTCTGCATTTTGTTGGTAATTGACTTTCAGTCGAAAATGTTTGATTCGCGATTTAATTATTAATGTTATTACGCCATCAATGTCGTGTCAACACAACATCGAATGTTTGGATGAATGGTGAAACATAAATCGGAAACAATCTAAAAGAAATGACCATGACCCCTTTAAGGGTAGAAATTTGCTTGGAGGTACTCAGAAAAGCCACTAAACCCCTCAGGTGGGGTAGTCAGTTGTCCCACCAGAGACTCAAACCTGACAGGCTCAACTACGACTCGGAAGTGTTAGAGTTTGAGCCAGCTTGCTTTGTTCTACTGAATTGCATTTCATAAAATAATAGCAAAGCTGTCGCTTAAAAGTAAAGCCTTCCCTCTCCACGTTCGGAAGAATTGGAGGTAATAACTCCACTCATTCTTAATTTCAGCACTAGTCGGTTTGGTCAACTTGAAGCCCCGGCCACTTCACCCCCGGGAAAGAACACCAGTACCAGTTGATTGGGAACCGGTCTGGACGTCCTGGAGAAGAGAAAAATCTGTTTCCCATGTCGGTATTCGAATCACGGGCCATCCAGCCCGTAGCCTAGCTACTACAGCCACTACGCTGCCTCGTATGAATTCAGCGTTAGTACATTTCCATTTAAATGTCTTTTGAAACTCCTTAAAAGTAATTGACAGTCTGCAGAATGGCATAACGGGAAAATATGTTGTTGGAAGGCGTATTTCTTCACAGCGACTTTCACACTGCCTCAAACACAAAGACACAAACAGCTATACTGAAGGTTACAAAAAAGAAGCTTAAATATAGGGAGACTTATCACAGTGTGTACACTGAATATTGCCATCTGTCTGTAGATTTTATCGCTTGCAAATAGCAGACGGAGCCAGGGTTCATTTATGTCTGGAGGACTGGCAGTCAAACAAATATTAGATAGGCTTTCATTTATGATGCATAATTTATAAAGAAAAAGTGCAAGGAGTGGCTGGAAACTAAAACATGTTTTAAAACACAAGACGTACCTAATTTTACGGCAGTCGTCTCAGATCATAGTGTCGATGTTTGGGTGACTGATCTTGGTGTGCAGCGCCCTGCTGTTCTCTAATGTGAATTCAAAGTATTGTTTCACTCAATCGACACAACTTTCTTGGTAAAAATTCCTTTATTCAACAATAAGTAGCTACATGTTTCGGCTTTTGTCAGGGCCTTCTTGAGGCTAAGCCATTTTGAAATTTAAATAAGTAAAAGTAATCTAAGGTTACGTAAAAATTAAACGCGGCAGTAAAACTCACACATTACATTACTCTGTTTTATATTAATATTTCTATTATTATTGTAGTTTCTACTTAATTTTGTTAATGTTGACTTCTTTATAAAAGTCAGAACAACTTTTAAATGTTTTTAAATCAAGTGTAGTGCAGTGAATTAGTCTGTCTGCCTGATCCTGGAAAGGCAAACCCTCGACTTTACTCGACTAGACTCAAATTACGAAGTGTGACAAAGGTGTGCACGAAAAGCTAATTGGTCTGCCTTTGCAGCATTTTAGTCCGACACACCGTTTGTACTGTATTCGGTTAGCTTGCAACAAAGAGATTTGTTTCAAACTGACTGGACACGACAGCGTAAAGACAGCCGGAAGTTTGCAGTATATTCCAGTCTTTACGACTGCAATGCATAACCACATCCCTTTCTGTGGAACAGTAAATTGTGTGGCTGCTTTAATTCCACTCTCCCAGTTCAGTCCGTACTATTATGAAGCAAGCCTGATCATAACTACAGGAGCCATCAGCTGTCACACGTGAATAAGGAAAACAGGTCCGTATAGTTTTTTTTAATGGAAGCATCACGATGTGTTTATAAACGTAATATAATACTAAACAGTGTACGCCAGCACAACTACTTTATTACTCAAGGTATTTACATGGGCTACATGTTTCGACTATAGATTAGTCACCTTAAGACCTATTTTTGTCATTTGAGTCACAAGATGCTATGCACAATCTTATGTATAATGGACCGTTCATCATTGTGATAGTTGAAAAATAAGTGACGAATTTGATGTCACAATTTATTAAGTTTTATTTCACTTCTTCTATGCTCAACATGTTTCGGACCATAATACATCCATCCTCAGGAGCCTGCGACTTTTTTTTATTGTATCATCACATTGGTTTTATGTTCTTGTTTCGATGTGTGTTGGAGTTTCGGTGTGGCTGGTTGGGGTGGTATCCGTGTGGCAGGCTTGTGTTTCAGCCTGCCACACGGATACCACCCCAACCAGCCACACCGAAACTCCAACACACATTGAAACAAAAACACACAACTAATGTGGTGATACAATAAAAAAAGATCGCAGGCTCGTGAGGATGGATGTATTAATGTCCGAAACATGTGTTAGAATAGAAGAAGTGAAATAAAACTTAAATTGTGACATCAAGTTGGTCTCTTATTCTTCAACTATGCTATGCACACTTTGGGATCCCATCGTGTTTACATCCGTGGAATATATAAAATTAAATCTTTTGTCTCAAAGGGTGTGACGTGTAAATCGTGTTTACAACCGCGGGATACAGAAATTTGGATCATTTGTCTTGTAAAATGTGTTATACACATTGTGTAATAAAACGTTAAAATATATTAAATTCTTAAACCAGTATATTGGTGTTCACTGTTTTACAAATGTAAGTCCCGTAAGCCTATGTAAATACCTTGAGTAATAAAGTAGTTGTGCTGACGTACACTGTTTAGTATTATATTAGGTCCGTATAGAACGATATCTGTACCACATCCTGGTACTGAGAAATTCGGCTCTGCAGTAAAGAATTTGACTCGCATTCCGAAGTTTCCCACCTCAGACCTTCGCCACGAACTGTCTTGTATCGCAGAGACAGGTCTTCTTCATTATTATGCAACAATATCGACAGTGTATATATAACGTAATATTGAGGCACTTCCGTGCAACCATTGTTGCAGCGTAAAAGCATTACGTAATACGTATTCCGAGTGTGTGTCTTTAGCCCCATTTATCCAGCATAAAGTGCTCTTGTGCCTATTATATTATCATCTCTGTCCTGTCTGGCTCTACCGTGATCTCCCACGTCAACATATAAAGGGCATCACTTTCGGAGAAAAAAAAAATTACTGAAACTAAGACATATATTTCGATTCTCTCGAAAATATGTCTGAAACTTTTCACATTACAAGAAGTGAGCAAGATATTAACGTAAACGTAAGTAGGTCTTCACATATGGTATTTGTTATTCTTGTAAGATTTTAATGAAACTTTAAATCTCTTGACAGATATTGGAAAAATATTCATATCTCAAATTTCACGAAAATCTGTGAGGTGGGAACGGAGTAGTTCTTTGTGGATGTACGGATCGACATACAGACATGACGAAGCTGATATTCTCTTTTCGCAAATTTGCAAACGAGCCTAAACATGATAAATAGACAAGTCAAGTGGTGGGATTAGCCTAATGCTGACATCCCAACACACGACTTGTTTCATCGGGCGTTTCTTAATACATGATGAAAGATAAAGTAATTGCAATGCTGTAAATTATTATATTTTTATAACTATGGCTGATACTCATGTCGCTCTTTCGCCTTTCCTTTCTCTTTTCAAACTCTTTTGCTGTCTCAATATTTTGTCGTTGTTTATTAAGTGCCTTTGCAAGTGGCTTATTCTGATCCTTGTTTGTCTATTTAAATCTCCCACCATAAAAAGTTAATCCTCTTTCTTTATCCACATTCTTTAAAGATGAATTCCATCTATCGGACAGTGGTAAAAGTAATTCTGGCGTGACTCATTCACAAACGAAATTATTATTGGATTTCGTCCGGGATTGACAGAATATTATTTAATCAAAGGGAACTTTCCCTCCTCCTTTACCATGCCTGACTCATAATGCATTCGCATTCTGTTGAGGCAATTCCCTACAAGCCGGAAAGTCGCAGGTTTGATTCCCAATGATGCCATTGAAATTTTTCATTTACATAATCCTTCCGGCCTCACTATGGACTTGGGGTCGACTCAGCCTCTAACAGAAAAGAGTACCGGGAATATTTCCTGGGGAGAAAGGCGACCGGTGCTTAGAGTTTACAAACTTTACCGCTTTCATGTTCCGGTTGTCTTGAAGATCTGGAAGCCTCACACTCCTGAAACGCTCAAGGTCTGTCCAGGAATGTACAGGAATTGCTGTACCTTCTACTTATAATACATTACAATGACATGTCTTCCCATGCTTAAAAAGAGAGAAATTTTTACTTCTCTGGCACATTACAAAACACGCATACATACCGGTTCTGGAGGAGGTTCAACAGGCTTAGCTGTTGTTGACTGTTTCGCAGCAATTCCCCGGTTGCCAATAAGAGGCGAAGGACCCCTCTGTCCACGTGTGTTTAGAAGCGATATTTTCCCTCTTCCTGCTGCTGCTGGCGCTGCAGGAACAGGCGCTGGTTCGACGTCGTCTTCATAGTCATATTCACTGCCATGATCATGTGCTGGCGCTGCCACAGTTACCACCAGGACAGTCGAAGCAACGATACATAATCTGCAATTGAAAGAAGAAATTTGCATCGCGTCAATTTTGGAACTGATGTGCTGATAGAATTATTTTAGCGGGATAATTACAGTGGTTAAATTGCATGCTAAATAACGTGTACGAAACAGAGATACATACCTAATGTTTATTCAAAAATATTAGGCGAGTATTTCATACTAACATATAACAAATCTACTTTGTCTCTTTTAAGTTTTCCCTCAGCACGCAGACCTTCAACAAATGTGGCGACAGATGCAGGATTTCTATATATTAACGTTGCCGTGCTCGGGGACCGGATAAAAGAAACACGCTGCCTTATCCGGAAATAGTAAACCCTTGGAAGACTGACATTAATCTAAATTACATTCCTATATACAACTTAAATTCTTAGGTGACAGAGAACCCAGTCTGTGTCGAGTAAAGAGAGGCCAACTTGATGTTACTTGCTTTATTATTTCTTGATATAATGCTCAACATGTTTCGGATGTTAAAACATCCATCCTCAGGAGCTTGCGACTTATGTGTTGAGTTATTTCAAGTGGCATCAAGTTGGTCTCTCTTTACTCAACTATCAAGATGATGCACGGTCCAATAAACATAACATTCTGTGTCCTTTGTGCAGACCAACCAGTTAGTACTGTTAAGCAAATAATCGCTTTTTATTTTATGATTATAATACAAGATACATAAATATATTATGTGGACAAAGCGCAGAAATCTTGTTGCTACTTCAAGTGGTATATGTAGTTACCATTGAATTTTAATATGTGTAAGAATAAGAAGTGTATATCAGTGTTTTCCAGACTTTTTTTGCTCGCGAAAACACCCCCCTCCCCCCCCCCCCTCCTCTGACCCATCAACT
>Ga0123355_10020032_pt1 | contig 10667 bp, 13 predicted proteins | sample TergutEmb28metaG_3_FD_89872 | JGI IMG/M metagenome (GOLD analysis project Ga0123355, IMG submission 89872) | Embiratermes neotenicus P1 segment gut microbial communities from Petit-Saut dam, French Guiana - Emb289 P1 | ecosystem: Host-associated > Arthropoda: Insects > Digestive system > Gut ...
CAGAAATGCCGCCCTACTTCTTTTTGTTCGTCAAACTACACATAAATCCTGACGAAAGATTGGCACAATTCTTGCAAACAAACACTTGCAAAACAACGCATTCCAAGTTAACATACGACAAACCGCGAGAGCGGTAAATCTATTTTATTTGGAGGCAAAAATTATGCAGGTAAATTTTAATGTAACAAAAGAGGAACGTAAGAGGCTTGTGTCAGCGGTTAGCGAGATTATTGGAGTGGAGGCGAAATATCAAGGCGCGCCGAGTATGGCGTATAAGGTCGGCGATTATACGGTTAGTCGAAACGGAACGTTTATCGGTGATATTCCGCAAACGTTGCTCGATGTACTTGAGGAGCGAGGATTTGTCGGCGAAATCGAGGACGATGCGGCAGTAGAGTTAACAATGGATAAATACACCATAACTATGCCACTCATCGGACTTTCGGATACCGCACTTACTAATCTTGAAAACCTAATTACAGCAAAAGCGTGGATTATCAAAAAAATGACGTATGCAACAGAACTCCCGCTTGTGAAGAATGATGAACATCTCGATTTTCCGTGGTTTAATTGTGATGCATCTTCGGAGGAAATTGCGGCATATGCAAACTTGGTTGTTAGAATGTATGAAACGGCGAAACTTAAAAAGCGAATTTCAGCAAAGATCGGCGAACTTATGGACGGCGATAATGAAAAGTTTAAGGCGCGATGTTTCTTGCTCTCGTTAGGTTTTATCGGCGAAGAGTATGCACAGGCGCGGAAGATTTTACTTGCTCCGATGAGCGGTAGCGGTTCGCATAAGAGCGGTAGTCACAAGCGCGGCAAAGCCGCCGATAACGGCGAGGATGTTGCGGAGGTGGTTACAGCCAATGCGGAGGATTCCGTAGCCGACAACGCAGACACGAGCGATGAGGTAGCGGACTGATGCCGAAGAACACAACAACGCCATATAATATCGGCGAAGAGGCTACTTCTATTGTAGAAATTATTCGGCAGTTAGGGTATAAATACAGCACTTGGAATGTGTTTGAGGATTTTTTGCAAATGTCTGCAATCAGTATCAGCAATTCCGTCGATTGGGCGCACAAGGAGGAACGCGAGGCGTTGTATATGGAAACCGTCGCAAAGTATTCCAAAGAGGAAGTCAACAAATTTCCGCAAATGTTCGCCCATCTTGTGGACGCTTTGGATGATATCGTAACAAATGACGGAATGGACGATATTCTTGGTAAGATATTTCATTCTCTCGAACTTCATAATCGTTATAAAGGTCAATTTTATTACACCATTTCATGTGTGCGAATTTATGGGTAAATGCACGATTGACGAACACGATTCATTCATAGAGGAAAAAGGATACATTTCAGTATGTGAGCCTTGTTGCGGTTCGGGCGCGATGATATTGGGAGCAGCCAAAGCGTTGAAGGATGCCGGATATAATTATCAACAACAAATGGTTGTACACGCGACGGATATCGACATCAAATGCGTACATATGTATTTGTTAAAATGAAACTACATCAAAAGTTTTGATGTATTTTTTACTTGACAAACACAGTACATATGTGTTGCTTACAGCTTTCATTGCTCCATATTCCGGCGGTAATAATTCACGGAAATACTTTGTTGCTCCAAACTTGGAGTCACTGGTATACTCCCGCTTACATTCTCGGCGGTTGGGCATGGAAACAAAACACTGCCGAAGTTGCGCAAGCAACAAAATCCATCTTGAGCGGCGATGCCGAATCCGAGTCGACTCCTCAATTCGATATTGAGTTGAAAGTCAATCAAGACGGGCAGTTAAGTCTATTTTAGGAGGCGTTTGTTATGTTAAATAATGAAAAATTAAAGCAATATCATAAACAATTAAAGCAACTTTGGGATATTCGCCAAAAAGCAGATGATAAAGTTACTAATCTATTGAGAGAAATTAAAAATTGCGCCGAGGAAAATCAAATTTCAACAGGATTACTTGAGGGGAATCGTATAACTTTTGATTTTGCGTTCTCAAAGCAAGAACAACACCATAGGGTGAGTACATTTTTGCAACTGTTGGATCAAGTAATAAACGAAGATGTTTAAGGAATAGGCTCTGCTGATTTGGTTCGCAGCAGAGTCTTTTTATTGTTATGCAAGTCAAAAAAACTACAAATTTTAAAGGAGAAATATATGAAAAACTTTTTATTTACATCCGAGTCGGTGACCGAGGGGCATTCCGACAAAATGTGCGACCAAGTGTCCGACGCGGTGTTAGACGCTTATCTCACCAAAGATCCGTTGGCGCGAGTCGCTTGCGAGACTTCCGTTTCCACAGGAATGTTACTTGTGACCGGCGAGGTTACGGCAGATTGCATCGTTGATGTTCAAAGCGTCGCGCGCGAAACTGTTCGCAAGATTGGTTATACAGATTCGCGCTTTGGTTTTGATGCAGATTCATCTGCTCTGTTGGTGTCTTTGAATGGTCAATCGCCGGATATCGCAATGGGTGTTGACCGTGAAGAGTTGGGCGCGGGTGATCAAGGTATGATGTTCGGTTACGCGTCGAACGAAACGGACGAATATATGCCGATGCCGATATATTTAGCGCATAAGTTGTCAAAGCGATTGTCGGCGGTTCGTAAATCCGGCACTCTGCCGTATCTTCGCCCTGACGGTAAATCGCAAGTAACCGTTGAATACAAAGATGGCGTTCCTGTTCGAGTGAACACCGTTGTCATTTCAGCACAGCATGACCCTGTTGTCGCGCTTGACACAATTCGGCACGATGTTATCAAGCACGTTATTCGAACTATTATCCCGCAGAATTTGATGGATGAACATACAAAAATTTTAGTTAATCCAACGGGCCGATTTGTGATTGGCGGTCCGTGCGGTGATGCAGGCTTGACCGGGCGGAAGATTATCGTTGACACTTACGGTGGATTCGCGCGTCACGGCGGCGGCGCGTTTTCGGGGAAAGACCCGACGAAAGTTGACCGAAGCGCGGCATACGCTACTCGGTATATCGCCAAAAACCTTGTCGCAGCAGGTGTTGCTGATAGACTCGAACTTCAAGTTGCATACGCAATCGGCGTGGCAAAGCCTGTTTCGGTTACGGTTGACACATTCGGCACGAGCAAACAGCCGGATTCTGTTATCTTGGATTTAATCGGTCGGCGTTTTGATTTGCGACCGGCTGCGATTATTGAGCGGTTGGATTTGCGTAAACCGATTTACACGCAGACCGCAGCTTATGGTCACTTCGGGCGTAACGATTTATGTCTGCCGTGGGAGCGGTTGGATATGGCGGCGGGAATATAAAAAAGTATACAAAATCAAAAAAATATTGGGGGAACGCTTTATATCTACATATAAATTAGTGATTTGTGAAAAACCAAGCCAAGCACAAGCATATGCCGCCGTCCTTAACGCCCGAAAGCGTGAGGACGGCTTTTTACATGGCAACGGTTGGATTGTGTCGTGGTGTTTTGGGCATCTCGTTGAGTTGGCAAACGCCGACAATTACAGCGAACAATATAAAGAATGGAATCTCGAACATCTTCCGATTTTGCCGGAAAATTGGTATTACAAAACATCGAAAAACAAAGCGAAACAGCTTGAAATCTTACGCAAACTTATGAATCGTGCCGACGTTGATGGCATCGTTTGCGCGACCGATGCTGGACGCGAGGGTGAGCTTATATTCCGGCTTGTTTACGATTATTGCAAATGCAAAAAGTCTATACAACGGCTTTGGATTTCGTCTATGGAAGATTCGGCGATCCGCGACGGATTCGCGAACTTGCGGTCCGGCGCTGAGTACGACAACCTCTATCACTCCGCGCTTTGCCGCGCGAAGGCTGATTGGTTGGTAGGCATAAATGCCACGCGGCTCTTTTCATGCTTGTATGGCGCGACGCTCAATGTCGGGCGCGTGCAAACCCCGACATTGGCTCTGCTTGTCGAGCGTGAGAAATCCATCCGCGAGTTTGTGTCGGAACCGTTTTACATTCCCGAAATCAGTTGCGGTGAATTTACCGCATCCAGCGAGAAACTCAAAGACTTCAAAGACGCCGGAGCTGTTCAAACCGCTGTTAATGGGCAAGATGCTATTGTGCTGTCGGTAGAAAAGACGAATAAAACCGTCGCGCCGCCGAAACTGTATGATTTGACCACACTTCAGCGTGAGGCGAACCGACTTTTCGGTTACACAGCGCAGGAGACATTGGATTATGTTCAGGCGTTGTACGAGAAAAAACTCGTGACATATCCTCGAACCGACAGCAGATATTTGACGGATGATATGGCGGCGGACATCCCCGAATTGATCAAAGTCGCGGGCGAAATCGCGCCGTTACAACCAATCGGCGCAGTGAATGTTGGGCAAGTGATTGACAACGCAAAAGTTACGGATCATCACGCCATTATACCAACAATGACAGTGCGTGAGAGTCTGTTGTCTACGCTTCCGACCGGCGAGAAAAATATTTTGAAAATGTTGGCAAAGCGTTTGATTGAAGCGGTCGGCGATAAACACATTTACGATGAAACGGTTGTAACATTCGATTGCGGAGGAAACATTTTCACGCTGAGAGGTAGCACGGTTGTGGATGCAGGCTGGAAAACTGAAAAAGCTGACGAGGAAGATGTTGTGTTGCCCGAATTTACGAAAGGACAAGTGCTTTCGGCAGTATCCGCATCAGTAAAAGAGGGCAAAAGCGCACCGCCGCGACCGTACACAGAGGATACTTTGCTGTCAGCGATGGAAACGGCGGGTACGGAAGATATGCCGGACGATGCGGAGCGCAAGGGGTTAGGAACTCCCGCCACTCGCGCCGCTACCATAGAAAAACTCGTGAAATCCGGCTTTGTTAAGCGACATAAAAAGAACATTATCCCCACCGATAAAGGCGTAAACTTGATTGCCGTTCTGCCGGAAGTCGTTAAATCACCGCTTTTGACCGCTGAATGGGAGCAAAAACTCAAACTTATTGAGCGCGGCGAGCTTACGGATTCCGAATTTATGGACGGCATCGCCGCTCTGACACGAAGTTTGGTTGACGAACACTCCGCGCCGTTACCGGAATACAAGGAATTGTTTGATACGGCGCGAACCGTTAAAGGTGGCGTGTCGATTGGTGCTTGCCCTCGCTGCGGAGACAATGTTGTTGAGGGGAAGAAAAGTTTTTATTGCACTTCTCGACAATGTTCGTTTTCGCTTTGGAAAGAGCATTGGTTCTTTGTATCTAAAGGTAAGAAAATAACGAAATCCGTCGCCGCCGCGTTCTTGAAAGAGGGGTACGTTTTCTTTTTGGATTTATTCAGTAAGCGAATCGGCAAGAATTACGCCGCCGCGATTGTGTTGGAGGATATCGGTGGCAAAATGAATTTCAGTCTTGATTTTGATAAAGCCGGAGGTGGTGTAAATGTTTAAAATAAACGCAAAATTTATGTGCAAGGAAGATAGTGTCGAATTTGACGAATGTGTTGTTGCGAAAGTTGTACGGCTTTCCGGCGCGGAGTACGATGATTTTTCTAACAATTTACAAAGAGAATATAGTTTCATAAAAGACAGCAACGATGTAATGGGTTGGAAAAATGGTGTGTTCCACTGTTTGCTCGTTGTTGGTGACGACCGACGAGACGGAGTTTTGGTAAGAAGTGAAGGCTCCAATTACGCAAGATATTCCGCTTTGATTCCAAATGCCAAAGATTTATTGACAGCGGAACAATCACAGGCGCTCACTAAATTGAATAAAAAGCTGACCAACATTGTGAATTATATCGCCGAAAAGGTTTCGACACAGAAATTGGATGGACGCATTGGGATTGCTCTTGAGGATTTAGAATCGAAGTTTAATATATTTTTGGAACATACCATACTCGATACGGTCACTTCTATGATTATCGAACGAACAGAAGTAGAATCTTTTGAGATTGATAATAATGATCTCATCCTCTATCGTAATATGGAGAATGTAAAACTTATCGCCGAGCTTGCCGACCCGACCGTTACAAAAACGGATATGTTCGCTTATGGTTACGGTTGGGATGGAATGATTCCAATTGGCAAAGAGCGTGCGCAAGACATTTTCAGGAAAGGCTATGAGGTGTTTCAGCTTTACGATGATGATTCTGAGGGAGTTGCTGATAGTTTGGTTGGCATAGAAACATTTAAAGGAATGTTCGGTATCGAAGATCCCGAATGGCAAGCTGTTACCGAACCTGCACTCGAAGTATTTATCCTAAACCGCGAGAGTTATGCTGCCGGAAAGGTTTCGGGCGAATGGTTAAAATTTCCTGCAACCACTGATGATTTGCATCAATTATTAGAACGAATCGGAATCAACCGACCGAGTGAAAGCGCGTTCATCATTACTGCAGTCCGTGTGCCGTTCGATGAGATGCAACATCGCATCAGCAAGTACGACAGCATTGATGAGTTGAATATGTTGGCGGAACAAATTGCCGGCGCGGAACAATCCCAAATTAATAATTTTCTTATAAACTTGGGAACTGACGTAAATTGTGGCGATACTGCAAACGACATTATCAAGCTGTTTCTGCCGGCTTATCACGGCGAGATTCCGTGTGCGTATCAAATCACCAAAAACGCGCTACGGCGCATACAACCGAAAGAGCAAGAATCGGTGTTGGCTAAAATTCGCACCGACCGTAACGCCCTCAAATCACCGAAACGGCAAATTGACAAATCCAAAAGTAAAGGCGGCCTGGAACTATGATGTTTACCGCCGAGGAAAAAAGATTGTTAGATTTGTATCTATCCGATTCGCTTGCCGAGACCGTTGCCGCCGTTCGCTCGGCTCTGCCCGATATTTTTGATACATATACGCAAGCAATCACCGCAGGTTTATTGCGGAAATTGGAAAACACAAGCAAGGCGGAGTTCGAGAGTTTTGCTGCAGGAAGCGGGTGCTTTTTATGACAGGCAAACGTACAATTCGTTTTCGGTTTTGGGTTAACGACGAAGAAAATACGTTGATTCATGACCGCAAGGCTAAATCCGGCATCGTCAGTATGAGCGCCTTTCTTCGTAAAATGGCAATTGACGGATACCACATAAATGTTGATATGACCGCCGTTCGCGAGATGATTCGCTTACTCCGCAACGTGAGTAATAATATCAACCAAATTGCCAAGCGTGCCAACGAAACTCGGAATATTTACGCCGCCGATGTTGAGGATTTACGCTGTCAGCAAGCTATGATTTGGAACGATGTGAAGAAAATTTTGCAAGGCTTTGCGAAAATTAAGTAGGCAGAACCAACAAGAGATGCCTCGAAACTTCTACACATTACGGCGAGAAACAACTTGCAATCTGCTCCAACCTAAGTTAAGATGGGATTAAGAAAAACATAATACTATCAAGGGTTGGAGGAGATTTTATGAGATTTATTTTAAAGTTAATTGCCGCACCGCTTGCGTTGGCGCTGACGATTGCATCAGCGGTTTTTTCTTTCGCTCTGTCGCTGTCGGGTGTGCTGTTAGGAATTATTTCGGGCGTTATATTCCTCGCGGCGGCGGTCTTGCTGTTTACAGGGCAGCCCGTCGGCGGCGTTGCATGGTTGGCGGTCGCATTCCTAATCAGTTGCGGCATCCCCGCGCTTGGCGGCGGAGTCATTAAGATGTTGAACCGTGCAAGCGGCGCGTTGAGAGGATTTATCTTCAGTTAAAGGTTACACGATTGTTTCGGACGGCGCGTTTTTTCGCGCCGTCTTTTTTCTGTTAGTGATAATATTTTCAAACTAAAATTTTAAGAGATTTTAGTTTGAAAATATTATTAAAAATTAAATTGCGGAGGCGGTGACGAAATAGCTACCACACGGATTATGCCGCTCCACATCGGTTCGGGGCGCAGCTTGGCGAGAGCGTTGAAGGACACCATTGACTATTTCGAGAATCCGCTCAAAACCGACAACGGCGAATGGATTACATCGTATGAATGCGACGCGCACACGGTTGAGGAAGAATTTTTGATTTCCAAGCAAAAATATTTGTCAATCACCGGACGGAATCAAGGTAAGCGTGATGTGATTGCGTATCATATTCGGCAAAGTTTTAAACCGGGCGAGGTTACTCCGGAGGAAGCGAATCGTATCGGCTACGAACTTGCGAAGCGTTTCACCAAAGGGAATTTCGCGTTTATCGTATGCACTCATACCGACTGTGCGCACATTCACAACCATGTGCTTTGGAACAGCACATCGTTAAGTAGCGACCGAAAATTTAGAAATTTTCTCGGTTCATCTTTCGCTCTGCGTCGTGTCAGCGATTTAATTTGCGCCGAGAACGGGTTGCCGGTTATCAAAAATCCCGGTTCGAGCAAAGGGAAGAATTACGCGAAGCATATGGAATCTCTTGCGGTGCCGAATAAAATTCCAACGCAAAAACCAAACTTGCTTATCGATATCCAAGCTAAAATGCACGAAGGTAAAGGCGCGGGATATGAACGTTGGGCGAAGCTGCACAACCTTAAACAGATGGCGCAAACGCTTATATATCTGCAAGAGCAAGGGTTGGACGATTACGATGTTCTCGCCGAGAAATCATCGGCGGCGGTCGAGCGGTTCAATGAATTGTCCGGAAAGCTCAAACAGCTTGACGATGAACTTACCTCCAACGCGAATTTGCAAAAGCAGATTGTAACTTACGCAAAGACGCGACAGACATATATTAATTATCGCAAGGCGGATTACTCGAAAAAGTTTAAAGAACAGAACGAGACCGACATCATTTTACATCAAGCTGCGAAGAAATATTTTGATGAACTTAACTTGAAAAAACTGCCTACAGTGAAATCTTTGCGCGAGGACTATGCTCCGACGCTTGAAGACAAAAAGAAAACTTACCGAGAGTATCGAACGGCGAAAGCTGAAATGAAAGCTCTCGTCACAACGAAAGCTAATGTTGATAAACTACTAAACACTACGGAACGCACTCCGAAACAAGGCTTGGAAAAACGTCAACGGTGACAACAAAATAGCGGCGAAAGCCGCGTAGCCGTCCCGCAACGCGGGACGATCTCCGGTGACGAACGCTCTGCGTTCGTCATCCGGCAAGCGTGCGCGTGGCTCCCATAGGGGCCAATGCGCCTTGCTTGCCACACGCAAAAACCCTTGCGTGATAGGGCTTTGTATGCAAAGTTTGTTTCAATAATTTTCTTGATAATTTTTAGAAGTAATCAAAGCCACTGTATGACCGTCGAAATTTTTTGTTATCATATCGCAACTTTTGCGGATATTGCTCTGGCGCAACCACGGCAAATATTTTCCTCGCTGAATTCGAGCAAGTTTTCTTTTGAGTTGCAGAATACGCATTGTTCATACAAAGGTCGCAAGACTAATTCATCGCCGTCGATGGAAATGGCAACTCTTGCTCCTGTACTTAACTTGAAAATTTTCCTAATCTCACTTGGTATTAACAAGCGACCGAGCTTAGCATCAAATTTTCGCAAATCACCTTGCAGTTGAATTTGACCGTTTATTATCAGCGGTCTGCGCGCGATTATTTTTTCGCCGTCAGATACGATTTCGAGCTTTTCATCGGAAAAAAGTTTCAACGCTCTACGATATTCAATCGGTAAGCAAACCCGCCCCAAATCCTCAATGCGTCTTATTATGCCTACAATTTTTTGCATATTCATCATCACCACCGTTGTGTTTTTATTCATTATAGCACTCTGTTATAATTATGTCAAGATAAAATAATTATTTTAGAGTGTTATTATTTGTTCGGTTTTGATGTAAAATATAATCTATAATAATTATTTTGAGGAGGAAAACTCATTATGGATTATATCGATCTTGGGTTGCAGGTGAAAAAAGCGAGGCTTGCTCGGAATTTAACACAGCAAAAAGTTGCGGAAATGATTGGCGTATCAACAAATTATGTCGGAACAATTGAACGAGCGGAAGGGATCCCAAGCCTTGAAACGGTTATAAATTTGGCAAACGCATTAAATGTTTCTGTTCTTTTTTTGTTGCAAGATAGCTTGACGGAACTTTCGCAGGATGATACGGATAGAGAAATTGAAAGTATGCTACAGACTGCGGCTCCGCAAGAAAAGGCGTACATCTTGGAGCAGTTGCGTGTTTACAGAAAATTTAATCAAGATAACGATTGATTTCGAAAGCAAAGTCCGCAAGTTGATTGCGGATTTGCTTTGGGTGCTTAGATAACATTCAGTTTTTTCAGAATCATCACGCAATCGGTGAGTCCCTTTTGATAGATTCCGGTCAGCTCCACACCGTGTAGACTGTCAGTATCATCTAAAAATTCGGTTATTTGCGATTTCGCTTGTTGGTTGATGTTTTCGAGAGATTTCCGAACCGCCATACTTTCATCTGACACTTTTTTTCGTAATTCAGCCACCTCTGGTGTGGTTTCGCCTAATTTTTCAAGACCGAGTTCGACACTTTCCTGAATTACTAATTTGCACAACTCATCTTGGCTCATCGCTATAATTATCACCTCCGACACCAACAATATCACAATATTGGCGCGAAAGCTATTCAGCAAAACCAACAAAATTCATATGAGATGATTGTTCAATGCTACAGCGAACATTGCTTGAGAACTCCGATAGTGAAGGTGTGCGATTTTGGAACTTTAAAAATTCTTCTTTACAAATTTCGACAAATATGATACAATGCAAATTGGAATAATTA